>Ga0209979_1000795_pt1 | contig 38845 bp, 38 predicted proteins | sample AnhtaG_FD_183114 | JGI IMG/M metagenome (GOLD analysis project Ga0209979, IMG submission 183114) | Deep subsurface microbial communities from Anholt, Denmark to uncover new lineages of life (NeLLi) - Anholt_01485 metaG (SPAdes) (version 2) | ecosystem: Environmental > Aquatic > Marine > Oceanic...
CTGATAAGAGGGGAAAGGGGGCGAATCATGAACAAGAAATTGCTTCTCATAGTTGCTGTTACTCTCGTTCTTATGGTTAGCCTAATTGGGCCAGCGACAGTAGCGGCATCGCCACCAGAAATGGTGAAGGTGCTAATAGGCTTTGACCGGCAGCCGGGTCCAGCCGAAGAGGGAATTGTGCAGGGGGCAGGTGGCGGCATCAAGTACACCTATCATCTGGTTCCGGCTGTTGCCGCATCGATTCCCGAGGCAGCCATTCAGGGGCTGTTGAAGAATCCAAAGGTAACCAGCATTGAGCCCGACATCACCGTTTATGCCATTGACGCCGAGCTGGACAATTCCTGGGGTGTAAAGCATATCGGCGCTGGCATAGTTCATGACGGCGGCAACAAAGGCACAGGGGTGAAGATAGCCATTATAGATAGTGGAATTGACAACACCCACCCTGACCTGGACGCCAACTATGCCGGCGGCTGGGACTTCGTTAATAATGATAGTGATCCCATGGATAATGACGGTCATGGCACCCATGTCGCTGGCACCATTGCTGCTGAGGACAATGGGGTTGGCGTTGTCGGCGTGGCCCCTGAGGCCAGTATCTATGCTCTTAAAGTTCTGGAAGGTGGCAGGGGAGACTACAGTGATGTGATTGCCGCCCTCCAGTGGGCTGTAGACAACGGGATGCAGGTCACCAACAACAGTTATGGCAGCTCTGGCGACCCTGGAGAGATAGTCAAAGCGGCTTTCGACACCGCCTACGCGGCAGGTGTGCTTCATGTAGCCGCTGCTGGCAACAGTGGCAACCTACCAAGCAGGGGTGATAATGTCATCTATCCCGCAAGGTGGGAGTCTGTCATTGCGGTGGCCGCAACCGATGAAAGCGATGACCGGGCAAGATGGTCCAGCACTGGTCTAGACGTGGAGCTGGCGGCGCCTGGAGTAGCCATCAATTCAACCCTGCTGGGTGGTGACTACGGTGAGAAGAGTGGCACTTCCATGGCTTCACCCCATGTGGCTGGCACTGCAGCTTTGGTGTTGGTTGCCTACCCGAACTGGACGAACGCTGACGTCAGAACCCAGTTACAGAACACTGCCGACGACCTGGGCGATACGGGACGAGACCCCAAGTATGGTTACGGGTTGGTCGATGCTGATGAGGCAGCTCTGCCAGCTGTGCCTAACACCTCACCGGTGGCGGATGCAGATGGCCCATACACTGGGACAGAAGACGTCGCCGTCACCTTTGACGGCTCAGGTTCCTACGACCCGGATGGTGACCCGCTAACATATGCCTGGGACTTCGGCGATGGCTCAACTGGAACCGGTGTAAATCCGACCCATGTATACACCGCCGGCGGAATTTACAACGCCACTTTGGTTGTGAACGATGGCAAAGTGGATTCTGAACCATCTACTACCACTGCTGATATAACTGAAGTCAATGACCCACCGGTGGCGGACTCGGGTCCAGACCGAACTGCTATTGTGGACGAGGTGGTGACTTTCGATGGTTCAGGATCCTATGACATCGATGGCACCATAATTGCATATGATTGGGACTTTGGTGACGAGAGCACTGGAACCGGTGTAAATCTGACCCACAGTTACGGAACAGTTGGGATGTACACCGTTGTCCTCACAGTCACCGACAATGGCGGATTAACAGACACAGGCGAAGCAATTGTGACTGTTACAAAAGTGGCTGCTAATGTTATGCATGTCGCCAGTATCGATATGGGCCTTAAGACGGCAGGCATAAACACGGCTGGCTTAGCAACGGTGACCATTGTTGATGCCAATCAGATGCCAGTGTCCGGTGCAACGGTCTACGGTCTATGGAGTGGGGCTACCAGCGATGCTGACTCCGGGGTAACCAACAGCAGTGGGCAGGTAACCCTACAATCTGACTACGTGAAGAGGGCACCACCCGGGACAACGTTTACCTTCACCGTGGAAAATGTAGTGCTGAGCGATTGGAACTATGATCCAGCAGCGAACGTCGAGGAAAGCGATTCAATAAGCGGTGAGTAATCCTCTGTTCTGTAAGGAAATAGGCTGACAACCGGCCAGCCTATTTCCTTTTTACTCTCAGAAAAGGAACGGGCTTTCTCCCATTAACGATTGAGCGAACTGTGCGAGTTGAGTTAACAGAAGCTCGTTCTGTTAATTCATTATACAATGGCGAGAAGTTCAATACTAACCAGATAATGAAAACCTCTCACTTCCATCTCAGATTATCTTCTGATGGCACCACAATTCGCCGGACTGGTATTGATAGTCATAGTAATCAATGCTAACATTTGGTGAAGGCTTTTCAGAGGTGCTGATGAGAGTATTCGTTATTGGAGGAACAGGTTTTCTCGGGACTCACCTGATACTTAAACTACAAAAGCAAGGTCATGAAGTTACCATACTAACTCGCAGTAGAGAAAAGGCTTCCGATCTTGAAAGTCTTGGCACCAAGGTGGTAGTTGGAGATTTACTCCAACCTGAGTCGTTTATGCCTGCTCTGAGTCCTCAAGACGCAGTTATATCCGTAGCCATGCCTGACATACGGCCGGGAAGAATATCGTCGAAGCGATTCAAGATACTGCGCAACCAAACAACTTCTTACTTCTCCACTTCTATCGCTATTGCCGAAAAATTAAGCTGCCCCTTAATCTTAACCTTGGGTACTAGTTTCCGTACCATAGGCGAGGAAGTGGCGGATGAGAGCTGGCCTATTGAGAGATTTGGGATGACGAAAATCGGGGAGCTTGTTGACCCATTTATATCTGAAGTTATCAGACGAGGTTCACCACCTTTGATCCAGATGCTTCCCGGAGAAATATACGGGCCAGGTGGTCTTTTCAGGAACTTTATGTATGAATGGATGAAAAAGGGGAGGTATCGAGTAATAGGCCCTGGTAAAAACTATATTCCTAGAATCCACGTAAGGGATTGTGCTCAAGCCTATGTTGAGGTGTTGAAAAAGATGCCACTTGGAGAAAGGTTCATTATTGCTGATGATGGGCCGTGTACCCAAAGAGAGTTTTCTGATTTTATGGCGGATTGCATGAATGTTCCAAAGCCTAAGTCAGTTCCAGGCTTCATAATAAGAATTGTGATGGGAAAGCTAATTTACGAAACGGTTACCATGAATTGTCGTGTCAGCAATGCCAAAGCAAAAGAATATCTCGGCTGGAAACTGAAATTCCCGACGTATCGCGAAGGACTACCTACTACTATCGGCGAGATCGAGAATAGAGCTGTTCAGATGCGGGCTCACTCATAGGGATAATCACTCAACAAAAGGGCGAATTGTGCAGTATCTTAAGGCAAGAGCCCCCGATTTTTGATTGCCCCATGGATTCGATACGCGTATTAGCAGCCTTGACAGCTACTTGGGCAGACCGTAGAATTCAACAAGCTGGGATTAGCGTAAGGCGACTCGACCTTTAGACTGCTTTGAATTGTAAGGAGGGCACATGATTGAGCGAGTTCATGAGCATATCATTACAGAACTCCAGCAAAACACGCGTACGGACACGATCTTTATCCTCACCGCGATTCTTCTCAACCTGTTGGCTCTAGGTATTAACTCGGCCGTCGCTTCAGAGTCTAATAAGGATGCCACTACATGGATTGTGTTCTTCACGTTTGTTTGTCTCGTGATAGTGGTCAACTTTGTCGTAGAAATTGGGTTGTTAAAAGGGAAGCAGACAAGGCTAAAGCTAATAAATGGGCTGTTGAAGATGTATGAAGATCAGGGTGTAGAAGGTTACTATGACGCATCTCTTTTGAGTAATTACAACACTAGATACAATCTCTTTCTTCTAGTGGTCGTTTTCACAGGGCTGATAGCCATTGTTGTACCACTTGTCCTGATCATATAATCAGATAGTAGAGCCTTGATGATATTAACAGTATCATGTGCTCCTCGCCTGACACGAGCTTTACCGTAGTTGAACTGCTTTGGCACTTCGCAAAGCCCGGAGACACGTAACAAATGTCCATTCTGTCACGTGATTTCACGAAATGGCGTGCTGTTCAGCCGTAAACGGCATGTTCGCCAACGTGGACATTGAGAATAAATCATAATTCTAATACAATTGACCTAACCAAAGTCTGATTACGACGTTATCATAAACAGAGAGTTTAAGTGATGGAGGAGTAGAATGAAGATAAAGCCAAGCCTGATGTTGACCGCAATTGCAGTTTCAATGCCTCTGGTGGCCTGTGCTGCGCCCGGTCAGCTAGGACCTAAGGCATGGGTCGAAGTCTCCTGTGATGAATTCTATGAAAACCATCACATTAACACGATGCTAGAAGTCCAGGTAGGGGAAACGTTCGAGGTGAAGTTGTGCTCCAATCCAACCACAGGTTTCCAGTGGTCAGAAAAAGCCCAAATAAGTGACGCGGCAGTATTAAAACAGGAAGACCACAAATTCATCGGGCCAGAAGGTGAACCACCACCTCCACCAGGAACACCAGGGCAGGAAATCTGGGCCTTCAAGGCACTAAAACAAGGCTCCAGTGAAGTATATCTAGAGTATAGCCGGCCTTGGGAAGGCGGTGAAAAGGGAGAATGGACCTGTACTGTCAATGTTGTTGTTAAATAGCGGGGACAGTATTTCTAGGAAAAGTAACAAACAGAGGCAGCAAAAATGAAAAATCTATTTATATCTGTACTACTAGTAATCGTACTGTTGGGTTTGGCAGCATGCGCTCAGCCGGTATCTGGCGAGGTAATCAAATCTGACAAGGAGCGAGTTTCTACTCCGGAGGTGAGTCAGACTGATCTGACTACCTTCGTTGCTGGAAACAGCGACTTTGCTTTTGACTTGTATCAGACACTCAAAAATACAGACGGCAAACCTGGCTGTGATACATGGGTTCTTGGAATGAATGGAAATGCCACTAGTTCATCCGTGTGGTTAGAAAAAACGGTCGAGAGTGATGACCGATTCCATGTATCTACCGTCATCGGGGACTATATAAGTCCATTCCCAATAGCTACCGGTGGTGGTACCCTTACACAAATCAGGACAGCAATGGGACCAGACGGCACAACGCCACTGGGTGATTGCACCGTCTCGAAAATCAGACTGGCCATCGGTAACTGGGGACCTGGAGGACCCAAAGGGCCAGTAATATGTTATGTTGACCACCTCATATGTAACGGGCGCCTGTTGTTCTAGCTCCAAACTGATGATAATAGACTCGAAGGTCAAAATCAGACTAGCTGTCTCGGAGTAGATGATGCAGTGGTTCAAGGGAAGAGCCATAGCCCTATCCTTGCTGGTTTTAGTTGCAATGCTTGCCGGATGCGCTAGGCCTACAGATACTACGATAGAGCCCACGCCGACCGGACGCGAAACCGTTAGTTTTCATGATGAAAACCTGGAGACAGCTATAAGAGATGCACTCGGCAAGCCAGTAGCCGAGAAAATAACGGCCGCTGAACTGGCTAAACTCACCACACTATGTGCTCCGGACAGCGGTATTGCCGATATCTCCTGTCTGGAATACTGTACCAGCCTGACTGAGCTCGCTCTTAGCGGGAATCCTATAAGTGATATCTCTCCTATTTCCTCTCTCACTAACCTGACTTCGCTTGGCCTAACCAGAGTCCAGATAAGTGACATTTCTCCTCTTTCCTCTCTCACTAACCTGACCAAACTCGGGCTTGGCCGCAACCAGATAAGCGACCTCTCTCCTCTTTCTTCTCTCACCAACCTGACCGAGCTCTACATTTACGGGAACCAAATAGCCGACCTCTCTCCCCTTTCCTCACTCACCAACCTGACTGAGGTCGACCTTAGGCATAACCAGATAAGCGATATCTCTCCTCTTTCCTCCCTCACCAACCTGACCAAACTCTACCTTAGCCGCAACCAGATAAGCGACATCTACCCCCTTACTTATCTCAGCAACCTGGCTTGGCTCGGCCTTGCCAGGAACCAGATAAGCGACCTCTCTCTCCTTTCCTCTCTCACCAACTTGACTGAGCTCAGCCTTAACGGGAACCAGATAAGTGACATCTCGCCACTTTCCTCCCTTACTAACCTGACTGTGGTCTTCATTGACGGGAACCAGATAAGTGATATATCTCCCCTTTCCTCACTCACCAACCTGACTATGGTCTACCTTGACGGGAACCAGATAAGTGATATATCCACCCTTTCCTCACTCACAAACCTGATTTGGCTCAGCCTTAGTTGGAACCAGATAAGTGACATCTCTCTCCTTTCCTCACTCACAAACCTGATTTGGCTTGACCTTAGCGGGAACCAGATAGGTGACATATCGCCACTGGTGGAGAACCATGGACTAGGGTCGGGAGACATGGTATGGCTTAAAGGCAACAATCTGGACCTGTGGGAAGGCTCGGAAGATATGGAGAATATCAGAGCCTTAGAGCATAGGGGGGTGGTAGTTGAACTTCACGATGAGCCGACACGATAGTACGCTAATTGGCCGAGGTCGGCCAATCCCCCGATGCCAACTACAGACATTACGGAAAATAGCGAATCGTCCAGGATTTCAACAGAGTAGCGTGGTAACGATAACTGCATTTCTGTCATAATACAAGCAAGCTTATATTATACAAAAAGAGAGAGCCAACGGTCTTGAGATTTGGCCTTCTCTACTTTTTGGCTGATTGTTTAATCCGCAGGTGATGACGCCATTGCCCTACACAGGCTAAGGTTGAGAATGCTTGGCAACATTTCCCAAGCCATCGTATGCATTTTGCCTCAAGGTTCGTAGATGCTTTTCCAGCAGAGCAGCATCGCCTTCATCAATTGACAACATCACGTGGTCAACAATCTCTTTCGCCACTGGCATAACTCGGTTGAGAGCCTCCCGTCCCTTGTCCGTCAGGGTGATATTCACGAGTCTCTTGTTACTGCTATTGCGCTCGGCTGTGACAAGTCCATCTTGCCTCATGCGGTTGATTAACGCCGTGATATTGTGCCGCTCTGTCTGTGTCCACTCGGCTATCTCGGAGGGTATCATGACCCCGTTATTGCTGGCTAGGGCTCGCAGCACTATTAACTTGATTATCGAGAGACGTGCTTTTCTGTACAAATGAGCGTCGGCATACTTCAGTACTGCCCGTGCAGTCTGCACGAATAGTATAAATGTTCTCAGAACAGCGTCCTCATGGTCTACATCTATTGTCAATCTGTCTACCTCCTGGTGATTCCTGTAACTGGCCTTGGTCGGATATCCAAGAGAATAGCATATGGCAATTCTAAGGTTGCTGTCAACGGTATCGAAAGGTCCCTTTATTTGGGGTATTGACAACTCATATACGAAGTATTACAATCTCCCAATAAAGGATGTTATGCATATATGAGCTATTGGCTTCTAATCTGAGAAACCTCAAGATAAGTCAAGCAAATTCGCTGAAAGGATTGAGAGAGCGGCATAGGCTTTTGAGTCTTTCGGCTTTATTAAGGCAGTTGGGGGATAATTGTTGAACAGTGTCCGTTACTTTGGCAAAAGTGGCTCAGCAAGGCTAAGAAGATTGTGAGAAGTAAGCGGGGAGACCCAGAAGGGGGTGAGTAATGAGGTATCTAAGATGGTAGAACTAAGTGTTCTGAATCCGGTGGCTGACGCTAAGCCAGAAAAGGTCGAGCTTGCTCCTAGACTCACTGACCTCAGCGGGAAGACTATTGGGCTGTACTGGAATGCTAAATCGGGGGGGGATATCCTGCTTGAGCAAAACGCTGAATTACTGAAGAAAAGGTACAGTGGAATGAAGTTTAGGAATTACCTAGGGGCGGTAGGAATGATAGTACGACATCTTACGGCAGAACAGGCCGAGGCTATCGCGAAGGAATGTGATGCCGTAATTGGATCGACTGCTGACTGAGGGTCATGCACGTCGTGGCTTGTCCGCGACATGGTTGAGATGGAAAAGCGGGGAGTGCCAACAGTAAGTTGGACAGCGGAACGGTTCATACAGGATGCACAAGTGAGCGCGCGGGCTTTTGGCTCGAGTAATATTCCCATGGCTGTGATACCCAACCCAGCTACAAATGAGCCGGCTGATAGAATCCGGCAAATGGTGACCGATTCGATTGATCAGGTGATTGATGGCCTTACCAAGCCTGCCCTACCTGAGGCTGGCAAGGTTACCGCCCGACCTAGTGAAGTCCTGAAGTTCCATGCGGAAGACCTTCTAGAAGCCCTGCATAAGGTGAATGAATCCTTTTTGGATGAGGGCTGGAGTGACGGCTTCCCCCTGATGGCACCTACTCCCCGAGCGGTAGAGCATATGTTGTCCGGCACATCTTTCGACCGGGAAAAGGTGATATGTCTTCTGGAACCAGCCTTTGGCATAGCTACCGTCGAGAAAATTGCCATTAACGCCGTTATGGCTGGCTGCCGGCCAGAGCACCTACCAGTGATTATTACAGCAGTCCAGTGTCTTGCCGATCCAAAGACGATGTTACGGAACATGGCAGTATCTACCGGACCACACGCACCATTAATTATAGTTAACGGTCCCATTGCCAAAGAACTGAATATAAATGCCAAGTGCTGTGCCCTCGGTCCAGGTTCCGCATCCTACGCTAACACCGTTATCGGGCGAGCGCTAAGGTTAATCATGATGAATGTGGGGCACTGCTATCCGGGTGTACTCGATATGGACACTATTGGTTCACCGACAAAGTATAGCATGTGCGTAGCCGAAAACGAAGATGATAATCCGTGGCAGCCTTTCCATGTTGATAGAGGCTATGACAAGGACACGAGTACCGTCACCGTACACTTCAACTACGGCGTATGCGATCTAATGGATTTCTGGAGCACAACCCCTGAAGGCTTGATAGAGAGATATGCCACCGCGCCAACCTACCTTGGCCATTTAGGTGCCGGGTTATGGTTGACCGGACGCAGGTCAGACCCCAGATACCACATCAGTATAGAAGACCACGACCTTATTCTTCTTTGTCCTGACCATGCCCGGATATTCGCCAATCATGGCTGGGATAAGGATAAAATTCGCCAGGCTATTCATGAACATGCCCTGTCATCTTTCCGGCTCTTGCATAGGGACATGAAACTGGTTAAGGCAGCACATCCTGAGTTAATGTGGTTAAAGGACCACCCAGACCTGATGCTTCCAGTGCTGGAGACGCCAGATTGCTATGATATAGCCGTAGTTGGCGCCGATGCCGGGCGAGGTTTATTCTTCTGGGGTGCAAATGAGCCGGTGACCAAACCTATTGAAGGGAGGTGATACCTATGTGTGATTAAAAGGAAGATTAACGGTCACAAAAAAATTGAGAGGAGGACTTAAGTGAAAAAGAGAGTATTGTTAATTCCGTTGGCATTGTTGTTAGCCATCAGTTTGGTTGCTATCGGCTGTCCAACTCCGACCCCAACGCCGGCTCCAGAGTTTCCAGAACGCGACATCAGGGTTATATGCCCGTGGGGCGCCGGAGGGGGGACGGATGCCATTACAAGGAATAGTGCCTACCTTGGAGAGATGTATCTGCCGGTAGATATGTTTGTTGAAAACATTGTAGGAGGAGCAAGCGGGGTAGGAATTTCCACAGTAATGGCAGCCGACCCGGACGGCTATACCCTTTGTACTATGACCTATGATAGCATCGTAACTGTGCCGCTTAAGGAGCTAGTTCCAGGGTACGATTTAGATAGGCTAGTATTTATCTGTCGTATGACGACCGAGTCAAGGGGAGTTGTAGTTAGTGCTAAGGCACCATGGGGAACCCTGGACGAACTCATTGAGGATGCTAAGAAAAGACCGGGTGAAATAACAGCATCCGTTGATGTAATAGGAGGCGGCGCTCACCTTGGGTATCTGAAATGGGAGGAAGCAGCAGGAATAGAGTTCAAATATATCCCGTACCCAGGAGGAGCAGGTGAACAAATAGAAGCGCTGCTCTCAGGAGAGGTTGATGTCGTTGGCGGCTCGGGCTTCGGAGACTATTTCCCAATCATAGATTCGGGAGATGCACGGGGACTTGCAATCTTTGCGCCGGCAAGACTTCCAAAGAGTCCGGATGTACCTACTCTTACTGAACTCGGATATGACTTGGAACACGGAAGCTTTGTTATAGTGGCAGCTCCGGCGGGGACTCCTGAAGAGGTGGTGAAGATACTGGAGAGGGCATTCTATAAAGCACATCACAGCGCCGAATTTCGAGACTGGCTTGCCAAAGTCGGCGTGGAAGCCTCTTGGTTAGACAGCGAGGCCACAACAAAGTGGGCTCTGGAGTTCCAACAAGGGGAATTCGCACTGATTAAAATGCTAGAGGAAAAAGGGCTACTCTAGAGCGTGTTATCCATAAGCCACCCCTCCTAGATGGGGGGTGGCTTATGACCCGAGAGACGGTGAGGGTGCGGCGTGAACCTAAAGAACAAACTTAATGGAAATATAATTATGGCGGTGGCTCTTTTAATTGGGGCCACTGTGTATTTCGTGGAGGCTCTGAAGCTACCAGTCTTTGTTACACCTGGCAAACCAGGAGCAGGTGTTTTTCCACTGATGCTGGTAGCAGTAATGTACATTGCGTCCTCGGTAACTTTAGTCCGGGGGATTAAGCAGGAAAAGAAGCTTCCTGGCTGGGGGTATCTTAAAATCCCAGCCATAGCAGTTGGCCTGATAGGTATCTATGTAGGAACGTTTTACCACTTGGGTTATTTTGTAACAACACTTTTATTCTCCTTCGGTATTGCCTTGCTTTTCAGGGGGAGTGGAGGAAGCAGGGTAAAGATGCTAGTCTTTCCCTTGATAATTGCCGTGGCGACGACTTTAACTGGCTACCTTCTTTATCAGGTAATCTTTGATATCAGGCTACCAACGGGAGTGTGGTAATTTGATAGACATTGCTGGAATAGCCGGAGGGTTTATTACCCTTTTCCAGCCTACAGTAATTGTCGCCTTGCTGATAGGTTTCTCCATAGGTATTTTCTTTGGGATGATGCCGGGACTTACTGCAACTCTGGCTATAGCTCTGCTTTTACCTTTCACCTTCGTGATGGATGTCATCCCGGCTCTTGTCATGACAATGGGAATCTTTATGGCTGGGATGTATGCAGGAAGCATAACAGCAACAACGATAAACATTCCGGGGGCGCCTGGCGCCATGATGACAGGGCTTGAGGGTTATCCGATGATGCAAAGAGGGGAAGGAGCAAAGGCTTTAAGGATAGCTGCTTTTGCTTCGTTGATTGGAGGCACTGTAAGTGTTTTAATGTTAATGGTTATAGCGCCCTTGGTTGCTCAAGTTGCCTTGGAAATTAGAACACCCGACAGATTCTCTTTAATTTTATTAGCCCTGGTGGTAGTCTCTGTTATTCAGAGGGGAGCTGTTGTCAAAGGGATTATTGCGACCGTAATAGGTCTAATGTTTGCCACGGTGGGGATGGACATGATGGAGCCTATTGCCAGATTTCATTTTGGCACTGAGGAGCTGACTGCGGGGCTGACACTAATCCCGGTAATAATTGGCATCTTCGTCATTAGTGAACTGTTAGTGCAAGTGGAAATGGGTGGTAAGGGACTTGGAATAACTCAAAAAGTAAAACTACGAAGGAAGGATTTTATAGCTGGGCCAAGGGAGCTAAAAGAATTGGGATGGAAGACTTATGCTAAAGGTACCTTAATTGGGCACCTAATAGGGGCCCTGCCAGGCGCTGGCGCTTCGGTAGCAACATTCCTGTCTTATGCTGAGGCAAAGAGGGCATCAAAGCATCCAGAAAGATACGGAAAAGGTACCCCCGAAGGGATAGCTGCTACAGAAACGGCGAACAACGCTATATGTGGTGGGGCACTGGTACCAGTGTTAACCTTTGGAATACCAGGAGATGCTACCACTGCTTTGGTGCTCGGGGTTTTTCTAATCCAAGGGATAGTGCCTGGACCCTTGTTACTGGTAAAGGAATTTCATCTAATTGCTCCAATGTATGCAGCATTGTTTGTGAGTGCCTTACTGATTCCTGTAGCACTAGTGATATTCGGACCATATTACTTGTGGTTAGTAAGGGTAAACAGGGCGATATTGTACTCGTTTATTGCCGTAATTGCAATGGTGGGGGCATATGTCGCGTCGTTCTCCTCGCTACAGATGGGATTGGCACTTTTTACAGGAGTAGTTGCCTACTTCTTTCGAAAGCAGGGATACCCAACCATTCCAATACTTATGGGCTATATTCTTGGCCCACTAGCAGAAGTATTCCTTAGACGGTCACTAATACTTAGCGGAGGAAGCCCACTGATATTCTTCACCAGCCCTGCCAGCGTTATATTTTTGGTGCTAGCAGTCGTATTCATTTATTTCCTAGGGGTGAGGCCGTGGTTGCGAAGCCAGGTGGGAAGAAAGCTGAGGGAGAAGAGTGAGGATTCAGAATTGCTAAAATAGGCGGGCTCTGCCAGGGGAAACTGGGGTGTCATTAGCTAGTTTTCACTAATGGCTTAAATAGTCTCCTCCACCCCTCCCGTTAGGAAGCCCCAGTTGTAATCGGGCAAGTGGCATCCCGCCAAGGCAAAAAGGGGGAGCTCCCAACTTTACAATAGCAGACGCCACAGAATCAAAATCTAGGCGTTTTTTCGGGGTGGTCAATGGTTTGTTGCTACCTTCCCTTAATAAGGGAAGTAAAGAGGGGCGCGCCCCCCCTCTCCTTTGAAGGAGAGGGGGGGATTAAGGGGGTGAGGTTAATAAACACCCCCTTCCCCTTGATAAGGGGAAGGGGGTAAAAGGGGATAGGATTAAGAGAGGCGGCGCCTCTCTTTGAAGGGGCGACGCCCCTTCAACAGACAAAAAGGGACCCGAGGAGTTGACAGGGTTAACTAGGTGTGCTAGGGTAGGAATAAGCGGAAACTCTTTTTTTAGCGAATGCCCCAGGCCCGGGGTGGTGTAAGCCGGAATAAGCCATTACAGCCTGGGGCGAATCATTTTTCGAGTTAGTTTGAGTTGGTTCGAGCCACCTTGAGTCACTTTGATGCACTTTACAGCAGTTTGCCTCACTTTGAGACAAAAAAAGGGGGACCGATAAAAACGATCCCCCTTTCCGCACTGGTTTTACTTACGTCAGTGCCTTTTCTTTGAACTCCCGTCTAAACTCTCTAATCAGCTTCCAGTCATACCCCGATAGCCTGTGCCCGTCCCCATCTCCCCTTAGCAGCTTTCGGATAGCCTGTTTTACCCTCTCAGGGCTGTTGAGGTAGTGGCTTTTGGCATCAATCAAAGCGTCCAAGTCCACCCTTTTCTGGTCAGCAAGCGTGTTTATCAACTCCGTCTCATTGCCGTCATCATCTCGGACTGGGCTATTGAGGCTTACCGTAAATACTCGCTTCCACCTTTTCTTCTGATGATAGAAACGGAGACGGGTGTACTGGGCTACCCTTATGCTCCCCCACTTGGTTAAAGGCTTCCCCTTCTGCCGGTATTCCTCGGCAACCTCGGCTAGCCTCACGATGATGTTGTGCATTAGGTCTTCCCTATCCTGATGATTGTCTAGTTGATAGGCAAAGTTCCTGGCTATCCTTGCCCAGTCACGCCAGGGTTGCTCCAGTCTGTCGTAGGACAGGGCTTCGCTATGCCCATCATCGTGGGTTCGCCTATGCGTGGAGTAGGTCATAGCTCCCCCTTCCTGCCACGCACAAAAAAGGGGGTAGCCGAGCTTACCCCGACTACCCCTAAAAAAGGCACAAAAAAAGGCAAAGGTATCCCTATATCAACAGGACACCTTTGCCTGTAACTAACTTAATCGGCTATCGTGAAAAGGTTACACCTATCCTATATCAAACAGGACTTTTCTAGCTTTTGAGCACCGCCCCGCTTTCCGAAAAAGGGTAAGGCTCACCCTATCAATTTGAGCAATCATCAGCTTTTTGTTGTCTTGCCTATCCTCTCAAACCGTCAATTGATAGCCCGCACCCGCTGGCACTATCAGGTTTAATCGGATAGACAAAAAGCCAAAACTGACGCTTGCCTTTGCCTTCAGGTTTATTTGGTTTTCAGCAGTATTGCTAGCCTGCGTCCCGCTAGCACTAGCAGATATTGCCCAAGAGGTTTTACCCTCTCACTATATATATTGGGGAAACCCCCCAAAATACATCACTTGATTAGCCTTTTTTGTGCCCGTCGCAGAAAACGCCTTAAATAGTTACTCTCTTGGTTTTCTAGTGGATAACCCGCATACCTCTTATAGGCTAACTTAACCGCTTTACTAGGATAGCCCTTTAGAGTATGCCTAGCGTCTAGCATAGCCACTAGGTCAACGGCATTGTCATCGGCTATCATTTGGTATAGCTCTACTTTGTCGCCTTGCCCGTCCTCAATCAGCTTGTTTAGGCTCTCAATTTGCATTGCCTTTGGGCACTGACGATATAGGTTATCCTTTTTACACTTCTGCCTTTGTGCGTTGGAGCACCGCCCGCAGTCTATACCGTTGTTATGGCGATACCACTTTCGCCAGTAGCCAGCAACCTCATATTGAGCTACTCGGATTAGCCCGCCAGTGGTCAATTCCTTGCCTTTGGCGTCATAGCTTGCCTTCACTCTGGCAAAGACTAAAAACAGGTCGTGTAAAAAGTCCTCTCTATCCTCTGGCTTTACTCTACGGACAAACCCCTTGCCTACCTTATAATAGGTAAGCCATTCGCCCTCTAGCTTGTCATAGCCATTACCGTTGCCTTGATACCCGTCAAGCTCTGTGTTATACTCGCCTATGTCTAGCACTGTGGACACCTCCACTCTGTTAGATTTGCCCTAGCTCGGCTAACCACTGGCTAGGGCATTTACTTTGCCCTAGACTAGGCAAGCGTCTAGCTTTGGCTTTGAGCTATATTCAGTTGTTAAGGTGCTCGCAGAATTACGATTTACCTAAAAACTCATATCTGCTACAATAAGTATGCTTTACAAAAGAGCCTTATGTATAGAAAAGGAAGTAACTACTTTTTTAGAATTGGGCTAGAATGAGGCTATGCCGAATTTACAGACAAAGTTTTGCAAAGCAGCGGCGGCTAGAACCGCCGCTATTCAAAATTATGAATGAGAATATCGGACTTTGCTTGAAACATTGAAGGGAACATCGTGCCGTATATTGAGGGCTGGCTTGCCGTAGCCCATTAACGATAGCGGCGGCAAGCCTGTTTTCCTATTGCCGTCGCATTGCCGTAGGCAAGCCGTCTAAACTGTATGATACTCCCGAGTTCAAGCCTTAGGTTGATGCCGCTTGGCTCCGCACTTTGGGCAAACCGGATCATCTATTTCGTCTGACCAGGCAAACTCTGCCATGGAGAGGCAATTGTAGCACCAGTTTGATAGAATGCCGAATTTATGACCACACTTGTTACAGATGTAAGTGACTTTATCCTCATCATATATTAATCTCCCAAGGCAGCGGGGGCATACATGTGTTTTTGTCTCCAGGCATTCTCCAATCGCAGAATTGTTCATAGCCCAATATAGAAGGTCAATATAGTCCCAGCATGTCCTTATGGCCCCCTCTAGAGCCGAGAGCCTATTTTCAACTGAGCGCTCTTCTGACCTCTCTTGGCGTGAAGGGTCATATTTTCGTACTGTTCGCGGATGTACATGTAGCCTTTCTGCTATCTCTTTTTGCGTATATCCCTCTTCCCTTAGTTTAGCTATTTCATCAACCTGAGATTTTGCCAACCTGCCCATTTCTTACCTCCGAATTATCTATTGAAAGTGCCCAGGAAATGTCGCCGAAACAACTCCTTATGGCCTCTGTAACTATCCATCGTGTCCCCGAAAGTAACCCCAATTATGCCATTGTTCCTCTAGCTTGCCCCTGAAACTTGCCCTGAGGGCTTCTCAAAGTGCCACTTGATTACGCTTCACCGCCTGGTCGTGGCACTTCGTTCCGCTTTAGCGAAACTCTGGGTGGACTGCTCGGATCGGGTCGAGCCAAGCGGCTTCCTCAGATACCCCCTTAGCAGTCAATTTATAGAATTGTTTCTCCTGCAAAAAGTCATAGATAGCTGGTTCTCGCCTATCAGTGCGTTCTATCAGGCCCAGTAACAGAAACCAATGAAAATATCTGCTGAAGCTTGAATAGTTTGGCCTCCGAAAGGGCTTTTCTCCTATCTCAATCCTTTCATTATTGATACGCTCTATCTCTTCGCTCATGGCGCGATAAATGTCAGCGGCGCAGCCTTCCTCATGCTCGACAAAATACTGTTTGATAAACAGCCCAGGACGATACGAACTGCCAGCTCTTCCCCAGGCGACCGTTATCTGAGGCAGATATCTTAGCTCCTCAGGATTGGAGCGTTTCTCACCTTTTTCTGTATTCTTTTGTTTGTTACTTCTTGGATTCCTTTTCATCTTTGCTAGCTTCCCACAACTGGTCGTATTCAGATCTGAGCCGCTCAAGATTGGAATCCACGTATTCCATCGTGGTTGAGATGCTGGCATGACCCAGCAACAGCTGAAGCCTCCTAATATCCAGTCCTCGGCTAACCCAGGTTGTGGCCAGCCAATGACGCAGACTATGGGGATGGAGACCTCTTATTCCTACGCGGCGGCCAAGCTTCTCTATCAATTGCCAGCCGCGCTGACGGGTGAAGGGAAAAATTAACACCCCACGATAGGGAAAGCTATGCCGCCACTCAAGATATTCTTTTAGGAAGCCTAAGGTAGTAGCGTCAACAGGAATAGTTCGCCATCGCCGCTGCTCGATCTTCTGTCTTATCGCCTGTTCTACTTTGAGCCCACAGCACGGGCAGAACAGGTGCTTTCTACCTAAAGTCTCGCCACAGCGCGAGCATTTCAGTTTCGCTCTCTCTTTGAGGTGTACAATCGTCAGGGTTCTCTTCTCGAAGTCAATATCGCTCACGTTGAGTTGTGTGGCTTCACCGATACGGATGCCGGTCCTTGCCAGAATGCTAACGAAAGCCCTGTCTCTGGGGTTGCGCGCGGCAGCAATGAGGTTCTCAATCTGCCGAAGATTCAGTGCTACATCGATACGTGGTCTTGTAGTTACTTTGGACATCTTATCGACTCTTTGCGAACAGAGAGAGTTGATATTGGTAGATGGTACGTGCTATCATCAACACGATGCATTTCTAACTTCCGGGCGGGAGAGAAAGACCGCCGGGCCGGCCGCAAACCTCCCTTTCACTGGTGGTCTTCCCCTCCCACTGATTCGTTAAGAGCTGGTCGCTTCGGTCTGCCACCTCTTTTGCCCAGCTCGCTAAATAAGTGGCTATAGAGTCTCTTCGTGGATTCTCCGCCCTTGCTACCGATTTGGCGGTAATATTCCCCTCCGTGGCGCTCGCGTGTTACAATACCACCTCTCCGTCCAGCTTCCCGTACGCTCATTTCACTCGAGAACTTATCCGAGACTTCGTCTTGATTATCCTTGGGCTTTCCGTTCTTCATTTCGTTCCTGCTCTCTCCCACGCCTCATCTGTAGTATCCGCCGTCTGGAACAAGCCGGTTCAAGATTTTAGCCTTCTTCTTTAGCTCCAACTCTTTATCAATGTGGATAACGGGGTCAATGCCCCCAAGAAACTCCAGTTCAGTTTGAGCTATCCGTAGCGCCGCTTCCTTAGCCTGTCTAAACAATTCGGGCTCATCCCTAATCTCAGCAATCCGCTTCTCGCCGAATCCGGCCTCATAAATCAACACTAGCCTCAGTCTGCCCAAGTAAGCCTCCAATAAATTAAAAAGCCCTTGGAATTTCCAAGGGCTTGTGAAAGCCATTTGTTATTTTCTCTCTAATTATAGTATATCAAACGGACTCAACACATTTTTGTACTTGGTGCAGGTATACACCCCCTGACAGGCTATTTATTAGGTCTACCACGCTTCGGAAGCATGCCTTGGTCAATCCCGAAGGTTTCGACAAACTTATATTCCGCACCCGCCTCCTCACACAGCTCCTTCAGGCTCTGATAGGGCTCTCTACGTCTGGTGCCCATCACCTTACGCTTCTTGTAGGTGAGGATAATGTCCCTTGCCAAAGCCCGACGCATGTCAAAGCCAATTATTGATTTTAGGTCCTCATCGACTTCATGGCCGAATATACTAGATTCTGCTACTAACTGTTTGCAGCGTTCGGCCATTGAAGCAACAATAGCGTTCTCAAGTCTATGTCGGGTTTTACTATCCTTTTGAGCAAGCTCCTTAAGGAAAGTGGCGGGGAGCCTCATATTAAACTCGATAGTAGCCGCAAATATTTCGGCTACGGCACTAGCAGGGGGGACACCGTCTTCAGGCGTTCTGCTCTCTATCACCTCTGTCAGTGCCTCCAATGCAACTATATACGGAGAGCCCTCCTCTCTAAAGATGCTATCTCTCGCGCTTATTGCTCCTTCGAAACCGACTCGTGCTAACACTTCAGCTACCGAGTCAGCAATTACGATACGTCCTACCTTGGCCTTCCCGAAGTACGTGTCAGCCAGGCCCCCTGCACCGTGATTAATAAACCTAACGAGCCAGGACCCTACTGGGTCCCAATATCTACCTATCATTTGAGCGTATCCGTCTAGGATGTTTTCTTTCGCCTGTAGTGCTTTAGCCACCAAAGGGGCAAGCTCTTGAGGTGATACATGCAAGAATTCCTTTACTGCTAAACACCAGAGAACGCCATAGATACATGCATACAGCGTAACTTCTGACTTATTTGAGGGGAATGGAAGCCCTGCTTGTCTCCAAGGTGGTGTCCACAGTAGTGCATCTCGCTGGGAGCCATCAGCCTCGATAAACTCCTTCACGTGGTCTTTGACTCTAGTGGATTCAATGGCCAGCATTGGAGCTAATAGCTCCGCAATCTTGTACGCCTCTTTCTTTTCCTCAGCATCTAGTTGCGTTGCGAGAGCACCAAGTTGCTGCCACAGTTCTTTTATGCTTGAATGTACCATTTGCGCCTCCATTGTCCATTTTATATTCAGTTGCCACCGAGTTCAACTGCCGAATAATACTTCTCGGCTATTATCCTCACGCTATGCCGTATTTGCAGGAGGGTCGTTTTTGGCCTTTCATAGCAAGGTGAGACTTAGGTAAAAGGCAGATGTTTGAGTCTCACATAACGACAGCGAACTTCTTGATTCCGTACCGAATACAAATAGTCAACCTAGACCCAATCCTTCTACCGGACTTGCCCCATGCCTGTGAGCCTCGATAGCTTCTTCCGCCTTTAGCCCTCTAGTGTACCTCCTGCTCATCTCCAGTGACTCATGCCTTAGGAACAACTGCAACAGGAAGGAGTCCCGCGCACCTCTAAGGTACTGAAGGGCGGCAGTGTGGCGAAGACGATGCATACCGCCGGTGCCAATGACCCCAGCACGCTTCTTCAGTCTAGTAAGCCAACTCACTAGTCCTTCTATGGAGAAGGGATTACCTTCCTCAGTAACCCACAAATAGTCTGTTTTTGTCCTCAACTTTCTCTCTATTAGCCAAGCCCACAAGGCCTTGGCTGTCTTTGGACAAAACGGAGCAATCCCCATCTTGTTGCCCTTGCCGACAACACGTACTCGTCTAGCTTCGAGGTTAAGGTCACTGAGCTTGATGTTCGCCATCTCCGCTCGACGCACACCTGAATCTATAAAGAGTAAGAGCATGGCTTTGTTGCGGATGCCGGTGAAGCGGGCACCCGTCTTAATATCCAAGTCGCATATCGCCAAGAGCTTTGTTAGCTCATCGATTGTGTAACCTTCGACAGGGGGCTCCGGTGGTAGCTTAAAGTGAATGGTAGCTAAGGGACTGAATTCCAGATAACCTTCTTCAACTGCCCAATTGAATAATCTTCTCAGTGCCCGATAGTAGGGCCATGCAGTGGACGGTTTTGCCCGTTTCACGATTTTGCCACCGTTATTGGCCACCCTTAGCTCAAATGTTATCGTCGCCGTCCAGGTGAGGAATTCCCTTACCTTGCGGGCATCTAGGGGCTGGGCATTATCTAGCCAATGTTTCTCGGTAGCGTAAGTTAACAGGGGGCGTAGCAAATAAGTGTAATAGTCGACGGTACCATTTGATTTCCCTTCCGCTCGAAGCGAAAAGAGGAAACCCTCTACTATGTCTCGAAGTCCGATGTTTACATTATGTTTCACCTTTCATTGCGGTCGGCCCTAAATTTTATTTTTTAACCTAGGCAAGTCGTCACTTCTAAGTTCGACTTAGCTTCGTCTCTTTAACCTAGGCAAGTCGTCGCTCAGCTTCAGTGGAGCGGGTGATGGGATTCGAACCCACGACGTCTTGCTTGGGAAGCAAGCACTCTACCGCTGAGTTACACCCGCCCAAATCGTATCTATTTTAGCCCAAAAAATGACGCCTGTAAAGGGGGAGTGCTTGCTTCGTTAAAACCTGAAGAAGATGGTCACACAGAGCTCGGCCACCTTATTGAAGGTTATAAGCTCTGCGCAGGAAGCGAGGGGAAGAGTCGGAATACAATCGACATTGTCACCAACAGCGTAAAGTATTTTTACGAGTTCTTATGCTCCACCCATCATCCAACAGATGTGAAGTATATTGGAACTCAAGAAATAAGGGCCTTCGCCCTGTATCTTCAGCAGAAAAGGTGCTTCTCAAACCACCCTTTCAGCCGCACCCAAGACAAAGGATTATCCAGCCACACGGTTAACTGTTACCTGCGCTCATTAAGGGCGTTTTGGGGCTGGCTTCTTGAAGAGGAAACAATCGATACCAACCCCTTCACCAAGGTGAGGCTCCCCAGGATATCACAGAAGGTTATGCCGACTTTTTCTAACCTCCAGTTGCAGCAGCTTCTTGCCGCCATTGATCTTCAGTCACCTCAAGGCTATCGTGACTATACCATCGTACTCACCCTTGTCGATACCGCACTGCGCGCGAGTGAGCTCACCGGCATTAGAATGGACGACCTCCGACTCAACGAGGGATTGATCCGGGTTTTAGGGAAAGGCCGCAAGGAGCGTATCGTCCCCATTGGTCGGCAACTGCAGCGCGTTATATGGCGATATGTCGAGCGTTACCGACCTCAACCGGTCACCCAAAATCTCGACTTTCTCTTCCTCACTAATGATGGAAAGAGAGTTAGCAAGGGTCGCCTGGAAAGTATTATCAAGAAATATGGCGAGCAAGCGGGCATAAAAGGCGTGAGGTGCTCGCCTCACACACTGCGACACACTGCAGCCATAAGTTTTCTGAGGAATGGAGGTGATGTCTTCAGCTTACAGCGAATGTTGGGCCACTCAAGTCTAGAAATGACACGCCACTACTGTGAACTAGCCGATGTGGACGTAAAAAGAGCACATCTGCCAGCGAGTCCGGTAGATAGTCTAGACTTGGCCCGTACGGATGGCGCAAAAACGAAACCTAGGGCATTACTGCTTCCGAAGCAGCTACTTGGCAGCAAGGTCGACGGGAAGATACCGTGCAAAACACAATCGGTGAAGATGGCACCCAGATAGTGGGTTTGGGCTGAAAACCGGTATCCGCTTAGTAACATACGTCAACGATCAGTCCTTTCTCAAAGAGCACAGTAGGATTGTATTTGTCTTCCCAGAGTGCACGAGTCGCCGCGGAATGGCGGAGTTCGATGTCCAGCCCCACTGCCCGAAGTAGCCGAAGCGCCCGACGGAACAAGCGATGGGCACTTTTCAACCGAGCGTGAGCCGGCGGATGAGTTTTTCGGCTTTCCCACCTCGGATGACACTCATTCTCTCTTACTGTCTCCCGCTCTAGTAACCACTGGTAAGAAGCACCGGCAAGCAACTTAATGGCTAGGTCAATAGTTCTGGCGTCCCACCGACGACCTCCGCGAGGCCTGGGCAGTGTGTTGAAGTATGTAAGGGGAGAGTGCCGATCTAGATAGCGTAGAGCATTGATGTATTCCAGTACCTCACAGTCATTTTCGGTAACAACAGAATAACAGTTAAGAAGGACCATATGCCAGAGCGTGAGATTTTCTGCCAGTTTCTCCCTTTGCCAGACATCTTCGAGCATTTGTCGGACCCCAGGGTGTTGGCGCAGAAGGAGTTTCACCTTTTCTGTCTCTTCATTCGTCTTAATGAGGTATTCCTCGACTAGTAACCCTTCAAACTGCTTGTTGTGTATGTGTTGGTTGCGATGCCTCTTGGCGCGCAGATAGACCGGGTTATTGGGACGCCAACCACATTGCAAGCAGTAAGGACCCTCCAGGTCTTCAAGAATGTTGCCCTCACATCTTACACACCGCATACGACATTCCCAACCGTTTACTTGTTAAGAAAATTACATCAATTATCTTAACTACCTACAGTATATACTGCCTTAGGATACCTTACAACGAGAGGTTGCTCATGGAAAAGCTGTTCTCAGTTAGCGAAGTGGCAAGAAACTTGGGCCGCTCTGTCGACTGGCTTCGAGAGGCTGAGCGCAAGAGCAAGATTCCAAAAGCGAAACGCGACCTGAATAACCGGCGCGTATACCCGAGGAGGATATTGAGAAGCTTCGACAGCCGCTTGTGCCAAGACTGGTAACAGCAGCCGAGTCGAGCAAAACCTAAACCGTGCTGGTTATGGCTTATTACCAGCTTGGGAGACAGCTATGTTTGACAAGGAACTCGACGACTTCCTAAAACACCTCTTGAGACAAGAGCGTAAGACTGAGCTCGGACAACTCATAGAAGGCTACAGACTCTGCGCGCGAGCCGAAGGTAAGAGCAGGAATTATATTTGCCTCGTAGCTTCGTCCGTCGAGTTTCTGAAGCAATACCTAGAAGCCAAAGGACTCGCGACAGATGTACGCAAGATCGACGTCCAAGCCATCAGGGGCTTTATCCTACACCTGCAATCCGCCACTCGCTTTGCACTTCATCCCTTTGCTCGACCTCAAGCTAGTGGCTTATCCGGATACACCGTCAACACCTATATGAGGTCAATACGAGCTTTCTGGTCTTGGCTCGCAGTGGAGGGGATAATCGAAGAAAATCCGTTCTCTCAACTGAAAATACCAAAAGCGCCCCAAAAGGTGATCCCAACTTTCTCGGACGAGCAGGTCAAATATCTTCTTGCTCAAGCAGACAAGTCTTCGGCTATAGGGTTTCGTAACTACGTGATAATGCTTGTTCTGCTGGACACCATGATGCGTGTTTCGGAGCTCACTGGCTGCCGTATTGAGGACCTCAATCTTGAAAATAGGTGCCTAAAGGTGTGGGGGAAAGGTTCCAAAGAGCGAATCGTTCCCTTTGGAAGAACTACCCAAAAAGCGCTTTGGAGATATGTTACGTTCTACCGTCCCGAATCGTGCTTACTACGACAGGACATGCTTTTTCTGACTGCTGACGGTAGGCCACTTACGAAGAACAGAGTTGAAACAATACTAAAGATCTATGGTAAGAGGACAGGAATAAAAGGTGTCCGGATTTCCCCTCATACATTTCGGCATACGGGAGCGGTGGCGTTTCTCCGCAATGGGGGCGACCTCTTCACTCTACAACGAATCATGGGGCACTCTAGCCTGGAGGTGTTGCGTGGATATGTCAACCTCAGCCAAAGCGATTTGCGTCGTGTTCATGAAAGCGCCTCCCCCCTGGATAATCTTGGCATATCCATCACTTGGGGTCAGAGGATCAGAAAATGACCTCACGTAAGCGATGCAATAATTTACTCCACGAGTCTATGACCATCCCGAGAGGAACTGCTAGCGGATTTATTCCAATCCTGCGCAGCCCAGTGACGTCGCCTCAGTGGTCTAAAAGTGGAGCTATATCACAAGGCATAAGAACGGAAACCCGAAGCTGGGAGGGGGCAGGCGGATTGAAGACATGTGCCGCACGCTGTGGAGACCTGACAGATGGTTAAAGCGTATTTAGAAGCCGAAGAAATAGTCAGAATGGAAAAGACGGCGACATGCCTGAGAGATAAACTACTTATCAGGTTGCTGTCTCACCTGGGCTGCCGAGTTACTGAAGCCCTGGGCCTCACTTGAAGGAGAAGTTGAGTGGTTGAACTGCTGAGACCGTCCAGAGGCGGATTCCTGCGTCCTTTCGGTTGCGGATGGTTCATCCGGGAATATCTCCTGGGGAATGGACCCGGTGGCTCACCCCATATAGACCCAGACGAAGGAGCACCACAGGCAGAGATATTCCGCGAATACAAGATGGCCCTGCTCAGGGCAACCGCTATGGACAGGGCCATAAGAAAGGAAGAAAGAATGGCACGGGGAGAAAAGCGATATATAGACCCGGACAATATAACAAGACTGGCAAACAGATATCTATCCAAGATGCCTTACAAAGCCTGGGGCTGTCGGTTCCACAGCTTCGTCGTCTACTTCTCGACACTGCAGAGACTGGGGTGGGTAGAAGCTACCGGCCAGGAAGAGCGCTCAGCATTTCAGGACAATTACCCGCCGGGTCAACCGCGCAAATATTTCCGCCTGACAAAGGTAGGGAAAGAGGCCAGCGATGCTGCCTGGGCGAACCCCCTCCGGGCACTCTACGGCGGAGAGCCGCTCAAGTAGGTTTTAAGTTGATGACATGTTGGTTTGTAGAGCCATCTACTAAAAACTGGAGGAGTGTTTTTTACTCACTTTTCGTCCAAATACTGTTCATATCCCTGATCTACCCTTGGACTAAAAAAATATTGGAGGTGAACCATGTCGCTTACTGATGACATTTACCGTGAACTCTCGGACGGACTGGAGAAAGGTCTGGACTGGTCGCAATTCCTGGCCAAGCACAGCACCAGCAAGGGGCCGCTATATAACGCTATAGGTCGACTCTTTACCGAGGTCGAATTCAAAATACGGGCCCTGAATGAAGAGAGAAACCGAGTCCAAAGCGAGTTAGACCAAGCTGGACTGAGGCTGGACTCTTTGGGCCAGAAGATAAAAGAGGGAGAGAGTAATATTGCTTCCCTGGAGGATAGAGAGAATGTCCTAAATGGGCAAGTTGAGACTCTGGAGGCCAAACTTGCGGAAAAGAGTGGATTAGTAAAGCATCTGGAAGATCTCGAAAAGCTCGGCTTCGATAGTGAAAGGCTGAGGCAGTTGGAGGAAGCCCTTAAAAAGATCGGTATGAGACATGGTCTTTTGGGTCAACAGACCGTGGACAAGTTCTTCGATGACCTAAAAGATTACGAGTCAGTACTCGGGGCTGAGTTAAAATTAAAAGGCTTTCAAACGCAAATGGAGACTAAAAAACTAGAATCCGAAAACTGGCAGGCAAAAGCGGAGGCGCTCAAGAGAAAGCATGATGACTTAAAGGAAGCCATTGAGGCAGTCCATGCCCTCCGCACCAGGGGCATCAAGGTAAGACAGATAATTACCTGGCACCAAATTCTGAGCCGATTTCAAACGGTGGAGGAATTCGACCAGAGTCTAGCCCAATATGGCGACATGACCAACCTGCTAAAGGCAAAGAAAGAAGAGACTGAAAACCGGGAGTTACAGCTAGCGAAAGACCAGAGCCAGGTGGAGACTCTGAAGAAGGAGAAGGCTAAAATCGAGGGAGCAATTGATGTTCTCAAAGTAGCCGGGGTTAAGGAACTAAAGGTCATGACCGGGGAAGCTACAAAGCAGCTAAAGAGAAGCCAGTGGGTGCTAAGGCTGATTTTCGGGGTTGATGGGGTAGTGGGGCTGGCGAAAGCGTTGAGGGTATATGTGGGGTGGCCTTTAACTATTTGCCAATGGTGCGGATATACTGCAAAATTGAATAGCAACTGGTAAATACTAAAGTGAGGTTAGACTATTTTATGAATTACTCAGAACCACCACCGATGACAATTGATACCAGTAAGCAATACACTGCCACCATCGAAACTGAGAAGGGAAACATTGTACTAGAGCTGTTCGCTAATGATGTTCCAGTAACGGTGAACAATTTCGCATTTCTTACCCGGGAGGGTTTCTACGATAATACGACATTCCACCGTGTTATCCCTGACTTTATGGCTCAAGGAGGAGACCCTACTGGAACCGGGACAGGTGGCCCTGGTTACAAGTTTGCTGATGAATTTACCGAGCACACCCATGTCGCCGGAGCGCTATCAATGGCTAATTCCGGTCCTAATACGAATGGTTCTCAGTTTTTTATTACTTATACTCCGCAACCCCACCTTGACCGTAAGCACTCCGTATTTGGTCAACTGACGCTCGGAACGGAAGTTCTCAAATCACTTAAGAATGGTGATACCATAGTTCGAATAACTATTGAGGAAAGCTAGACGTTCAAATTGGTCAACATCTGTTTACACATTTCGTCAAAAAGTGCAATCAGCAAAGGATATTGACATTATGGATATGAATAGTTTATCGTTCATATAGTTCACGCAAAAAGGGAGGTATAACTAATGCAAGCATACTGTATGAAATGCCGTGCCAAGAGGGAGATGAAGGACCCTAAGAGCATAACCATGAAGAATGGTAGGCCGGCAACCCAAGGGACGTGCCCCACGTGCGGGACCAAGATGTTCAGAATCGGAAAGGGTTAGAGCAGATATCATAGATATCGGGAGTAGTATTTAGAAGGCTGGGCATCTTTATTAGATTTACCCGGCCTTTATGTTTTGCATTATACAAAATGCAAAATTGTCACATCCAAGTGCCGTGGTACGAGATAAAACGACAGATTGTTCAACGTGACTCAACAATGAGTCTAAAAGTTGAATACAATAGTAGGACTCAAAGACTTAACTCGGACTTTGCTTTGCTACGCTGACGATTAACTTTATGAACCGAACTAGTGCCCCAACTCCCAACCCAACTGCGATGATGATTAGAACAATGGTTACCACTACTGGCACAATATCGACGGCGGTGGCATTGGGAATCACACTGAAATCAAAGGGGAATATGGATACTAGATTCGCAACCACGACAACGCCGATCACGGTGAGGATAATCTGAATAATCTCCCGTAGCCAGTATCTATCATAAGTGATCAATAGAATGTTAGCGGCTGCGGATATGACTAATGCTGTAACCAGAATCGGAAGCCAGGCAAAGTAGTCGCTGGTGAGCATTGATAGTGTGGTGACGCTCCCGTCTGGTTCGACATGGTACCAGGCTATATACTGGTGGAAGAAGGAGAAGAAAATAAGCAAAACTACATTCCAGAAGATTGAGGCGCTATAACCAGCAATCCTGCCGGCTCTGGTGCGTGCGAAATAGTCCTCCACTCGCTTTCCAAGGTCTTCCATCTTTTCTGATATTGCCGGAGAGGGTACTTCTCGAGGCTCAGGTGGTTTTGGGACTTCGTCGGGACTTGTAGACTTAGCTGTCTTTTGTTCCTCACCTGTTTCAGGTTTTTCACCACGCCAAGTAACTGGCAGTATTCCTTCAGCCACATGACCTGCCACCGGAACTTTATACAGCTCACCTTGGTAAGCCTTGACCATCAGAAGTATCCACAGAATGAAGGTCAAGATGCCGATAACGGCACTGAAGAAGCCGCCAACGAAAGGTATCCAGTTTAGAAGAGCACTCGCGACAGTCAACGCACCAAAGGTGACTATCGACTGGAGGGCATGGAAGCGAACGAATTTGTTCTTTTGCTCAATTACAAGAAAGACAATGCCAGTAATCCAGCCACCCAGGTAACAAAGTAATCCAGCAATATTTGGCTCCAGACCAGTTGTTGAACCACCCACAGTCATCCACTGTTTCTGCTCAGCCTCAATCCGTGCCCTCTCCTCCTCGTAGATTTTATGTCTTTCTTCCGGTGATAATTGCATCACTACCTCACTCTTCCGAGGCATATTATAGCAGAAGTAAAGGAGGGGGAAAAGGAACCTTTTTATCCCTTACGTAAAAAATGCTACTTTATGCAGCAAAGTAACAAAACGGACTTTTGTCACCTGGCTGAACAATTCAGACGTTTGTTATCTAGCTCAACAAAATACTAATTTTATTACCTTCGAACAAACATCGGTATGTTTGATTTCCTGTACGTACGATTATTCCTCCGGTAAAGAGTCCTTAAGCATTTTACGCGCGAGAGATGCTAACAGGCTTTGATTACTGTTGACTGAAGATAGATATTAAAAGACTCTCTGATTAAAATTGATTTAAAGCTGAAAAAAGCCTAAAATTAAGAAGGTGAATAAAGCCAAATAAAAGACTTATCTTTGAGGTAAAATTTGAAAAAGCTAATAGTACTCCTACTCCTTACTATTATTTTATTATCGGGCTGTTCTGCACCGGCTACTCCAGCAGTATCCCCAGAATTACAGCAGAAACTTGACCTTCTGGTAGAACAGCTTGAACAGCAGCGCCAGACGCTGCATGTACCCGGTATGGCTATCGCAGTGGTCAAGGATGATGAGGTGATTCTTACTCATGGCTTCGGAGTTGCCAATGTCGAGAAGGAGACACCCGTGACACCCGAGACCATCTTCGCCATCGGTTCGTCTACCAAAGCCTTCACTTCTACCCTCGTCGGCATGCTTGTGGACGAGGGTAAAATGAGCTGGGACGACCCGGTAACCAAATATCTTCCGTATTTTCAGATGAATGTTGAAAGTGATGATGAAAGCGTCGAGATCACGCTGCGGGATGCACTTTCACACCGTACCGGCTTTACTCGCATGGGACTACTGTTTGCCAGCGGCCAAATCCCGCGTGAGGAAGTGCTGTTTGATTCTACCAAGGCCGAGCCCTATGTGCCCTTTCGCGAGAAATTTTACTATAGCAATGTGATGTATATGTCCGCGGGCGTAGCCGCTGGCAAAGCGGCTGGTACGGACTGGGATACACTGGTTAAGGAACGTATCTTTAAGCCGTTGGATATGGACAGTACAACTACATCCGTACTCCAGGCTGAAAAAGACTCCCGCCTGTCATTAGGCTATCTGTGGGATGAGGATTTACAGGCCTACGAATATAAACCCATGCGCAATGTGGATAATATCGGCCCGGCTGGGGCGATCAATTCCAACGTGCTTGATATGGCACAATGGCTGCGCCTCCAGCTCGGCCGTGGTGAGTACGAAGGTCGTCGCCTCATCAGTGAGGAAAACCTCCGTGAAACCTGGACGACCCAGATTGAAATTACCGAAAGTGTGAGCTACGGCATGGGCTGGATGATACGGGAATGGGAAGGCCAGCCGGTAATCGAGCACGGCGGTAATGTGGATGGCTTCTCGGCACAGGTAGCTATGCTGCCCGAGTCCGACATCGGCTTCGTCTTACTCACCAACGCCTCTGCAAGCCCTCTGCCCCCACTGGCCATCAACCTAGTCTGGGACGCGCTACTCGGAGAGGAACCTGCCGATACCGGAACTGCTGAAGATTATGAACCGTATATCGGTGAGTATGTCGCCAACTTCGGCCAGTTTCAGGACACGGCATTTACGGTACTGGTGCAGAACGATCGTCTTGCCGTTGATGTGCCGGGCCAACAGGTCTTCGAGCTAAAAGAGCCTGACGAAGAAGGCAAGTGGTACTTTGCCATTAGCAATGAAATCGCTGTGTCTTTTGAACGCGACGAAAACGATAACGTCATCGGTATGAAGATGTACCAGTCAGGTATGACATTCGATTTACCCAGGGAAGGCTTCGAGATTGCCCCTGAAATTCCCCTGGAAGAATTGCAGAAGTATCTCGGAAACTACCGTTCCGAGCAGTTAGGTATAACTGTTGCGGTCTTAGTCCAAAACAACCGGCTTGCCGCGGATGTACCGGGGCAGATGGTCTACGAACTCTATCCTCCAGACGAGGAAGGCATGTGGTTCTTCCGAGTAACACCGGATATAAGTTTGAGTTTCGGTGAAACGCCGGATGGAAATGTAGAGTCACTTACTATGTACCAGGCTGGTCAGGAGTTCCTCATGCCTCGCGTAGAAAGCCAACCATTGCCGACAGTTGCTGAAATTATGGCTCTGCGTGATGCCGAAGGTAACGAGGCTGTCCTGGAAGCTATGGGTAACTACAGGATAAACAGCACTATTTACAGCGTCCAATCGGGAGTTAGAGGTACGGTTTCTATATATGTTGCCGGTCCCGACAAATATCGTGTCGATGCCGACTATGGCAAGTACGGCTATAGTCATACGGTGTTAAATGGTGACCGTGCCTGGGTTGAATCAAGCTTCGGGCCGTTTAAGGAACTCCGCGGCCAGTTACTGGCGCAGGCAAAGCAAGCCCATCCCTATGTTATGACCGGTGATTGGCGTGACTACTTTGACTCCATAAAAGTGCTTCGAGCCGATACTCTTGATGATAAAGAAGTCTATGTAATGGAGTTGAAAGCCGGTGACCTGCCGACGATGACTGTATTTGTTGATGCCGTAACGGGTGACGTGCTCCTTTCTAAAATAATCTCAATTCAAGAGGGAGGCATCGGTATTCCGGTAACCACCCGGTCCGAAGGTTTTCGGGAGGTGTATGGCATTCGTACCCCTTCCCGCTCAATCGCAAGTAATGAGCAAACAGGCCGGACCATTGTTGAGGACGAAATAATCGAGACCAACATACAGCTAGACGATGACTTTTTTATCCTGACACCCCCGGAAGAATAATGTGCTGTTTAGTTAGTAGTTAATAAGAATAGAAGCGTCTCCTATCTGGTATATAAGCGGCCTGCTTCACAGAAATTGACGTGGCAACGATGCGAACTGCCAATTTGATTGGGGCGATCACAGCAAACGTATACATGTTGCTGGTCATCGCCGTGTTCATAGCACGCATGTTGGGGCAACTCGAAATCGGACAGTGGATCGGTCTAGCCTCGACCCTTGCGCTCATTCCTTTAGCTTACCTATTCGTGGCCGGACTCCACACAAACCGACGTAAGATCTACTTCATATGGCTTGTCCTAATGATCTTATTTTTGCTCTTCGAGTTAATCGGCGACCACATCCTCAGGCTTGACTTCCGTAGCGTACAGTGGGCCGTAGTGCCCTACGTAATGTTCTTTTTCGGCGCCACTGGAGGCATGATTGGCGTAGCAGCGCAGGCAGGCAGACCGTGGACCATTGTAACTTCACTTACATTCCTCATCATGGCGGCACTGGCCTTCATCCAGCGCTCAATGACAGGCCTCTAGCCCTTCCCAGCTAATGTAATCGGGTTGTTCTTGAGGGGAACAATCTAGCGCTAAAAAGGATGATTCTAAACCAGAAGTACCAACAGTGTGACGCGAATACACGAACCGCAGTCTAAAAATCTGTCTTCTGGCGCCATAGGAAGTCAATTGTCAATAGAATCGGGCACATTGAAGAGTATTGTATGCAACAGAATGGACAATTGTTCAATGGTGAGCTAAAAGTTGATAACCAAAAAGGCGGGATGCCACTTGCCCGATTACAGCTGAGGCACCTCACGGGAGGGGGAAGGAACAACCAGGCAAACTAGCACTACCCTCAATCTCGATATAGTGTTCTCACAATCATCACCCTTTATATACCTCTGGCTATATTCTGGATACAACCACAAAGCCTTCATATATGGAGTCCTTTATCTTTCTCGGCTTGTTGGCGTCGCCTATGAGATAGACTTCCTTCCCCTTACTGGTGAGATACCTAGCTAATTCATTTAGCGGGGTAAACCCCAAAGACAAGACAACGGTTTCTGTATCAAGGCTAAGGCTATTTCCAGTGCTGTCCACGAAAGCAATACTTTCATCAGTTATCTTGTCAAGCTTTTCAGCGGCTACCAAGCTGATATTTGCCTGGTGCAGTTCTTGTTTGGTGAATATCCAGATGTTTCCTTCAACATCGAAACCATCTATGTCACTCTTAGCGCGAAAACCTGGCAATTCAACAAGTGTCACCTTCTTCCCTTGATAAGCTAAAAGGAGAGCCACCTCACAGCCTACTATATTAGCTCCAACAACGACCACCGTATCACCTACCTCAGCTTCATCAGCTACTACATCAACAAAAGTAACCACATTCTTCTCCTTCACTCCAGGCACCTCGGGGATAAAGGGACTCCCTCCAGTAGCCACTATAAAGACATCGGGCATCATATCTTCTCTTTCCATTTCGGCAATTAACTCGGGTGTTACCTCACTGTTCCGTGCAACCTCCACTTTGCCTCCCAGCACCTTAAAAGCAATCGTGTAATAACTAATAATGTCCTTAAATGTTTTCCTGCCGGGTAATCTGGAAGCCAATTCAAGTTTTCTGCCCAAATCGCCTTCCTTTTCCACCAGGGTTACCTGATGTCCTCTGAGGGCAGCTACCCTGGCCGCTTCCATACCAGCGGCTCCAGCCGCCGATGACCATTACTTTCTTGGGTTCTTCTGCTGGTACCAACTTCCTGTAATCATACAGAAGCTCTCTCCCGGCCGTAGGGTTCACCGCACAACGAACTTGACTGTATTTCTCCAGACTCCTAAAGCATTCATTACAGGCTATGCAACTCCATATTTCGGTCACACGCCCTTCAGCGTATTTCTTCGGTAAATCGGGGTCAGCAATCAGGGCACGAGCCATGGCAATAAAATCAGCATCCCCTTCACGTAAAATCGACTCAGCAAAATCAGGATCCCTAATCCTGCCTGTTAAGATGACAGGAATACTGACTGCACCCTTAAGTGCCTTAGCCAGGGGTAAAGCAAACCCTTCAGGCCAATGTGAGGATGGTTCAGGAAATACCTCCGGTACATAGTTATAGGAGGTATGGATAGCATCCACGCCGGCTTCTTCCAAACGCTTGGCAATAATTTTGGCTTCTTTGACCTCTTCCCTTTCTTCAAAAGATTCGTCTAAAGGATACGGCCAAGTAGCTTGGGTGAATCGAACAATTATGGGAAACTCCTCCCCGTTAACCTCCCGGATTCTTTCCACCATTTCGAGAAGAAGCCGCAAACGGTCCTGTCCATATTTATCAGTCCGCTTATTAAAGACGGGTGACATGAACTGACCAAGCAAATAAAGAGCGTGAGCATTTATCTCTAGCCCATCGAATTCTGCCAATTTAGCTCTATACGCTCCTTTCGCTGCAAATCCCACTATCTGTTCTACCTCACCTGTTGAAAGTTCGCGGGGCTTCGGACAACCAAGCCAGCCGATCCCCGAAGGAGATACTGGTTCTATCGGCAGTCCTGGAATCCATTGGTCCATCTCCCCAAGGGCAGCCACGTTGCCCCCTGACCCAATTTGGATCTGAATTATAGCCTTACTCCCCTCCGTATGTATTGCCTCAGTTAAACGAAGGAGACCAGGAACGAAGCTGTTCTCGTCGATACAAAGCTGACGCGCAGTCAATTTAAAGCCATCCACTAGAGTCCCTACACGCACCGTCCCAATCATAATCGTACCAGCTCCGCCCTCAGCCCGGCGCCTATAATAAGCAATTAACTCATCCGTCACCTCCCCCCGTTCTCCAGCTGTGTTGCTAGCGTGAGGAGAAAGCATAATTCTATTTGGTAACTCTAACCTACCTATCCTGCCAGGTTCTAAAAGCATAGTCCCTCCTTTATAAAATATTTGACCTCATTTACATTCTAGACCCTAGCTCGCCCACAAAGAAGTCCAATAGAAGTCCAGTAGACTAGGGTAATTCACATTCCCTAACCCAAAGCTCTAGTTTAGAGCTCATCAGCCACCCACCCGATGCCCAGTTCTAGCAGTTTCCCCCGCATAGGATTTCCTCGCTCGTCCCAGCCCATCATGCTATAATAGGTATCTTTCGCTTTTTCAAATTCCTCTTTATCAAGCTTGAATCCTTTAAGCGGACCGGCAGCCAAAGGCTGGTGAAACCTCTCTGGTATACGGTCATCCTCCCTAGTAAAGCCCTCTCGGATATTAAAGACCTGCATCATGTTCATAGCCCGCTCGCCTACCTTCATCACCTCCCAGACACTGGTTCCCCAACCAGTGGCCCCTTTCACTATTTCTGCTATGTGGTTAGGGTGGTAGCCGTCTCCACAGAAGTAGCATATGCCGACGCAATCCAAGGCAGTGAGTTCGTATATAGCATAAATATACTGGCGAATTCTTGCTGGGCTGCTAAAGTCCTCACGAGATAGGGGGTCTAATATCCCTAGGGGTGTATACATGTCTAAAGCAGGTCCCGGGTGGGTGAGATTATGGACAAAGGGAAGGTTGCGCTTATGGTCAGCACCAGTAGGGCACAAAGCATAGCCCAAACCCACAATCGGCTTGAAGTAGGGATTATGCATTGGTATCTCCACTCCCTTGACATGCATGGCGTACTGTTCGGCACCTTTGCCAATTTTCTGAGCTGCCCGGAGACAACCCTCGGCAAGAACATCGCCAAAGCCCTCACGCTGGCATATCATCTCTGTCGCTTTCACCATAGCCTCAGCATTGCCGAACTCCAGCTTAAGCCCGCCAGTATCCTTTTCGGTGATTAAGCCCTTCCCAAAACACTCCATAGCAAAGGCTATTGTTACCCCGCAGGATATGACATCCACAGTGTAGGCGGTACACAGCTCATTGGCACAGGCGATAGCCTGGAGGTCATTAACCCCACAAAATGGCCCGAAGGCAACCAGGGCTTCATATTCGGGGCCGTGACCGTGGTAATGCTCGAAGGTCACACCGTGAGTGTCTTTTATCCTTACCTTATGCTTACACCGGATGGGACAGGCATGGCAGGTATCCATTTTTGAGCCTAGTTCATCCATGTAAACTTCTTCTGATAGTTTCTCTACCCCAGGGAAAACACCTTCCTGAAAGTTACGAACACACAAGCCACCTTTACTACTATATCCCACTGGGCCGGAAATGGTTCCGAACTCATGGTACTCACTGAGGAATGGGTGAGTCTTTATACTGTCACGAAACCGCTTGGCTATATCACTAATTGCCTTTGGGTCTGCCATTGGCGGCGGATTATGCCCCCGAACTGCAATCCCCTTCAGGTTTTTTGAACCCATTACGGCTCCCATGCCACCCCGACCAGCAAAATGACTAAGGTCATTGGCGACGCAGGCATAACGAACCAGCTTCTCACCCCCAGGACCGATTAGAGCCGTGCGGACTCCCGAGTCACCAAGCTCCTGCCTCATTATTTCTTGAGTCTTCCCGATGCTCTTACCCCAGAGGTGGGTAGCCTCCTTTATCTCCGCCTTGCCGTCTTGAATCCACAGGTAAACCGGCTTCTCTGCTCTACCCTCTACGATTACACCGTCATATCCAGCACGTTTTAGTTCAGCCCCCCAGTAACCACCAACTTCGGAAGTATTAAAGGCATTGCTCATAGGGGATTTTGTTCCTATAGCATTACGGCCACTGCCACCCACTGGGGCTCCAGTTACAACACCAGTAGCGAAGATTATCTTATTGTCCGGGCCAAGAGGGTCTACTCCCGGTTTTTGCTCCTTTAAGAGGTAATATGCGATTAGACTTGTTCCACCCAAATACCGTCGGTAGAAATTCTCATCAGGTTCATCAATCGAAGTACTTCCGCTAGTAAGTTCGACTCGTAAGATTTTACCGTTATACCCATGTGCCATTCCCGATACCTCCTAAATCATTTAATCTAATCTATACCTTGACAGAGCCCGCCTTTAACTAATAGCTTTATTACTTTAAAAGTTTGCCAGCTCTAAATATCTTCGTCCCACAAATACGGCAGGTACCCTGATGTTTACGCGTCCGTGCCTGATGGGCTACCCATCACAGGTCTCGCCGGACACCAGACTCTCCCTTCTATTTCCATTAGAGGAGAATTACTTTATATTTTAACTTCCTCTAGTGGGGCGAATCCGCGCCGCATAATATTCTCGGTGACTGTTTTTTCATTCATGAAAGCTTTAATATAATCTGGACCTCCGGCTTTAGGGCCAGTTCCCGACCCTCTATGACCTCCAAAATGTTGACGGCCAACAATAGAACCAGTAATAGGGCGGTTAATATAAAGATTGCCAACATCAAATTCTTCCCCTGCCTTTTTAATATGTTGTAGGCTCCGAGAATACGCTCCGCCGGTAAGAGCATAGCCGGTGGAATTGGCCACTTCAATAGCTTCGGCAAAGTTCTTGACCTTAATAACGGCCAAAACCGGGCCAAAGATTTCCTCCTGGGCAACTCGTGCCTGTGGAGAGACATCGGTAAATATTACTGGACCAATATAATACCCTCTTTCTTTAAGCTCTTCAGGAGTATCCCTTTCTAGAAGGAGTTTTCCTTCTCCCTTGCCAATTTCAACATACCTTTGCACCTTTTCCAGGGCTTCCTGGCTAATAAGGGGTCCCATAAAGGTTCCCGGGTCTTGGGGGTCTCCAATTTTAAGGCTTTTAGCAGCTTCAATAAGCCGCTCAATAAAATAATCATGAACATCTTCAAGAATAATCACTCGGGAGCAAGCAGAACACTTCTGTCCTTGATACCCAAGCCAGGAAGCAATAGTTCCTTTTATGGCTTCGTCAAGGTCGGCATCACTATCCACGATGAGTGCGTTTTTGCCCCCGGTCTCTAAGACTCTTCTCTTGATTCCATACCGGTGAGGGTGCTCACCAGCTAGTTTATCAATGCGAAGGCCAGCATCCTTGGAACCGGTAAGAACAATGACACTAATGTCAGCATGTTTGACTAAATATTCTCCTACTTCTTCACCGGCTCCGGGAAGATAGTTTAGCACTCCATCGGGAAGGCCGGCTTCCTGAAAAATTTCTACGATTTTATAGCCAATAACTGGTGCTAAACTGGCTGGCTTGAAAATCACAGCATTACCAGCGACAATACTAGCGGCATTCATTCCGGTATTAATGGCACAAGGGAAGTTCCAGATTCCCAAAACCAAACCAATTCCTCGAGGTATGTAATAGGATACGTTTGTCTCTGCCGGAATTTGGGCTTCGGTCAAACCTGGCTCTCCGAGGAGAAGCATTTGTCTTCCGTAATATTCAAGAAAATCAATTGCCTCAGCTACATCTACGTCGGCTTCTCTCCAGTTTTTTCCAGCTTCAAATACTAACCACGCCAGCAATTCAAAACGCTGAGCACGCATAAGTTCAGCCGCCTTGAAAAGATACTCAGCTCTTTGACGGTAAGGGACTTTCTGCCAAAACGTCCAGGCTTTTTTAGCTGCTTCAATAGCTTGGTCAGCTAATTCTTGACTGCCTTTGGCCACCACTCCAACGACTTCATTGAAATTGGCCGGATTAGTGGAAACTATTGTCTCTTTAGTCCAGAGTGGTTTCCCGTTGACAAGCAACGGGTAACTTTTGCCTAATTCCTGTCTCACTTTCTCTAAAGCGCTCTTCATTTTATGGCGATTTTCTTCTCTTGACCAGGCAGTTGGCGGTTCATTGCTAAATGGGGGGACCTCTTTTACCATTGTTTACTCCTCCTATGAAAGTCTAGCGTCTTGCGGACTTTTCAGTAATTCTTTCACGGGAACACCGGTTCCCAGACTCTGGAAGAGAAATCCAGTTTGTGCCGTATTTTCAATAATTCTCCGGACCAGATAACCCATGCCAGGCAAAAGCTCTCCGGAGGCCATGTAGACTCTTACGGAATAGCCCATCCTGAGAATTGCTTTCCTTAGCAGGTCGCCCATTCCCAGCAAAACCTGGAATTCGAGCCTGCCTCGGGGAACATCTAGAATGGAGGCCTTGGCCATAGCCTGAGCAATAGAACGAATATTATGGGAAGCCACACCTAGCCGAATAACATCACAATTTTCTAGTAAAAGGTCGGTACATCTCTCAAAGCTCGCGTCTGTTTGCCATTTCTCTCTATATACCGGAATGGACCACCTTTTTTGTGCCGCAGTAATTATCTCCCAGTCCCAATAAGCACCCTTTACTAGGCGTACCAGAATTGGCGTAGCTCGGCCTTTTGCCCAATCAATAAGGTCTCTTATTTTTTCTTCTGAATCCAGAAAGTAAGCGTGCATGGCAATGCCAGCATTTTCAAAATTCTTAAATTCCTCCTCGTCCAATATTTCCATGAAGATTTTAAGGGTCAGGTCCCGATACTGGGACTGCTCTACGTCTAAGGTCACCGGTGCTGCCATGGTTTTTGCCACTCGAAGAATCTTTCTAAGCCTGTTTTTGACTGCCTCTACACTACCTTCAAAATCAACGGGGTCAAACTGAGAATAGAGCGCTGATAGTTTAAGAGAAAGGTCAATATGGGGGCAGCCTAACGAGGAAAGCTGCTCCATAAAGGAAATATATTTTTGCATGTATTTATCGGCTTCAGACTCACTAAGCACTGCCTCACCCAGAACATCAAGCGTATAACCGGCACCTTCTTTTTGCAGTTTTCTAATGGCTATCAAAACCTCTTCTGAAGTAGGCCCCACAATAAAATGTTGGCCTACGGTTTTTACACTCTGCTCGGCTACAGAGGCCACAATTTTCGCTCCCATAGGAAATCGACTTAAGGCATCGGCTATTCGAAATAGAGGGGGAATACGTGGTAAACCTTGAATGAGATATTCTCTCATGTGTTGGTTCTTTTCTGCTGTCGTCTGTAGGACAGGAAAAACATCGACGAATCTTAACATCTGGGTTCTTAAATTATCATCCCTGGCAAACCACATAATGGCTTTTTCTTTCCACCAAAAAGACTTAATAATTGGGCGGGTCTCTTTTTGGACCAAAGTGAATAACTCTCTGCCTAAAGACTGGGTTAAGTCTTCTACACTGGTCATCTCTTCACTCTCCCCGGTAATCTTTGCATTCAAAACTAAGAGCTGCTGCCCCCTGTAGCCACGATGAAAACATCTGGCATCGTCCCTTCATCATCCATTTCTCTTTTTCTACACCCCCAGCAGTGCTTTAGCTTTATCCACTGCCGACTGTGCATCGACCGCATAACCGCCAGCCCCTATACTATCTGCGTACTCCTGGGTCGTTGGAGCACCCCCTATCATTGTCGTTACTTTTAGTCCCTCCGTGTTGACAGCCTGTATTGTATCTGCCATTGCCGGCATCGTGGTGGTAAGCAAAGCCGACATAGCCAGCAAGTCAGCTTCCTGAGCCTTAACAGCCTCAACGAATTTCTCTGGAGCAACATCAACCC
>Ga0209979_1000796_pt1 | contig 38718 bp, 37 predicted proteins | sample AnhtaG_FD_183114 | JGI IMG/M metagenome (GOLD analysis project Ga0209979, IMG submission 183114) | Deep subsurface microbial communities from Anholt, Denmark to uncover new lineages of life (NeLLi) - Anholt_01485 metaG (SPAdes) (version 2) | ecosystem: Environmental > Aquatic > Marine > Oceanic...
TTACTACAGAAAATAGTCTTTTTTGAAATTCCTCATCAAGGTATTTTGAGGGTAGAAGCTCAGCTAAGGACTTAATGGGAACCAAACTATTTCTCAACTCATGAGAGAGACGAACGGCTACCTGAGCTAGAAAATCCCTTTTTTGCGCTTTTTCCTTCTCTTCCTGTAGATATTTAATGGGAGTAAGGTCTGTAAATATCATCATGCTCCCTGAAACCTCTCCCTTGGCATCTTTCACCTGACTGGTACTTAGGCCCAGCCAGCGTTTTATAGCTGGAATATAAACTTCTTTTCTTTTATACAGGGTGCTCTGAGTGAGCGTTTCGAATAAAAGGTCACCCAAAGGTGAGGGGAGTTTTCTTATATCCTTACCCATTAAATTTGAATATTCATCAAGATTTAACACTTCCTGAGCCCGGGGATTGCAGGTTGTAATTTTTCTTTCGCTATCTACACTTATTACACCACATGTGGCATCTTTAAGGACATTCTCAATATAGTTTTTCTGGCAACACATCTCCTCGTAAAACAAAAGATTGTGTATGGCAAGCCCAACTTGATTACAAAACAAAAAGACCTGTTCAATTTCCTTTAGAGACATCTTGTCTCCGGTGATCTTCGGTCCAAAACCCAGCATTCCTATTAGCTCACCCTGGGGAGAAAGAGGGACTACAACATTGGACTGGATAAGCTTCATGTCTTGTTTTATCTCGTAGGCAGTTTTAAAATCAGTCTGCAGGATGCGCTCTCTGGTTATTACTGTCCCTTCTCTGGCAAGGAACTTCACCAATCCCCGCTCAGGATAAAGTTGAACGTATTCTTTCATTTCCTCTCTCATCCCCAGACAGGCTCTTATCCTATAGGTTTTTTTTATCTTATCTTTTAAAATAAAGCAAAGCCGGGGTATTCCAAACACCTTGTTTAAAAGACCCAGAAAAAATTGCATCAGTTTATTTAAATTATATCCATGGATCAGGAAGCGTGACATTTCCTCGAAAAATCGCCACTCTTCCAGAGAAAAAGTTCTCTCTTTTTCTGAAGATGAGAAAGGATAAGAGGACTCTCTGGAGATTCTTTCTTCTTTCATTCTTGAGATTAACATTTCCTTTTCCATCTTTTCTCTTACCACTTTGGGAAGAAGGGTAATATCCCTGTCTATATCTACATATTCGGTAAGTCCCTTCTCCTGTGCTGCCTGGATTATCCCTCCGTTTATCTTCCGCCCTATTCCCAAAACCACTGCTGACTCATTGGACTCTCTTATTAGTGGGATGATATCCAGACCCTCCCACATCATAGAGGAAAAGTCAATAATTATAAGATCTACCATTAAACTTAAGGTTCTAATCTTTCGATGCTCATTCTCCATGATAATCAGATACTCTGACCCTAAGAGATGATTTAAAAACTTTTCTCTTTTTCTTTCACGGGTGATAAAAAGTATACTAGCCATTTCTTCTTCCATGCCTGCTTTTTATTTTGATTTTTCTCCGGGCACAATATTTAATGTGCCTTTTTACTTTTATCAGCATGATCTTGGCTATAGAAAGGTAATTTAACAGTCACCATTGCCCCTCGTTCCCAATTACCAATATGTATTCTTCCATCATGATTTTGGATAACTCGATAAGCTACAAATAGCCCTAATCCCGAACCTTTCTGTTTGGTAGTATAAAAGGCATCAAATGCTCTTTCTATGGACTCCTCAGAAAATCCAGGACCATTGTCCTTAAAAGTTACCACATTAGGTAACCTGATGTTTTTCTTCTGTTTAATATCTATATAAATTTCCCCCTTCTCATCAACTGTTTCGATGCAATTTGTGATAATGTTGAAAAATGCTTTTTTTAGCTCAACTCTGTCTGCAAAGACATTGGGTTGAGATATATATTTTTTTATAATTTGAATACGTTTACCACTCAGTTGCATACTCATGTCCTCAAGAATTTCTTCTAATAGATTCGATAAACTTACCTTGACGTATCCCCCCTTTTCTTTTTTCAAAGTAAGATTAAACAATTTGTTGACCATTTCATCTATTCTATCTATGTCTTTCAAAGCAAGGGTCATAAATTTGTTTCTAAATTCTTCATCTTCGTATTTGTCCGGAAGTAATTGAGCCAGTGTCCTTATTGAAACAAGAGGATTCTTTATCTCATGAGCTAATTCACCTGCTATCATACCCATTGCGGCTAGTCTTTCCGCCTTTCTTACCTCTGCTTCCAATTCTTTTAGTTTCGTCAAGTCGGTAAGAACACAAATAATCTGCCTAATTTCATTACCAGTATCCTCATAGAAAACAGTAGTATTAACCATGACCGGAACCCTTTTAGCTTCATCTCTATCAACCTCAATAGAGAACTCCTCATCACTATGACTTTTTCGCTCCTTATACTCACTTTCAAACACTTTATTCAGTGGCACTGGAAGAACAGAGTATTCTTTGCCTATTATGTGCTTTCTACTTAATCCAGTGATTCTCTCTGCTTGCAAGTTGAACGCTGAGATTCTACCATTGCCATCCAGACTGATAACCCCACTTCGCATCCCTTGCAGGATCCCCTCGTTGTAGTCCTTCATATTCTTTACTTGCTGAAACAGGCTTGCATTTTCTAAAGCAATAGAGGCTTCATCAGAAAATAAGGAAAGAAGCTGAACATCGATGTTTGTATAAATGTCCCCGGATAACTTCCCTCCGAGACATAAAAACCCAACCATCTGGTCCTTAAGTAATAAGGGAACAATTAACTCAACTCGAAACTTGTTAAAAATACTCTGTATTCCATCTTGAACTCGTGAGGGCAGGGTAACCAGGTCTTCCTCTAGTAACACGTTCTTCGTTTCCTGTAATGTAGTCACAAGTACATTGTCGCTATCGAAGTTTTTCTGAAGGCGGTCTTTCTTAGGCAATGCTACTTTACACTCATAAATCCCTGAATTCTTATTTAGAACATACAAGTATCCAAGAGAGGAACCTAAGGTTCTTACAACCTTTTCAATGATGAAATTCAAAAGAACTTCTATTTCTAATATAGTACCAAGTTCTCGGGTGTGTTTTCTGAGCTCTCGATAGTAGCTTTCTCGTTCAGGATAGAACAAGTTGACAAAGATATTTTCAATCCTGTTTCTCAGAGGATTGAATAACAAAGCGAATCCAAACGAAATTATTCCTATCAAGAGAAAAGAGGACATTCTACTAAGTGCACCAAACAACAGGGTAGACAGATAGACGACCGAAATAAGAAATGAACTAACAAAGGCTGTCATTAATAAATAGGTAATTAGCGTTCTGAAAACAATTCTGATATCCATTAAACGATATTTTACGATAGAGTAAGCGGTAACAGAAGTAAACATAATGAGGAAAATGTCATGGGGAATTTTTTCTTCAATTCCATACACACTCAAAAAATGAATTGCCCCTCCCGTATAAGCCAACAAAAAGCTGATAAATAGATACTTACATTGATTTTTCTTGAATCCTGTCCAAATCCTGTAATTATCCCACAAGACATAAAAACCATAGATGCATATGGCTGCGAATATAGCCACAAAAATACGGTGCAGTGGCCCAGGAACAATACTGTAGTTATAAACATTGGAGGAGGTAATCCCTGCGATAAACCAGTCGGAGAAACTGAAGGGGACAAAGATGAATGAGAATAAATAAGCCAGAGACAGTATGTGTTTTTTGTGTCTAACGTCACCTACAATTTCTAAGATAAAGTGCAAGGAAAGGGTAGAGACAAAGACAGCGAAAAGGTGTATTATACGGGTTAAGAGAAGTACAGAATTTGTACTAAAATTGGAACTCATAATGGCAGGGTACAAACACCATATACCTATAAAAATACAAGATAAAGAGAACAGCTTATTTCTTGTTACTCTTCTATTCTTCAAGTATACGAATATACCCATGCCTGTGTTCACAACAAACGCGGCCAGCGACATTATCACAAAGATGGTTACTTCCATCTAAATTATTCCTTTACTTTTATACCAGGCAACAGTTTTCCTGATGCCTATCTCGGAGCTAAATGGGGGAATGTAGCCTAATTCCTCTCGGGCTTTGGAAATAACGCAGGCCCAATTCGATCGCATCTCGTTAATTAGTTTTCTTACCCTATGAGGCCCAAATTTAACAAGGACGTTGGCTAAGAGGTTAGGGACTTTAATTTTTGGAAAGCTAACATCTTCAGCATCTGCTATAATCTCAACCCATTCATTTAGAGCACGTGGCCTTTCATCGGCAACAAAGTAGATGTCACCTGGCACTATCTTTCTATCTTTTAACTCCTCCAGGACAGCAACTAAGTTCTCTATGTAACACAAACTAAGTAAGTTATTCCCATCTCCAAGTGGCCTTATGCTTCTTTTCACCATCTTGAATAATAAGGTCGACCGAGAAAAAACATTGTCTCCAGGTCCATAAACCAAAGGAGATCTAATTATGGTTACAGGAAGCCCATATTGTCTCTTGTATTGCAGCAGTATATTCTCAGCCGCTAACTTACTCTTTCCATATCTTGTAATGGGGTTAGGGACGGTATTCTCATCAACTACACCATAATTTTTTCCTACTACTGCTGCAATACTGCTCAAGAATATGAATCTTGGATACTCCCTACAAGAATTCATCACAGCTTGAGCTAAAAATTTTGTACCTTCCGTGTTTACCTTGTGGTAAGGATTACCCCTTTTTTGCCTTGTAAATACTTTTCCTGCCAGATGATATACCAGTTGAACTTCAGGAATCGATTTCACTAAAGTCTCTTTATCAAGAATATTCACTCTTTTTAACTCTACGTTTGCTTTGTTCAGCTCTTGGTACCGCTCAACTGGCTGTCTCACCAAACAGACAATCCTATCATTATTTGTGGCTAACCTCTCCACCAAGGCCCTTCCCATAAATCCTGTTGCTCCCGTTACTAGAATGTTCATCACTTGGCTCTGGCTAGACTTTAATCTACGAAATCAATTAAATAGATGAATCTATATTTTCAAGGATCAACGCACCGTTCTTACCTCCAAAACCGAAACAATTAGCCATAAAATAATCTACTTTTGCTCTTCTGGCCATGTTGGACACATAATCCAAATCACACTGAGGGTCTCTATGTTCATAATTTATAGTGGGTGGAACCATTCCTGCAGAAAGGCATATTAAGCTGACGCACAGCTCTACCACGCCACTTGCTCCCATGAGGTGCCCAAGCATGGACTTAACACCACTGACCTTTACTCTATAAGCATGTTCTCCAAATAATTCCTTGATAGCCTGTGTTTCAAGCACGTCACCTATTTTGGTTCCGGTGCCATGAGCCTGGATATAGTCTATTTTTTCCGGATTAATTTTGCTACTCAGTAATGCCCGTTGCATAGCCTCGCGAATTCCTCTTGCTTCCGGGTGAGGAGCTCTTATACGATATGCATCGCAACTAAATCCATAACCTATGATTTCCGCATATATCTTTGCGCCTCTTGCCATTGACCTATGATAATCCTCCAGAATTAATACCCCAGCTCCTTCGCTCAAAATAGTACCATCTCTTTCGGCATCAAAGGGGCGAGGAGTCCTACCGTTATCTTGACCTCTTTCAGATAGTATCTTGGAAAGGGAGAGGGAACTAAAAAACATTGGAAAAAGCGGAGTTTCTGAACCACCGGCAAGAACTACGTCTGCCCTCCCAGCTTTTATTAAGTCAAACCCGTAGCTAATGGCATCAAAAGAAGAGGTGCAGGCCGAAGAAAAAGTCTTGCTGGGACCCTGAGCATTCCATGCTATAGCCACATAGCTGGAAAGGGAGTTTGGAAGGATCATAGAAGATGTATGCGGATGGATGCAAAGAGGGCCTTTTTCTATCATACTGTCATATTGCTCTAAAGAAAATCCTAATCCTGCTATTGTGGTTCCAAAAGATGTAGCCGTTTTCTCCGGTTCAATGTCTTTTTCTGTCATTCCTGCGTCTTCCATTGCCATTTGGGCAGCTGCAAGGGCAAACCGAGAACACCTTTCAGTTCTATTTGCTTCTCTCTCTGACACATAATTTAGCGGATCAAAATCCCTTATCTCACCTGCCAATTTGCATGGATATAGAGAGGCATCAAACCGGGTAATTGGTTTGATTCCTGACTTCCCAGCTATTATGTTCTTCTGGAGCTTCTCCTTACCTATACCTAGAGGGGAGACAACACCAAGTCCTGTAACTACTACCCTTCTTCTGAAAACCATAATTAAACTACCATTTTTTCTTGAGCCCGTTACTGTGGCAAAGAGAGCTGCCGTCGCTGTCAAAGAGGAGAAGACCATCTATGAGAAGCAGGTATAATCTAATCTCCTCCAAAGATAGCCTTTTCCATAAATTTTCCTGAGTTAGCTTTTCTAGCAGCTCAGGCTTATTTATCTTCACCTTGGTAGGATTGTAAGATAGATAATTATGTTTGTCAAGACCAACGTAGGTTAAATAAGCTTTCTAGGGTAGCGATGCTGCCAGTAACTTGCCAAATGCAGCTTTTGCCGATTTTTCTTGACCTTCATGTTAATTGAGAGGGATTGAGGTAGAATCTTTCCTGGCTCAAGAAAAAGACCTCATCTTGACCATAAAAGAGTTAGGGGTAGCGGAGAGTTCAAAAACTATCTGCCTTTAGGGAAATATTTGATTTTTAGGTGATATAGTCTTGGCAAAGACTTCTACCAGGGTAGGATCAAATCGAGAACCAGCCGATTTTTTAATTTCCTCTACCAGCTCCCGTGGCTTCAGGCTCCTTCGATAGGGTCTTTCAACGCTCATAGCATCATAGGCATCAGCCAGACCTATGATTCTAGCCCCTAGAGGTATCTCTTCTCCCTTTAACCCCTGGGGATAGCCGGTGCCATCCCACCGCTCATGATGGTGAAGAATCAAAGGTATTATTTCTCTAGGCAGGGGAGATAACCTGATAATCTCAGCACTGTTTCTGGGATGAGAACGGATAAGATTCCACTCTTCCTCGTTTAACTTCCCTGGTCTGTTTAAGACAATTTCCGGAATACTAACCTTGCCTACATCATGAACTAGGCTGGCTATCCTGATTAGCTCGATTTGCTCTTCATCAAGATTCATCTTCCTGGCCAGTGCAGTTGCGTAGTTGGCCACCCTTTCTGAGTGCTGACGGGTGTAGTGGTCTTTCTGATCGACTCTCTCCAGAAGCTGATCCTGAATAAACTCAAGGCTTATCGTAGATGATGAGTATACTGTATTTTCACCCATCCATTTAGCTACATACAAAAGAGTATCCAGCTTCCGCATCAGGTCTTCCACCTCATCCCCGTCCTGAGGAGAGGTAATTACCGATCCACTAACCGTTACCTTATATCCAAGTTCTCGTTTCTTGCCAGTAAACAATCCCTCTTCTAATCCTAGCCTGATCCTCTCCCCCAGCTTGATGCCCCCTCCTTGATCAGTCTGGGGAAGAAGGATGATAAACTCATCACCCCCGTAACGGGCTAAAACATCGATCTGACGACAATAAGGCAGCATACGTTGGGCGACTTCTCTTAAGACGTAATCCCCGGTCTGGTGTCCATAAAGGTCGTTATAATTTTTAAAACCATCAAGATCAAACATAATTACTGAGGTAGTGCCACCATAACGGGTAGCTCTGTTTATCTCCCTTCTCAAGCTATCGTAGAAGTAGCGGCTGTTGTAAATACCGGTTAACGGATCAGTAATGGAAAGCTTCACATTCTCTTCATAGAGTTTAGCATTCTCAATAGCTACTGCTGCCTGATTAGCAAAGGTGAGGGTTAGGGAAACCTCTTCCTCCCGGAAGATGCGTTTTCTCCGGCTGAGGAAGGAAAGAGTTCCTATTATCTTCTTCCTACCCTGGAGAGGCACCCCCAGAAAAGAGATAAATCCCTCTTTCTTAGCCCATTCTTTGTCACGATAGTGGGGATCTTTTTGTACATCTTCAACGGCTATGGGTTTTCCCTTAAGGAGTACCCGGCCCAGTACTCCTTCTCCCACTCCCTGCACCCTTAGTGCCAGAGAATCCATCTTCAGATTGTGCACTTTTACCACCTCTAATATCTTCCCTCCAGCATCAAGTAAACGGATGATGACTCCATCAACCCTCAATAGATTTGCTGAACTTTGAGCAATAGTACTCAGTACCTCATCCAGATTAAGAGAAGTAGCTACCTGGCGGGTGGTATCGTAGAGAACCTTCATCTCATTGATCTTTTCCTCAAGACTCTTCTCAAGAGACTTTCTTTGGGTGATGTCCCGGACAATAGCCTGGATCCCTGTAACCTCTCCTTCTTTTTTAACCAGGCTAAAATTAGCATCTACGTAAACTATTCTTTTATCCTTGGTTAGGGCTCGAAACTGATAGTTAGTCTCCACCTCTTCTCCAGCTAATCTTCTTTTAAAGCGATTCATCACTAAAGATACATCATCTGGATGAACAAGATGAGTAAAGTGAAGTTTTTCTAGCTCGTCGGGCCTATAGCCCATCACCTCAAAGAACTTAGGATTGGCAAAGCTAATATAGCCTTGCAGGTTCACCATAAAGATGGCATCATTGGCAGTCTCAAAAAGGCTTCTATATTTTTCTTCTGATTCTTTCAACTCTGCCACTTTTTGCTCTAGCTCTTTGCTAGCCGTTTCTAATTTTGTGCTTGATGCCCGAAGATTATGGTTTAACCTATGCAAGAACATCTCTCCTTCACCGTTAGAGCTGATGAAAAGGTCTTTTGTAATGAGATCCTTTATTATAGCACCAAATAATAACAATAATAAAATTTCCTAAGGGGTCAAGAAGAAATAATATAAAAACCAGCTTTTGCAGACGAGGAGGTTCATAATAGTTGAAAAACTATATCTGCTTCTCTCGAAAGGTAATCCATTCTGGCTAGCCCCATCTCTTCTAAAGTTGAAGCTGCTCTTTTCAACTGATCCTTCCGGAAATCATCCCCTAAATACTTCTTAACATTCTCCCAGCTTAGCTTCCCTTCGCTTTTCCTTTCTTCGGCAAAGACCACCAAAAGCAAGAACAATCTAATCTCATCCCCCGATAACTTCTTGCATAGATCTTGCCTCCCCAGAAAAGCCTTGAGTAAACCTCGTTTGCTTACTCCCATAGGATTTTCCTCTCCCCAATTATATTTTTTGGAAGCCATTTTCTTCATATACACCGGAAACTGACCTCTCTCGAGAATGAATTATAGGGTTATGGATCCTCGCTTAGGAACCTACCGGAAGATAACAATAAAATAAGGGGGATTGCTTTCCTGTAAGAATATTGGAGTACTAAAAAGCACAACAACTTCATAATAGGACATATGATTTACCTTGTCAAGACGAATTAGGACAAAGAATCTTTCTATAGTTCGAGACATTCGGATATACCAGGCTCCTGAAGATGGCATCAGGAGGGGGTGGCTGTGGAAAAGCTAAAAATGCTCTTACTTAGAGGGCTTTCAGACAACACTCAAAAAATAGTGAAATTTGACTTTTTAATTAACAGTGGCCGAAGTTGACTTGACAGAGCGGAGTATTCTTTTAAAATGGGAGGCAAAGAGAAGTTGGACACCCTAGCCAGTTTGGCCCCCAAATTTTGAACAGTTGTAGGAGAAGAAATGATAACTAAAAGAGTAGGGGAAAGGCTGCTGAAATTAAGGAAAAACCTGGGATTGACCCAGAAGAAGTTTGCCCAAAAAGTACCGGGTAAAGTAGATTACACCTATATAGGGAAAATAGAAAGAGGAGAACAATATCCCTCTCTTAAAATGCTGGAGAAGATAGCAAAAACTTTCTCAGTACCCCTGGGGTACTTCTTTGAGGATGAGACAGTCTTGCATTCGCTAAATCTTTTGCCCAGTGAGATAAAGAACCTAATTCAAGATAAAGAGAAGCAGGATCTATTGAGGCTGAGTGGGAGATTAAGTCAGCGAGACCTAAGCCTAATTATGCAAATAGTTAGTATCCTGACTCAGGGAAAACCACTACCAGGTCTGGCGGTAGCAGAACCGGCACCCAAATATAAAACGAGGAAAAAAAGAAGGCAGGGTAAAAGTTAATAGAGAGCCCTAAAGACTGTTTTGGAAGGTCTAAAGATTCCGGAGCAGAGGATAGATAACAAGGTAGGCTAAAAATGAAAGAGGGCAGAAGGAAAATCCTTCTGCCCTCAAATTCTTATTCTTACCTTATCAATTTAGTACTGAGGTGACATACCTCCCATGCCTCCAGGAGGCATTCCTCCTCCTTTTTCTTTTTCTTCCGGTATCTCAGTAATCAGAGCGTCAGTAGTCAGGATGAGGGTAGCAATACTAGCTGCATTCTGGATGGTGCTTCGAACAACTTTGGCAGGATCGATGACCCCGGCCTCTAGCAGGTCCTCGTATTTCCCCGTCTCTGCATTGAACCCAAAGGAACCTTCTTTCTTCATAACTTCTTCCGCCACCACCCCTCCTTCTAAACCAGCGTTTTCAGCAATCTTACGAAGGGGTTCTCTAAGGGAATTCCGGATAATTTTTATTCCGATTTGCTCATCAGGATTATCCACCTTTATCTTATCTATAGCGGCCATAGCCCTGATAAGAGTTACCCCTCCTCCGGGAACTATTCCCTCTTCTACAGCGGCTCTGGTGGCAGCTACAGCATCTTCAATTCTCGCTTTGTTGGTTTTCATCTCTGCTTCTGTGGCGGCCCCCACATTAATCACCGCTACTCCACCAGCCAGTTTAGCCAATCTTTCCTCAAGCTTTTCTCGATCATAGTCAGAATCTGTCTCATCTCTCTGAAGTTTGATCTGAGCTATTCTATCTTCAATCTTTTTCCGATCTCCCTGACCCTCAATAACAGTGGTATTCTCGTTGTCGATCCTTACTCGCTTGGCTCTTCCCAGCTTAGGAAGGTCAACATTCTCCAGTTTCAATCCCAGATCCTCGGCTACTACCTGACCTCCGGTAAGGACACCGATATCCTCCAGCATAGATTTCCTTCGGTCCCCAAAGCCGGGAGCTTTGACGGCGGCGCACTTCAGAGTTCCCCGGATCTTATTGACCACCAGAGTAGCTAAGGCTTCGCCTTCCACATCCTCACAAATAAGGAGGAAGGCTTTACCCGTATTAGCCACTTTCTCCAGAAGAGGAAGCAGGTCTTTCATGTTGCTGATCTTCTTGTCATGCAGGAGAATGTAGACATCCTCCAGCACCACTTCCATCTTATCGGGATTGGTGATAAAATAAGGAGATAGATAGCCTCTGTCGAACTGCATACCCTCCACAATCTCTAAGTTGGTAGTAGCTGTTTTCCCTTCTTCAATAGTAATGACTCCATCCTCTCCTACTTTCTCCATAGCATCGGCAAGGAGATCACCTACATCGGGATCGTTGGAGGCAGCTACTGTAGCTACTTGTCTAATGGACTTTTTGTCCTTAACCATTTTACTCATTCTTTTGATCTCATCTACTACTCCATCTACCGCTTTTCCTATTCCTTTTCTCAGATGAGTGGGATTGACCCCCGCCATGACGTGTTTTAATCCTTGATGAATAATGTATTGAGTAAGAAGGGTAGCTGTAGTCGTTCCATCCCCGGCTACATCTTTGGTTTTCTCCGCTACCTCCTTCACCAGCTGGGCACCTACATTCTCATTGGGGTCCTTAAGTTCGATGTCCTTGGCTACTGTTACCCCATCGTCAGTTATGGTGGGAGAACCAAAACTTTTGGCCAGGGCCACATTCTGCCCTTTGGGACCCAGAGTAATGGTGACAGCCTCAGCCAGCTGATCCACCCCCCTTACTAGAGCCTGTCTAGCGTCGGCTCTAAATAGTATTTGCTTAGCCATTCTTACAACCTCCTATTATTTTTATTCTATTATGCCCAGAACGTCATCCTCGCCGAGGACGAGATAGTCTTCTCCTTCAATTTTTATCTCCGTCCCTCCGTATTTGGCAAAGATGACTTTATCGCCTATTTTAACCCCTTTAAACTCATTCCCTACCGCTGTTACCTCTCCCTGCTGAGGTTTTTCCTTACTGGCGGTCTCTGGAAGATAAATCCCTCCTTCTGTTTTCTGTTTCTGTTCCAGAGCTTTTACTACTATTCTCTTACCCAAGGGCTTCATTTTCATTCCTGCATCCTCCTTTTTTTAAAATCTAATTATATACAAATTCCCCTTACCTGTCAAGCCCGGATTTGAATCAGGTAAAATCTAACTAGTGCTCCGATTAATCTATTCATAGACTGCAGCGAATACATAAGGCTTAACTAAAAAGTCCAGGGATTCCTAGCTCCCCCAGATTTAATCCTCCGGTGAACTCTTTCATTTTTTCCTTGACTAACTCCTGCATCTTGGCTATTGCATTGTTCATCGCTGCCACGATCATATTCTCAAGCATATTTACCTCATTTTCCTCCAAGACTTTTCTGTCCAATTGCACATCAACTACCTCAAATCTGCCATTAATGGTTACCTTGACCATTTCTCCACCACTGGAGCCGGTGATCTCTTCTCTAGCAATTTGTTCCTGAATTTTTTTCATCTCCCCCTGCATTTTATGAAATTGCCGAAGGAGGTTGGTAACACCCTCTATCATTGAAACTACCTCCTGGTTGTATCCTCCACTATCTCCCCTTGAAAAAGGTCTATGGTCCTGGCTACCAAATCGGCCAGTTTAGTCCTGGAGGGAATCTCCTCTGACTTTTTCTCTTTTCCCTCTTTAAGCAAAACGTAGTGGAGAGTAAAGTTGGAAGTGAAAAATTTCTTCAGAACTCCCTGAATGAGACGAGTATTCTCTTTCTTTTTTAAGCTTTCCTGGTGAAATACCTTCTCCAGTCCCAGGGTAGCAGAATTATTCTCCACCGTCAATATCTTCGCCTTTTGCATGATGGAGCCAAGGGATTTTCGCTTATCCTCGACTTCCCTCACCACAAGCTCCCACTTTTGGGAAAACTCATCTGCCTGACCAATTACCGGAGCTTCTTCGGATCGGGGCTCGAGCTTCTCTCTCTTTTGAATCCGTGGTAAGCCTTTCCCCTGTTCACTTGCTTCCTTCTTTCTTTCTCTAAGCTTACCGGCATTTGGAGGAGTCATTTCTGGCTGCTTTTCTTCCCTTCTCGGGCTCGGCGGATCCATGTCTTTTTTAACAGGAAGGGATGGGACAGCTAATTTCTCCTCCAGATCCAGTATCTTCTGATAAACCCTGGCTAGATCGGGTTCTTTTGAGGCAAGATCTTCCAGCTCAAAATCTGAGGAAAGCTGAACCACCAGAATCTCCAGTTGGATCTGGGGCTGAGACGAGAAAGATATCTTTCCTCTGGCCTGGCCAAGAAGCTCCATAATATGGAGAAGTTCTCTCGAGCTGAAACAGGCAGCTTGATCCTCAGCCTCTTTTCTCTCACCCGGTGAAAGAGAGATAAGATTCCCCCCTCCCATTTTAACCACCATCAAGTCCCTGAACCATTTCTGCCAGCTTTTAATTAACCATTCAGGGTCTTTTCCTCTCTCAAGCAATTCATTTATTAGTCCAATATTAGCTAGGGGATCCTTTCTGGCTATATTCTTGGTAAGGGTAAATAGAGACTTTTTTTCAGGAATTCCCATGATATCAGTCACATCTCTCTCCTCAATCCTGCCCCGGGCATAGGAGATAGCTTGGTCAAGAGTTCCCTGAGCATCCCGCATACTATTCTCTGCCCCTTCAGCAATAAGGGTCAGGGCGCCTTCGGTGACACTTATCCCCTCCTTTTCCACTATTTGCTGAAGTCGAGTAAGAATCTCAGCAGTGGAGATTCCTCGAAAGTCAAACCTCTGACAGCGCGAAATGATAGTGAGAGGGAGCTTATGGGGATTGGTGGTAGCCAGGATGAAAATGACATGAGAGGGAGGTTCCTCCAGAGTCTTGAGAAGAGCATTAAAGGCTTCACGGGTGAGCATATGGACTTCATCTATAATATAAACTTTGAATTTTGCCTTGGCGGGGGTAAATTTTACCCTCTCCCGAAGATCTCTCACCTCATTAATACCTCGATTAGAAGCCCCATCGATCTCCAGTACATCCAGCGAGTTACCCCTGATTATTTCCTGGCAGTTGTCGCAACGGTTACAGGGATTAGGGGTGGGTCCATCCTTGCAATTTAAGGCCTTGGCTAGAATACGGGCGGTGCTGGTTTTTCCCGTTCCCCTCTGCCCGGTAAAAAGATAGGCATGTCCAATCCGCCTCATAGAGATAGCATTCCTTAAAGTCCTCACCACATGATCTTGACCCACTATTTCCTCAAAGAGTTGGGGACGCCATTTTCTCGCCAGGACCTGATAGGGCATTTTTTTCCTTTTGGTGGAGATGGGGGGATTCGAACCCCCGACCTCTTGCATGCGAAGCAAGCGCTCTACCCACTGAGCCACATCCCCCTATTTTGCACAAGCTATATTTTACTAGTTATCTCCTATTCTCTCTTTCCTCTGATAGAAATAGGAACCACCAAATCTGCTTTCTTTCCGGAAGGGACATCGGTGACGATTATTCTTATCTTATAATCTCCAGAGGGGAGACCGCTAAGGTACCCACCCTCCACAGACTCTTTGCGTTCATCCTGCACCTCCTTTCGCTCATTTTTCATCCCCCGGATGCGCCCGGCTCGGCTTCGAATCCCTCCAGGATATCAAAAACTGGCGGAGAGGGAGGGATTTGAACCCTCGAAGCACCTTTTAGGGCACTTAATCGCTTAGCAGGCGACCGCTTTCGACCACTCAGCCACCTCTCCGAATCTGGTGCGCTTGGGGGGACTCGAACCCCCAACCTTCGGATCCGCAATCCGACGCTCTATCCAACTGAGCTACAAGCGCACATATTATAAACAGTTTATTAATCAAGGCTTGACAAAATCGATCCCAGCCATTACCAGGTGTGAGGCAAAAGTATGTCTAATAAATACATTATTTTCTGATGAAAGTCAATGTTTTCCCATTAAGTCATCCATAAGGGATTTTTTAAAACAGATGGCAGGCTATCAGGTGTCTGTTGCCTATATCCTTTGACTCTGGTTCATTCTCTCGACAAATAGATCTAACATGGCTGCACCTGGTGTGAAATCTACACCCCGAGGGAATATTGATAGGGCTGGGAACGTCTCCCATCAGGATTGTTCCCTTTTTTCTAAATCGCGGATTCGGTATAGGTATGGCAGAAAGTAGAGCTTCAGTGTAAGGATGTTTTGGATTATTAAATAATTCTTTCTTGGAAGCCATTTCAACTATCTTGCCTAAATACATTACGGCGACTCTATCGCTTATATGTTTTATTACACTTAGGTCATGAGCTATAAACAAAAGGGTTAGTCCGAATTCTTTCTGCAAATCCTGCAGGAGATTGATGATCTGAGCCTGAATGGAAACATCCAGAGCTGACACGGCCTCATCTGCAACTATGAACTCTGGACTTGCTGCCAAAGCTCTGGCAATTCCTATTCTCTGCCTTTGCCCACCGCTGAATTCATGAGGGTATCTGCTTATTTGATCTGGCGTAAGACCAACCTTTCTCATAATCTCTATTACCTTTTCTTCTTTTCTCCTTTTCGAAGCGACCCTGTGCACTTCTATTGGCTCAGCAATAGCTGATCCTACCGTCATTCTTGGGTCGAGGGAGCCAAAGGGGTCCTGATAGATAATCATCATTTTTCTTCTAAACTTAATCATTTCCTTTCTTCTTAAATGGGTTATATCATGACCGTCGAAGTAAATGCTACCGTCGGTGGCGTCCAGTATTCTCAAGATTACCTTTCCACAAGTAGTTTTCCCACACCCGGACTCTCCCACAAGACCAAGAACCTCTCTCTTTTTTATATGAAAGCTCATACCATCTACAGCTCTAACCGCCTCTTTTTGCCCAAGGAACAGCCCACCGGTCCAGAACCATTTCTTCAAATTTCTAACTTCTACTAGATTCTCCATTTCATCTATTTCCTCTAACCAAATGGCATTTTACCAGATGAAGGTCTTCTACTTCTAAGACCTCAGGTACCTCTTCGGCGCATTTTGTCAAGCGCAAATCACATCTCGGATGGAATGGACATCCGGGGGGGAGATCGAGGAGATTGGGTACCAGACCCCTAATTGTATCGAGATGTTCAGTCTCTACGTCGAGTCTGGGTATTGATTTGTTTAATCCTTTTGTGTATGGGTGAAGTGGATTGCGGAAAAGTGTATCCACATCACTGCTCTCTACGATATGTCCTGCATACATCACGGCAACATAATCACACATTTCGGCAATTACTCCAAGATCATGAGTTATCAGCATCACAGAAGCATCGAATTCCTCCTTCAACTCACGGATTAGTCTTAGAATCTGAGCCTGAATGGTAACATCCAGTGCAGTGGTTGGCTCGTCAGCAATAAGTAAGGTAGGATTGCAGGATAAGGCCATAGCAATCATTGCTCTTTGTCTCATTCCTCCGGACAGCTCATGAGGATAGTTATTCATCCTCTTTCCTGCATCAGGCATCCCTACGATTTTCAATGCTTCTTTGGCTTTTTCTCTCGCCTCTTCTTTTTTTAGGCCCTGATGCAGTTGAATGGATTCCACAATCTCATGACCAATGGTAAATACCGGGTCCAGTGAAGTCATGGGCTCCTGGAAAATCATAGATATCTTTTTGCCCCTAATCTTTCTCATTTCCTTCTCATCTAATTCCAAGAGGTTCTGACCTTCAAAATAGATTTCTCCACCCACAATCTTTCCGGGAGGATCAGGGATTAGTCTCATAATGGAGAGCGCGGTAACGCTCTTACCACACCCAGATTCTCCAACAAGTCCCAGGGTTTCTCCCTTGTTAAGGGTGAAACTAATGCGATTTACAGCTTTTACCGTCCCTTCATGGGTAGAAAAGTCCGTTTCCAGGTTTCTTATCTTGAGTAGTTCTTTCATATCCTACTCTATGTCTTGAGTCTTGGGTCTAGAATATCTCTTAAGCCGTCACCTAACAGGTTAAGCCCCAGTACCGAAAATAGTATAGCTATGCCGGGGAAGGTTGCGGCCCACCACGCTCCGCTCACAATATAAGAATAGCTTTTGGAGAGCATGGCTCCCCATTCCGGTGTCGGAGGTTGAGCACCCAGTCCCAGGAAACCCAGTGCTGCGCAGTCAAGAATAGCTGTCGCCAGCATCAGGGTTCCGTATACGATGACGGGTGCTATACTGTTTGGCAGAACATGACGAAAGATAATTCTCAAATCACTGGAACCTATTGCTTTTTGCACTTCGATGTATTCCATCTCCTTGATGTAGAGCACCGAACTTCTTATGATTCTCGCCATCTGGGGAGTGTAAACTATGCCTATAGCAACCATGGCCTTGCTCAATCCCTGGCCTATGACTGCTACGATCACTATTGCCAAAAGCAAAGCTGGAAATGCAAACATGATGTCGACTATTCTCATAATTACAGCATCTACTCCTCCCCCATAATAGCCTGCTATCACTCCGAAGGTTATGCCGAGAAGCATGGCGATTCCAACCGCAACAAAACCTGCACTCAGACTGACCCTGGCTCCATAGATAACTCTCGAGAGAACACATCTTCCCAAAGCATCGGTTCCCAGGGGCATACCTTCTATTCCCTCGTCAGTCCAAAACCCGGGGTTTAACTTCTTGAATAGTTCCGGAGGAGAAGGACTGGGGCTGTTGGGGGCAATGTAATTGGCCAGTATTGCGCACAAAACGAGCACAAGAAGGATTACCAGACCAAAGACTGCCGATTTATTGTATTTGAACCTTCTTATTAGCTCTCTCGCTCTTGTCTCTCTTTTCCTTTCCATTTCATCCTATTTGTAATGAATTCTCGGGTCGATATAGACATAGATGATATCCGTTACGAGGTTTACTATCACAAATACGAAAGCAAAGAACATGACGCTTCCCTGCACAGCAGGGTAATCCCTCATGCGCACTGCATTTACAACATATCTACCTATCCCAGGCCATGAGAAGACCGTTTCTGTCAAGATAGCCCCTGCAAGCAGCAAGCCAAAATTTAGTCCAATTACAGTAACTACGGGAATCATCGCATTCTTTACCGCGTGCTTGTAGATTACGACCCTCTCTGATAATCCCTTGGCTCTTTCCGTCCTTATAAAATCCTGTCTCAATACCTCCAGCATACTGGACCTGGTTACTCTGGCGATAGTTGCCATGGGTATTGTCGCAAGAGCAATGGAAGGTAGAATCAAGTAACGAAGTGTACTCACCAGAGCTGCGAAATTCCCGGTGATTATACTGTCGAGGATATAAAAACCTGTGATGCGATGGAAAGAGATGGCAATATCCATTCGCCCTGCTATGGGCAGCCATCTCAGAAACACTCCGAAAATCATCATAAGCATGATGCCCAGCCAAAAAACGGGCATTGACACACCGAAGAGTGCTATTCCCATAAATGTATAGTCGAGTGCAGAATACTGCTTGGAGGCAGAGATAATACCCGCCACGCTTCCCACAAGTATAGCCAAGATCATTGAGCAAAAGGTGAGTTCAAACGTGTTGGGAAATCTATCAAGTATCTCCTTGGTTACATATTCGTTGGACACGATAGAGCGGCCCATATCGCCGCGCAAGACATTACCAAGCCATATCCCATATTGAATGTAGAGAGGTTTATCTAGTCCGTATTTCTCCCTTATGGCATTGATTGTCTGTGAGGATGCATGTTCTCCAGCCATGGTTCTTGCGGGGTCACCCGGGGCGAGATGCATTAAAGAAAATGCAATGATTGAAGTTCCCAGTAAAACTGGTACTAGCATGAGCAGTCTCTTTGTAATATACCACTTCAATTCATTAGTTCCTTATCGCCTTTTAAGTAGATTTTTGCCCACGGACACGCTCTAATAAAAAAATCCCTTAACCTGCACCGTCTTTTCAATCTGGCCAGAGTCGATTCTTCAAGTATTCTCATATTACATTTCTAGTAGCAAGGGGGTGATCGGAATCACCCCCTTGCTGTGCAAAACTCAAACAGAAAGAGTCTCTTCTATTCTATCCACACAGGATAGAAGAACTTCCTCGATGTGGGATGGAGGGCATAACCCTCGACATTCTTCCTGAAGACTACGTTCTGGTTTGAATGAGCCAGATATACCCATGGAGCAGCTTCGTGTAGCATTTGCTGCACTATTCTGTAGTATTGTGCCCTTTCCTCCACATCATAGGTCTGTAATGCCTGGGAAAGCAGGAATTGTGCCCCCTCATCATTGTAAAAGCCATAGTTTCCCGCCGCACCTATTGAACAAGCATTTGGTCCATACAGTACATTCATAAAGTTGTCCGGGTCTCCATTATCACCTGTCCATCCCAGAAGACACATCTGATGATTCCCAGCTTCGGTTTCCTGAAGATAGGTTCCCCAGTCCACTTGATAAAACTTCACGCTTATACCCACAGCAGCTAGATAACTCTGAATCGCCTCTCCAATCTTTGGAGGATCAAACATATAAGGTCTCGATACCGGCATTACATACAAAGTAACCTCGAAGCCGTCTGGATATCCCGCCCCTGCCAGAAGTCTTTTTGCTTTTTGGGGGTCGTACGCATAGTCTTCTACATCATCATTGTACCCCAGCATGAAGGGCGGCATTCCGTTCTTTGCCACTATCGCCGTTCCCATATAGAGGTCATCCACTATCGCCTTCTTGTCAATGGCATAGTTAATTGCCTGTCTTACCTCCTTCTTGGTAAGGGGCTCGAAATATCCGGGGGTCTTAACCCAGGGCTCATCCGAATCGCGCACGCCATTTGCGTTTGCATCTTTGTATCCATACCCGGTATTCATAGCCATATATCCAACATTCATTCCCGGCTCTGTTAGAAGTTTTAGATCGGCATTAGCTCTTATTCTCTCAAAATGAGCGGGATCCGGATACTCAATTCCCTGCACTTCGCCCACTTCCAGGGCCATAAGTCTTGCCGAAGCATCAGGGATGACCCTGAAGATTAATCTGTCCAGTTTGGGCCGCTCCCGCCAATAGTTGTCATTAGCCTCTAAGGTGATATGGTCATCTTTCACCCATTCAACGAACTTAAAGGGACCCGTTCCCACAGGATGTTTGAAAGCATCCGCACCCCATTTCTCTGCATTGGTGGGACTGACAATATTGACGGTGAACATGGCCAGACTGGTCATTATTGAGGCATTTATCCTCTTCAGGACGAGTTTCACTGTGTAGTCGTCAATCTTCACCATTTTGTCTACATCGCCGAACATGTACCCCCAATACGCCCATTCGCCGCGTTCATTATAGGGATGATTTGTGTCATATTGTCTGGCAAAGGAAAAAACAACTGCATCCGCGTTGACAACTGTCCCATCGTGGAACTTCACTCCGCGTCTCAATTTGAAGGTAATTTCCTTACCATCTTCAGATGTTTCCCATGATGTGGCTAAGCAGGGTTGAATTTCCGTGGAACCTGATTTATATTCAACTAAGCCCTCAAAAATGTTGTCCATTCTCTGGATGGATTCTCCGTCGGTTACGTCTGCAGGATCCAGTCTGACTGCATCTCCACTGCTGCCAAACACTAATGTTCCCCCAGCCTGGGCGGCTGAGCCAACAAGGGTGGTGGCGCACACTAGACCTGTTGCTATCACAATAGCCAACCATACTTTACTTTTCATTGTTTTTTCTCCTCCTGATCTCTTATTCCCAGATTTTAGACCTTTTCCTCACCTCCTTATGTCTTATTTGGACCTGAAAGTTGACGAGCCTCAACACATCTTGCTTAAGGGTGCTTTTTAATCTAACACCCTAAGTGAATTTGTCAAGCACGCCGCCATCACTGTTAGATAGACTCTAGACGTGTACTATTTAAAAATTAAGACCGGCCTAAATTAAGATGGGGATCCTTAGTTTGATAAACATCGTTGAGTTCATTTTTATACCAAATTCTGACTTCTGGTTTTCCTTTTCTTTTTCAGTTCCCATATAGTTTCTCAGGATTGGATTGCCTCAACTGTTCCGGTGTTTTGATCCTAGGAATTTACAATCCAATCCTTACTCTGTATTTTACCTTAACTTCCTGGTCTTTGGGAACATTAACGTCAAACCTTATGGTAAAGGCATCGACCTTTTTGTAGGGATGAGTATTATTTATTACCTGCCAGTTGCCTAAGAATGGTTCCACTACGCCTACCCTTATATCTTTTTCTTTATGGTTTCTCAAGGTAATTTCCCACTCTGATTCATGAAGTTTTGCCGTGATTTCCCTGTAGTCAGTCTGAATTCTCTCTGCCACCACATCAAAGGCCTCGCCAATTTTGAGCCTTATTTCTTCATCTTTTGGGGTATGTTCTATTCTGTCCTCGCCTATAAACTGCAAACTTCCCTCATCATCCTTTTTATAAAGGTGCATGATCCCTGCTGGAAGAGGCATACCGAGATTATCATCTTCCGAGTTTTTGAATTTGATATAGACATTCACTGGCTGTTTCGGCATGGGCTCCCTGTAGGATCTTGTAAGATAGTTTTTGCTACCGTAGACAAGGAGCTCTTTTTCGGCTCCCACACCAGGAGCTTCAAGCAGGTTTACCTGTTTGCTCTCTTTGTCCTTTATAGTGGTTTTTCTCTTAAGATCATAGAGGTAATATTCAAAAAAGGTCTTTTCTTCAAACGATGGAGACCCGGCCTCTGGCACAGCTTCCATCATATAGGCTCTTTCTCCAAATGTCTCCCTAGCCCGATGCACTTCCCCCGCTACCAATTTTAAACCGGCATTTTTATAGGTTGCGCCACTCCTGTTATCCAGCGTAACCCAGCCGGATATGTCCAGAGATGTGTCATCTTCATGTAAGACTACGCTATAATCTGCCTTCCAGCTCATATCACTGGTAAGATAAGATACTTCCAGTTCATGGGCCTCTTTAGTCCTGTTGTCATAAAACCACCTGAGGGTCGGTTTTGCTACAAAGTTTTCGGGTATTTCTGGAAGAACTTTATAACCCGGGTAGCCAAGATATATCTCACCGTTTATTTTATAAATCTGCCCCTGCTCGTTGCTCAGTAGAATTGCCTCCACTACATCCTTTCTGTCCTGGAACTCGTTCCACTTTATTATCTTCACCTTCTTCCCCACATACTTATCAAGAAGATTATCAGCGGTCATAAGATCATACTCGTAAGTCTGTTCAAGCACGGTAAAATCCTCTGGATAATTCAGTGATTTTGCATGAACTGTTACAGGCATAATATGTGAAGCAACCTCCATGAACCTTAATTCGCCTTCACCGACAGGAAGTTCAACTTTCCGAGTATCCTTTATGAGACCAAGGTTATTACTATACACCGTAAGTTCAACCGCCACTTGCTCATCGATTGTGCTTTCAAACACAGTCTCGCCTGCTACTAGTGTGGACGAAACAAACAGAACCACCAAACAAACGATGCAACACTTAACTTTCATGGCTTCTCCTTCCTTTTTGTTCTTAAGATAAATTATACACAACACCAACTTTATGTTGAGATCGCTTGATATTAGACATATCTATTACCACTGGTGCACCATTCCCAATCAAAGACTCACCAGGGAACCCAAAGAATGTTATCACTTCCTAAACCATCCAGGATTTCAGATAAGGTCTTAGGTGAGTGCAATGGTACTAGCCAATTCGAAGGATTGCGAAAGGAAATTGGGGGTTGGCGGAGAGGGAGGGATTCGAACCCTCGAGAGAGCTTGTGACCCCCCACACGATTTCCAATCGTGCACTTTCAACCACTCAGTCACCTCTCCGGTTATTCTTGAAGAAACAGATGCATAAAGAGACACAAGGGTTGCTAAGTCTTAGTTGTTTTTTCTCTGATCTACTCCAGAGGTTCTATCGGAGTTAACTTCACCTATAATCAAACACGGCTCTTCTGGTAATCAAATTTGGTCAGGTTTTGCTCTTCCGGTGACGTCGCCACCTCTGCACTGATTATATGCCAGACGGCCCCCGTCGAGGACCTCGGCAAAGGGATACTCTGTCCTTCTTCAAGCAGAGTCTTCATATAGAGCTCTTTTGCCTCCGAAAGATTATTTATGGCTTCCTCCGGGGTATCTCCGTGGCTCATACATCCGGGTAGCTCCGGATGATAAGCCACATAACAAAGAGAACCCCCTGTAGTCTGATCGGGTACAACCCTGATCGAATAGGGGAGTTTCATGAAGTCTTCTAATCTATCCGGCATTTTTTTCCTCCCTTAGTTCTTCTATTCTATCAATCAGCTTTATAGCAAACTGTATGTAGCCTATGGGCAAAGACCTGTGTCTCGTAACCGTAGCTCTCAGTTCCGGAAACTCAGGATGAATATACATTGTGTGCTTGCTGCCTTCATATTTCTTAAAGCCGAATTTCACATATAGATTCTCGAGATCACTAAATCTCCATCCTGCCTTCCTCCTCCGCATCCTCTCCAACAGCTTGTATTTGTCGGACATAGTCAGGGTTCCGTCGCTTTAGTGCTCTATCACTGCTTAGTCTTAACCAATTTGAGCCGGACACGTCCTTTTTCCTCGCCATTCACCAAAATACAAAAGGCATAATCTCCAGGTCTTTCAAATGGAATATTATTCAAATCAAATATATGATTGCTCCTAATCATCTCTCCCGGTGGTGGCTGCGCCAGTTTTAGCTGAGCACCTACTTCAAAAACTCGCTTTCCATCAGCATCCATCAGCCTAACCTGTACATTCTTGTCGGTATTGGCTTCTGACGAGGGGGCTTCCAATATCATTACCAACTGCATGTTTCGGTAAACAGCAGGAAAGCTCCGGGCCCGAATGACATCAAATATACCTAATAAATTGAGTTTTCCTTCCTTAGAAACATTTGAGTAATCCGCAAGTACAGCTAATTTCACTTCCATAACGTCCTCCTTTTGAGTCTCGCAACTGCCCATAAGCACATTCTGGGCAACTTCAAGGACCTCTACCGATTACAAGATAGAAATCATAATTCTCCATTGCTCTTGTTTAGCAGGCGCCTGTGAAGAACTGTTTGGCCAAACTGGCAGACGCAGCTGCAACCAATTCGGACCGCTGCCCAAATAACCGCTCATATCAAAATACTGCCTGTTCACCAACCCTATTTATATCAAAAACTATCCCAAAAAGCAACCCAACTTCGCCTCTTGGGGCTGTCCTATGACCAAATAGCTAGAAGGCTACACATCAATAGAAAAACCGCTACAAAAGCTTGCAGGTACGGAAGGAGGTAATCCTATGTTCTGGCCGGTGAGCATTCATAGGTTAGGGCATCCAAAGGAAAGACACATCTGGGTTCAAATCTGTATCTTACACGAAACTGACAAAGCCAAAAAATATCTTCGAGATTTGCGTCAAAGAAAGCACTGCTGGATAGTACTTAGGACTTTATTCAGGATGTTCTACTCCAACAGCTACGGTATTAACTTCTAATCGTTTTTACGCACAACGCCTCCAGCATATACGACGTTTTGCCGAAGTGTAGCGAAGGTAAAATGTGGCGAAGCCCGAGGAGCGGAGCGGTTAAACGTATATGCTGTGTTATATGCTGAAAGCGCGTGCGCTTTTCTTTTCGAGCGAAACACGGATGTTGAGCTTGATTTATCTAACGACAAAGCTCACCTGCCGCCATGAAGCGCAGCGGAATACCGGTCAGGTGGAGCGCATTGTTAGCCCGATTGTTTCAGCTCAGTAGTAACTAAAGGCTTCGGATGGCGGGAAACAAGGCGCTCAGCAAGCTTGTTTTGCAAAGTCTTTAGATGTTGGTAGTATTTTTCAGAATCCTGTTGACATTCTTTTTCGATCTGATGCCTTATCTCACGCACCTCTCGTACGATTGGATCTTCGGTCATTTTAAACCTCCATAAGTGCTTCCGGAGTACATATTATTGGTGTAGAGATTCCACGGATTGCATTGATGTCCTGAATAACTGCTCTGACACGAGCGCTGAGGATATGAGTAAAATTCCAAGACACCAGGAAGTCCATGCCATGGTACGTAGCCACGGCCAAGTGAAATGCATCACCTCTTGCTTTATCGGGGATCGGGATTCTTTTGAAATAAAGTTCCGCCAGATCGCGAACTTCATTTGTAATCTCCAATACTGGGAATCGGACTATTTTCTCAAGTCGCAATTTTGCTGAAGCTTCATCTCCCCTGGATACCTCTTCAATGACAATGGGTGAAACGAATGGATCAAGCAGTGAGAGTGTATTCTCCCACCATTCCTCAGTAACTTGTTGATGCGCAGCAACAATAAGATCTCGGCTAGGTCTTGCAGTGAGGTAACTAACAACAGTCGTTTCGATGTAAACACTCTGCTTAGGCATTAAGTTCCTCCGGAAAAACAAAATGGGCTAACGCCAAAGCTCACCTGCCGCTATGGAACACAGCGGAATAGCGGTCAGGTGCAGCGCTTTGTTAAGCAATATTACTATACGTATTTTTGATGAATGGAGCGCAGTTTAATAGTCGCGCCCGCTATTTACCTATTTTAGTTTCCTATCCTGTCAACTTTTTATTGCCAATCTTAGCATTCATATACTGGTGTAACTAAAAAAGCTCTTTTGGATCGGGCTTCCATTTATGGCCACATGCTTGGCAAATCAATTCAATTCTCTTTCTACCGAGCATACCACCAAGGAGGCCAACAGGTCCAAGTAGAACTGCACCTAGTGCAGCTTTTCCAAGTCCAAATCCTTTTTGTCCAGAAGATATATTCATAGAGCTGCAATTGGGACATTTGATATGGAGCCCAGGTGCATTTTCACCGCAATGGGGACATGTTGGAGCAGTCTTGGAAACTTGTTTACTACATGTTTTACAACTTACTAATTCTGCCATTGGTACCTTCTTCGATAAGACTTAATATAGTTTTTCGCCAACATATTATTATACAGAGTTCTATCATACACACAGAGTGTCAATACACAATCAACAGATGGGTCAAGAGATCGTTACCATGGGAATACATCCTCTTTTGATCTTGCGAGACCCCCCTCTTCACTTTACTCATCCAAAAAATGACCAGTTGATTTTTCGAGAACTCTGGCAATTCTGACCAAGGTTTTTATGGATGGAACCGATGCCCCGGTTTCGTAGCGAGAGATGCTGTGTGGCAGATGCGGTTGCAACCAACTCGAACCGCTGCTGAGATACCCGACGTTTGCCGTGGCGAAGGAAAATGTAGCATCAGCCCAGGACGATAAAGAGTGGACAGCCTGGGCAAAGTATCTAATTACAACTTTTGTTATTACCATCTTCAGCATGGAAAGAAAAAATTGAATTTTGACCCCCAATCAATCTAAACAAGTTCAACCTTCAACCGTTTCTCTAATACATGCGCAAGTTCAATCAATGTTCTTAAAGAATAACTTCTATTATCAATGTTTTCTAATCGAGATATAGTCTGTTGAGTAGTGTGTAATCGTTTAGCCAATTCCTGTTGAGTTAAGTTTTTCTTTTGCCTGATTTTAGCTATCTGGATAGCCAAAGAGGCACAAACTTCTTCTTCATCAAACGCTTTGCGAAATTCCGGATCTCTCAAATCCTTTTTCAACCTGTCTTTAAATCGTCTTACGCCTTTCATAATTCAATCTCACCTTCGCCTTTATTCTCAATTCCAGCTCGTCTAAGAACTCTTCTGTGGGACATCTTTCTCGTTTATCCAAATAGAAGACTACTTCGTACATTCTGGCTTTTGTTCAATTATACACTATTTTTAGTGTATTGTCAACCCCCCCTCTACATCATTTCCTATGCTTGTGATATAATTCGCCTCCTCAAATAATACCCTATAACAAAACTAGGGTCTTTACGGGCGGGGAAGACGCTCTGGCTTCATAACGAGAAATACTTTTTTGCTTGGCATTAATTTTTTGGGCAAGTTGAGTTTGGGTTAGATCAGATTCTATGCGGTAGCCCATTCTTCTTCCACAGGAAGCGTTCGGGTCGGCTTCGAGTCGGAGTGGATATTAAGAACTGGCGGACGCAGTTGCAACCAATTCGAACCGCTGGCGAAATAACTGCCCATATCAAAATACTGCCTGCCCACCAGCCTTATTTATATCAAAAACTATCCCAAAAAGCAACGCAACTGCGCTTGTTAGGAATGACCTATGAGCAAATAGCCAAAAGCCTAAACATCAACAGAAAAACTGCCACAAAAGCTTGTGAGTATCAAGAGAGGTGAGCAAATGTTCTGGCCGAGCATTTTCTTGTCATCGCGAGCCTGTCAAAGGCAGGCGCGGCAATCTCATTCATCCAAGGGAGAGATATGTCTGGGCTCAAGTTCATATTCTACACGAAACTGACAAAGCCAAAAAACTAATCTCTTTGAGATTTATGTCCAAGAAAGCACTGTTGGATAATCTCAATCTTTGAACATACCAACGTAGTGCCGTGATCTTTCCCGTAATTATTTTGGTAATCCATATCAAGGCCAATAAACGGCTATACGCCATTTTATAGAACATGCCCAAAGTATTTAGATGAACGTAATAAATCGCGACTTTTTGATAGGAACAGCGACTATTTATTTATAAATTCTTACTCTTTCATATTTTCTTTATACGTTGCAGCATTTCCTTGTAAACTTCCGCATCGCGTCGCATGCCGACTTTTAGCACTAAAACTTTAATCGTGCTTTTTTCTACTCTATATATAACACGATAGTGAGATATTTTTAATTTCCAATATCCTTTTAATGGATTACGCAGGGGAGAGCCGTATTTTTCAGGGGCAACAGTGAGTTTTTTGTAGATAGTTTTAAGAATGATGGTGCGGTTTTTTTTATTGATTTTTTTTAAATCTTCCTCAATGACGAGGCGATGAATTTTTATCTTCCACATTTATCACTCATTATTTTAAAAGTGCTTCAATGTCGATATAATCTTTTCCATTGCTGCTTTTATACCGTGCATCAGCGATGAATCCAAGCACTAAATCCTCAGCAGTTTCTAAAATATTTTGGATATGTTCATATTCTTCGTTTGACATAAGAACAGCGGTCGGTTTGTGTCTTTTTTCAATAATAACAAGTCCTCCGTGCGCCTTTTTTAGTATCTTCTCAATTCCCGAACGTAGTTCGGAAACCCCCACTAATGTTGTATTTTCCTTAATGGTAATCATATTTCCACCTCCAAATGAAATATACCATATGTCAGAATAAATGTCAATATATTGTGCAAGTTAATTACCAATTAACATGCCGCATTATTTGTTTCTTATCTAACGACCAAGTTTACATGCAGCTGATCAACCCGTCAATAATAATGGGCGCTGTCCCTATTTATTGTCTATTTATTCATAACGGCGGATATGAGAAGTTCGAGCGAAGCGATAATTTGGGTGAAAACCCAAGGCTGTAGCCTCATATCTGCTGTTAGACGATAGGGCGAACGAAGAGACAATATCCTCACTTTTTTCCATAAATGATTCCAATCTTTCCAAGTATCCAAGGAACGCGAAGTAATCGTGGAATCTCAACCAAATTCGCCGTATTAGTAAAATGCACTTCTTCAACTCCCCATTCACGAATAGTTTCGAGAAGATCATCTGTTTCTCCATAAAACCATTTATTAAGAAATAAATCTTGAAATGAAAACGCTCCGCCTTTACGCACCACTCGGAACGCCTCCCGAATTACGTCGCGTTTGTCCTTGGCATCCTTCACCTCGTGAAAGACGAAATTACTCACGGCCGCGTCGAATTCCCCATCGTCGAACGGCAAGCTAGCGGCACTCGCTTTTTGGAAGTTGGTCCGCTCGCCGATCCCTTCAATGGCCGCGTTTTATTCGCACATTCTTTGCGAATAACTCCAACCCTTTCCCCAGTAATCAATTCCCGTAACCTTTGCATTAGAGTATTTCTTAGCGACACCAATTGCTAAGGCCCCAGCGCCTGTGCCAATGTCAAGCGTATTCCCTTGACCGTCCCATACCAGCTTGTCCATCACGAGATTGAGTATCGTTTTCTGAAAAGCACCACCATTTACGGAGAACACGTGATAGGAATAATAAAAATAGAAGAAAAATAACAAGAAAACTACTGAAAGAATCCCAAAAACAACTCGGACGATTATGTGAACGGGTAAAAACGTAAGTCCACCGAAAAGCAATGTTAGCATAAGGAAAGCTATCAACATTTTCTTTGGAACCCAATTTGCATAATCTAACATTTCATTATTCATTTTTTTGCTCATCGTTTTTTATTCATCTCTTTCTTAAGTAATAATCATCCACTGTTTCTATTCTTTGTCCCGAAGTGAGCATTTCGTCTAACAACTTATAAATGCATTACTGCGTTTATGCTTCCAATTTAGAATATTATCCGCAGTATTGCGAATATTTCTTACTATAGTTGAAATACTTTATCTTTATTCAAGAGTATCTAAGGGTCCTAATCTTACCCAAATCTTTAGTGCTTTATTGTATGCCCAGATCTTATTAAAACAAGAGCAAGTGACAAATGGCTTTGAACTTCATTACTAGGACAGCCCCTTTGAGGAAATAAAAAAGGAAATTGGGAACACATCCTCTGCACCTTACTCCTCCAAAAAATAACTAGCTGGTTTTTTGAGAACCTTTGCTATTTTGACCAGGGTTTTTATAGATGGTAACGATGCACCGGTTTCATAGCGGGAAATGCTTTTTTGTTTGGATTTGATTTTCTGGGTAAGTTGAGTTTGGGTTAGATCGGGCTTTGTACGAACTAGCTTTGTTTCTGGCCTTAGTTTGTTCAGATCCATTTGTTTCCTCTTTTTGATAGACACACGAGAAAACTCTTGATGAATCATTATCCCAATGAACGGTACGTATAAAAAGTGCGGATTGGTTGCAGTGGCGGAGGGACTGGGACTCGAACCCAGACGGGCATTGCTGCCTTTCACCGGTTTTCAAGACCGGCTCCTTGCCAATTCGGACATCCCTCCACTAATCCTTTCTCTCAATCCATTCTTGCCCCTGCATATAGGGACGAAGAACCTCAGGGATAAGAACCCGCTGATTCTGGGTTTGAAAGTTTTCCAGGATGGCTACTACCGTTCTACCGATGGCCAGTCCCGAACCATTGAGGGTATGCACATAGTGGGTGGCTTTCTTCTCTTTGTCTCGATACTTTATGGAAGCCCTTCTAGCCTGATAGTCCTCGAAGTTAGAGCAGGTGGATATCTCTAAGAACCTTTCCTGGCTGGGAAGCCATACCTCAATATCATAGCCAAAGGCAGCGGCAAAACCTAGTTCGTCTCCGCAAAGCTTGACTACCTGATAGGGAAGATTTAGCCTTTTCAGTACTTCCTCGGCATCCAAAAGAAGCTTCTCAAGCTCCTCATAAGAGGTTCGGGGAGTAGTGAACTTCACCAGTTCCACCTTGTTAAACTGATGCTGTCTGATGATTCCTCGAATCTTCTTACCATAGGCTCCGGCTTCTCTTCTAAAACAAGGAGTATAGGCAGTGTAGCAAAGGGGAAGATTTTCCTCGTCCAGGACCTCCTCTCGATGAAGATTAGTTACAGGAACCTCAGCGGTGGGAACCAGATAATAATCCTCCTTTTCACACCGATAAAGTTCTTCCCGAAACTTTGGTAGCTGCCCCGTCCCCATGGTAGCAGCGTAGTTGGTCATAAAAGGGGGTAGAATCTCCTGGTATCCATGCTGGGTATGGAGGTCCAGCATGAAGTTCATAAGAGCTCTCTCCAGAAGAGCTCCCATCCCCTTATAGAGAACAAATCCTCTCCCTGTCATCCGGGCAGCTCTTTTGAAATCAAGGACTCCTAAAGACTCGCCGATCTCTTCATGGTCCCGAGGAGGGAAATCGAACTGGGGAAGTTTTCCCCAGTGCCTCACCTCTACATTGACATCTCCTTCCGGAACCTCGGGATGAAGACGGTTGGGAAGACGAAGAAGGAAATCTCGACTCTTGGCCTCCAGCTCTTTTCTCCTTATCTCCCACTTCTTAATTTCGGTGGAGACCTTTTGGATATCCTGGAAAAGAGAACCAGGATCCTCACCCTGGCTCTTTAACTTGCCTATTTTCTTGGAATAGATATTTTGCTGATGTTTCAGACCATCAACTCTCTGGATGAGCTCCCGCCGCTTCCTATCCGCAAGGAGGAACCCATCAAGATGGACCTGGATACTTCTTTTCCTTAAAGTTTCCTTTACCTCATCCAGATTATCTCTAACCCACTTGGCACTGAGCACTTTTTAACTTTCCTCCCAAAAAAACCTGGAAAACTTAGGTCATTCCTCTCCAAATTTGTTCTTCACTAACTGAACCAGGGTCTGGACAGCTTCAGCAGCATCGGAGCCCTCTGCTCTAATTTTGATACTACTTCCCTTATCGGCGGAGAGAAGCAAAAGACTCATAATATTTTTTCCATCGGACACCTGGCCATCTTTCTCGATCCAGATGCGGGATCGAAATTTATGAGCTGCTTCAACCAGCAGGGAAGCTGGTCTGGCGTGCAGTCCGACCTTGTTAGTGATATCAACTTCCCTCTCGAACAACTCGGGCTACCTCTTTCGGAAAAAAACTTCTCGCCTACTCTAAAATACACAAGGGGGTTCTTTCCCTGGGAAAATTCCTGAAGGATTCTTTAGCCGATTTATGGTGGTTTAGGGAAGATAGTCCAGGGGGTTAACCGGCTTGCTCATCTTGCGAATTTCAAAATGAAGCCCAAACCTGCCTAAATCTTCCATAATCCCCAGTTTGGCGATGGGGTCACCTTTCTTGACCTTCTGTCCCTTCTCCATCAAATTAACAGCATTGTAAAAATAGCATGTGAGCAGGCCCTCTTCATGACTAATAAATACCGTATATCCATAATTTTTGCCAGGAACTATGAGATGACCAGCATAGGAGACTTCTCCATCAGCAGCGGCCACCACCGTTTCCCCTTGGGAGCCGGCAATATCGATCCCTTGATTTCCCTCCTCTCCAAAGTATCCAATGACCTCTCCCCTCAATGGCCACTGAAAAAGGGGCTGTTTTTCTTCTACCTTAGGCCTCTGTGTAGGAGCCGGGGGGGGTGATGGAGCCACATCCCTGGTCAAGATTTGAGGTGGAATTTTTATCTCCAGTGCCCTTTTAGCCCGGGGGATGAAAAGTTTCTGACCTGGCTGAAGCTCATCAGGATCCTTTAACCTGTTAGCCTCGATAATTTCTTCTTTACTTACTCCGTATGCCTTCCCATAAGTCCTGGCAATAAGCAATAGCCATTGGTGCTTCTTAACCACGTGCCACACCCCCTGCAGGGGAATGATAAGTTCCTGTCCAGGGTAAATAGTGGTACCAGCTAGGCTGTTGATTTTTTTGATATCTTGCCAGGGGACGCCGAACTTTTTCCCCAGATCCGCAAGGGAATCTCCCTTCCTCACCACATAATTTTGATGAGCCAACTCGGGAATGATAAGTTCCTGTCCAGGGTAAATAGTGGTACCAGCTAGACCGTTGATTTTTTTGATATCTTGCCAGGGGACACCAAACCTTTCTTCTAATTTCACAAGGGAATCCCCTTTTCTTACGATATAATTGCGGGCAAGGGAAGATTCCGGAAAGGAAATAAGGAAAAAGGCAGTCGCCAGAACACTCATAAGAATGATTATTCTGTGTATTTTCCTCTCCTGATCCACTCCCTTGGGCATGCTCTTTCTCTCCCTAGCTTTCTATCAGGCTTCTCACATCCATATCAATAAGATGAGGTTCCTGCTTGAGGCAAAGGAAAATAAAAATTCCATTATGGTCGGGATGGGGGGATTCGAACCCCCGACCTCCTACTCCCGAAGCAGGCGCGCTAAACCAGGCTGCGCTACATCCCGAAAGTTTCTTTCTTAGATCCTAAATCCCACTAAGCCTATCACTCCCAGACTGGCTAAAAGGACAATAATCCCTGCCAGGCTTACTCCTATACAGATAGCCAAAAAGGCATATTTAGTCTCTATGGATAAAAGGAAGCTGACCAGGGTTCCTGTCCAGGCACCGGTAACGGGGAAAGGAATAGCCACCAGGACAATAAGGCCTCCGAATCCATATTTCTTCACCAGATCCTGTCTCTTCTCGGCTCTGCCCAGGGTCCAATGGAGCAATTTCTCCCCCTTGGTCCATCGTTGAGCTAGAGCAGATATTTTTTTTAGACCCAAAAGTAAAGGGAGAACTGGTACTATATTGCCCGCTACTGCTATGGAATAGGCCTTCCAGGGGGAAAGCCCCTGGGAAAGACCGTAGGGAAGAGCCCCCCGCAGCTCCGATATAGGTAACATACTGATAAGGAAGGTCAAAGTTTCGGGAGAAGAGAGCCAGCTATTCACCTCTCACACTCTCATCCCAACCATACTTTCCTATAAGAGGAACAAAGACACATCTTTCTACCGTCTTCACCTTTGGACGCCCCTTCTCCTTCTTTATCACCTTCAGGTCCTGAGAATAGATGCTGCCAACCGGGATCACCATAATACCTTTTTCCTTTAACTGATCCATCGCAGGAGAAGGAATCTCTTCAGCGGCAGCCGTTACCAGAATCCGATCGTAGGGGGAGAACTCCTTCCAACCCAGGGTACCGTCACCAACTAAAATCTTGATATTGGTATAGTTAAGTTTCTCTAAAATCTCTTCGGCTCTCCTGGCTAGAGTCCTTATCCTCTCTATGCTGTAAATCTCTTTAGATAACTCGGCCAGAATAGCAGTTTGATATCCGGATCCGGTACCAATCTCCAAAACCTTCTCATTTCCTGTGAGTTCCAGACACTGAGTCATCAGGGCCACCATATAAGGCTGAGAGATAGTTTGGCCCTCTCCTATGGATAAAGGAAAATCCCCGTAAGCATCCTTCCTCAGTTCTGCGGGGACAAATATTTCCCGCTTGACCTTACGAAAACTTACAACTACCCTCTCATCCTCGATGCCGCGGGGGATAAGTTGTTCCCTAACCATCTCCTCCCGAAGTCTGTCGTAATTCACCCCACTCCCCGGGTTATTTTATCAGAAAACTCCCTCTTGTCAATTATTCTGGGCTATGATGGGGAATTTCCTCCCTTTCTTTGGAAGATTCTCTATCCTTGATGAGGATGCGTCTCAAAACCTGGGATAGGGAAGTATCCTTCACCGTTTCTAAAATACCCTCTATCTTCTCCACTTCTCTTTTTGGTAATCTGGGAGTAGTCTTTCCTTCTTTGATTAAAGCTCGTGTTTTTCCTGACTTAGCTTTTTTCACTTCTCCCAGGCGGAAATAGATATTCTCTACTACCCCTTCTCCGTATCGACGATTAAATTCAGAGATGATATCATGCTTAATATAGCTCAATTGGGCCAGCCAGGGAGAACTATCCACCAGGACAAAGAGACTCCTCTTTCTTATGGCCAAAGGGCGGGTATGAAGATTAATTTTCTCTCCCACCACCTCCCTCCATTGACTCAAGGCCTTGAGTTGTCTAATTTTTTTATCTACACCTAGATTTTTGAAAACCCTCTCCAACACTGAGCCTACCCTGGAAGGAAAAGCGTCTCGCTTCATAAAAGCATCTCCACCTTGCTCTCTTTTATCCGGTAAAAACAAGTACTTTTTTCCCTCTTTTGACTAGGAAAAGAAGGCGATTTCTTTGGGCGAGGATTTTTGGTGAGAGACTCGGTATACCAGACAGTAACGGGATTCGAGAAGATGTGATTCTCCCTACCCCATTCCTCATTCTTTCTCCGTACGGATGGGCATTATCACATAAATGTAGTCTTCGCTTTCAGCAGGTCGGATGACCCCGGGACTGACGGAATCGGTTAGCTCAAGGGAAACCTCTCCTGAATCAATAATTTTGAGAACATCCAGAAGATAAGTGGAATTAAAACCGATCTGGATATCTCCCTCACCTTCTCTTCTCACCATAAGTTCCTCGTAAGCATAACCTGTCTCAGGAGAGATGGCACTTATGGAGAGAAGATTCTCTTTCAATTTAAACTTGAGCAGACGAGATTTCTCCTCGGCGAGAAGAGCGACTCTTTTTGAGGCTGCTAAAAGCTCATTTCTATCAGCCATAATGGTTATCCTATGCTCTTTGGGGATGACCTCTCGATAGTCGGGAAACTTGGCTTCTATCAGTTGAGAAATAAGGAGAACGTTTTCCATCCTAAAGAAAATCTGGCTCTTGCCGGCTCCCACCCGCACCTCTTCCCCTTTTTCCATCACTCTCAAAAGCTGCTGCAAAGCTCTTAAGGGGATAATGATTTGTACCGGGGCCAGCTCCAGCGAAGGCTCAGAGGCACGGATAAAGGCAAGTCTTCTCCCATCGGTAGCCACCATCTTTATCTCTTTCTCCTCAATTTCGAGGTGGACTCCATTCAGGTTCTGTCGGGTTTCATCAAGAGAAGCAGCGAAAATAGTTTTCTGAATCATTTCCTTTAATTTTTCCCGGGCTAGGGTAAACTCTTTTCCCTCTTCCAGTTTGGGGATTTCGGGAAACTCAGCCGCCTCAAGACCCAAAAGGTGGAAGAGCGATTTCTCGCATTTTATGGCGGCTTTAGTATCCTCTGTGGTGAGACTTACCCCCAAAGGAGGCAGTTCTCTGAGAATTTGGAATAGCTTATTTCCAGGAAGACAGATCTCACCCTCTTCCAGCACCTGGGAAGGAAAGGAAGCCTGAATAGTTGTCTCCAGATTGGTCGCCGCCAGATTCACCCTCTCTCCCCTGGCAGTCATTAATATGTGGGAAAGGATGGGAAGAGTAATGCTGGTCAGGGCATTTTGGACCACTCGAACTCCTTCTAAAAAATCCTGTCTTTGGCAATTTATCTTCATCGCTGTCTCCTTAGCCCTTCAAGATACTCTAAGCTTTTTTTCCTCGATCCTTCCGGGAAAAATAAGCAAATCACCTGCCTTGCCCAGATAGACCTAAATCCCAGGCTCCTTTATTTTAGCCCAACCTACTTTTCTGTCAAGAAAACCTCAGGACTCAGACTCTCCCTTAGCTTTTTTGACTTACCCCACTATTTTGCTATAGTTTATCAGCCTAAAGAGCCTTTCTCACTCTCTAGACCTGGGGAGAGTGGATTAGTTCTTTTTGAGAAAAAGATAGAGGGAAAGGGAATAATGAATACTGATAGAGAAGTTTTGAGAATCCTCGATGCTAATTTAAATAGGGCCAGTGAAGGACTTCGGGTTATCGAAGATGGAGTCCGCTTTATCCTGAACCAGCGTGATCTCACCCGTCAGATCCGAGAAATCCGTCACTCCTTGATGAGAAAAGCAGAAGAGATTCCGGGTGCTCACTGGGGAAAACTCATCGCCTCCAGAGAGGTAGGAGGAGATGTGGGAAAAGACTTAGGAAAGGAAGGAAGAGAAAATTTCAGAGATCTCATCAGGGCAAATTTTCGCAGAGTGGAAGAAGCCCAGAGGAGTCTGGAGGAGTTTGGAAAACTCTTTTCTCCAGCTTTAGGACAAAGTTTTAAAGAGCTTCGTTTTAAAACTTACTCCCTGGAAAAAAAGGTGAGAGCAAAATTGAGAAAGAGAATTGACCTGAGTCTTTACGCTATCGCTGAGACCAAATTTATTCCTGAGGAGGACTTTGAAGAAAATATAGAGAAAATAGTATCTAATGGAGCTAGCGTCATCCAGCTAAGAGAGAAAAACCTTCCTCCCCCCCTTTTCCTCAAGATAGCCTTGAGGATGAGAAAACTTATTCGCCCTCCCATCCTTTTCATGGTCAATGACCGGGTAGATATTGCTATGGCCTCTCGGGCTGATGGCGTACATCTGGGACAGGAGGATTTCCCCCTCCCGGCTGCCCGCAGGGTTATGGGGGAGGAAATGATCATTGGCGTTTCCACCCACTCCCTGGAAGAAGCACTAAGAGCAGAAAGAGAAGGAGCAGATTACGTTGCCATAGGGCCCCTCTTTCCTACCTCCACAAAACTAGATTCTCATCCTCCCGTGGGGACAGGAATAATCGGTGAGATTAAAAAAGAGCTCAGTATCCCCGTGGTGGCTATAGGAGGGATAACGGCGGAAAATATAGAAGAAGTTTTAAAAATGGGAGCTGATGGAATAGCTGTGGTCAGTGCCATATTTGGACAGGAAGACGTAGATGTAGCAACCCGCCGACTTTCTCAAAAAATCAGAAACTTTAGAAAAAAGAAGTAGCTTTGAATAATTCATCCATAATTACGGCAGCGCCTGAGGAAACCAGAGGGGTGGGTGAGGATCTAGGTCGGTATCTTTTCTCCTCCTCGGTGGTAGCTCTCATAGGAGGACTGGGCAGTGGTAAAACCACGCTGGTACAAGGGATAGCTCGAGGCCTCGAAGTATCCCCACCGGTGAGAAGTCCCTCCTTTGTCCTCATCCGTGAGTATGCCGGCCACCTACCCCTTTACCATTTCGATCTTTACCGAATCACCCAGGATAAGGAGATTCTGAATCTGGGCTACGAGGAATATTTTTACCAGAAAAGAGGAGTGGTGGTCATCGAATGGGCAGACAGAATAAAGAGATATCTCCCCTCTGAGTATCTTGGAATAAGTATGAGCATTGTGGATACATCCAGTAGGAAAATAACTTTTCGGCCCAGGGGAGCCCTGTACCAACAAATAGTGGAAAAAATGAGGGATCATCTAAAAAGGGAGATATAGCTTGCTAGTAGTGGGGATAGATGTGAGTGCAGAGAAGGGGATAGTCTTTCTTGGCCAGGGAAAGAAGGTTCTGGTCAAAAAAGTGATTGACCCTTATGCCTCTTCAGAGAAGCTTCTTCCCCTCCTTGATGCCCTCCTCAAAGAAAGAGAACTGGAGCCGGAAAGCCTAAAGGGAATAATAGTGAGTCTCGGGCCTGGATCCTTTACCGGTCTTAGAATTGGCGTATGCCTGGCTAAGGGTCTGGCCTTTGTCCTGAAAATCCCTGTAATTGGGGTTTCTACTTTTGATAGCTGGGTTTTCTCTAGTTCAGCTCAAGGCATCCTCTGTCCCTTAAAGAGAGCTCATAGCTCCAGGTTCTATGGGGCCTTTTATAGAAAAGACAAGGAGGTGAGGAAGAGGCTAAGTGAGTACCTGTTCCTCCCCTTTGAGAGGATTCTAAAAAAAAGCCGCGAGTTTTCTCCCCAAAGAGTAAGCTTTCTCATTTCCTATGAGTCCCGGCTCGATGAGCTAGACTACTCCCTTTCTACTTTTCCAGAAAGGATTATTCCCGAAGAGGCCCTGCTTGAGTTTGGAATACACAGATTGAATAAAGGAGAAAGTGACGATATCTCGAGTCTGACTCCTCTGTATGTGGCCCCTCCCAAGGTAGGTCCAGCCAAATGAAGAAAAAAGAAGGTGAGATAGATGTTTTGCAAGGAGCACTTATTCGTCCTATGAGAAAGGAGGATATTCTCCAGGTAAGTCAGATCGAGAAGCTTTCTTTTCCCACTCCCTGGTCTTGCGGCATTTTCTCTTCCGAGCTGGATAAAAAAAACTTCACCTTTTACTATGTGATGGAATATCAAGATGAGGTAATAGCCTACACAGGTTACTGGAAGCTGGCTAATGAAGCTCATCTGGTTAATCTGGCCGTTTATCCAGCCTTCAGAAGAAAGGGGCTGGGATCAAAACTCCTGAAATATGTCCTTGAGAAGGCTCAAAATCAGGGATTAAATACTATCACCCTTGAGGTTCGCCGCTTCAATCTAGCTGCTCAAAAGTTCTATGAAAGATTTGACTTTAAGAAGGTGGCCATTCGCCCTGGTTATTATGTAGAAACGGGTGAGGATGCTCTTGTTT
>Ga0209979_1000797_pt1 | contig 38704 bp, 67 predicted proteins | sample AnhtaG_FD_183114 | JGI IMG/M metagenome (GOLD analysis project Ga0209979, IMG submission 183114) | Deep subsurface microbial communities from Anholt, Denmark to uncover new lineages of life (NeLLi) - Anholt_01485 metaG (SPAdes) (version 2) | ecosystem: Environmental > Aquatic > Marine > Oceanic...
AAGAATGTCGTCAAAGGTAGAAAATGACATTAAATAAACAAAAAGGAAATATGTATGGGTTTGTGACTCATACTTGGAATGTTATTAAAGGTAAATGTCCACATACTCTGTTACTTTAATTGGTCTTTTTGAAGATTTTTAAAAGTCCTTTAATTTCTATCACGAAATTTTTGTTTAATAAAATTTTATGTGGTTTTGGGGTTATATTTTCTTTCCAAATTATTATTTTATAATGCTTCAATTTTCTTAAATTATTCTTTATTGCTGATGTGCTACTATTTACCTTATTAGCAATTTTATTCATATTTTTTGCTTCTGTAAAAGATAAGAACTCTAAAATTTTTATATCGAGCCGAGTTAATAAAATATTACTTTTTTCCACCTCTCTTACCATTTTTATTATAGACAAAGATAGTTTTTAATACTTACTAAGTGCTATATATTACAGAACGAATATATGCCGAAAGATATATATAGTTGGGGAGATATATTCTTTTATGAAAAATTTAAGTAATATTTATAAAGGGATAATCCCTATAATCTATATGAATAAAAGAGGGACTGGCTTTATTGGTTGTAATTATCTCTTATTCTCAAAACCACAAAACTTAAAAGGACTAATGTCACTTTAAAATTACATCATATATCATAATCACTCACTCGAGTGTGAGCCCTCGCCGTGTGTCGAACACGAAACTCCAAGGCGACAACCCTTGGTGTATTACCGTTATACTACGAGGGCTTTGGTTGTCCTGCCCGTCGGATTTACGTTTGAGACAACAACCGACGGGTAACTATTTTTATTATGCCTCCTGCAGGAAACCTTTTAGGTAAGTTACTATAATTTTTTGATGACCTCTTTTAATTTTCATTTTAAGTTTTGAATGGAATATCAAAGACAAAATATTTCTTTCCGTGAGTTTCTTGTGTTTCTGGTTTCAACCTTATACTTTTATTTTTTACAACTTCTTTATAATCCATATTAAATTGAGAAAAAATACTTCTTGCCGAAAACCACATACTTGTTATTTCCCCTTCCCTTTCTCCGAAGGAAACCCTAAATGCATTTTCTTCTTCGTCGTTAGAAAAAGTCAGAGCAACGACAATTTTTCTTTCTAATTTTAATGCTTTTATTTTTACACTTTTTGCGTTTTTAAGATGATGTTCTTTTATGAAAAATTTATTGCCTCTAAAATATCCTGATTTTCCAAGTGTTAAAGCAGGTGTTCTTCTCCCACCCTTTGCAGGTTCTATTTCTGTAAAATTACTTATATCGTGCATATAAATTGGACTGTTTTCTTTGTTTATAAAACTTTCTATAAAACCTATCAAAAACCATCATTCTTCGTTAAACCCATTTTTAACGCAATTTTGAACAAAAATTCATTTTCTCACCAAATTTCCTATACATATCTTATACATATATACATACATACACACGCACACACTTTATTAAAACCCTCTTATAAAGTATATACTTCATTACCACAATCTTTATAAATACTATAATACTATACTACTTATGGAAAGGAAAGTTACAAGCATAAAAGTAGACCCTGAACTTTGGAAAAAGTTTAAAGTTTATTGTATTGAGAATGAATTAGAAATGAGCGAAGAACTGGAAAAGATGATTAAGGATAAATTCAAATCAGATTAACTTCCTATTAAATATGAACGACCCCGAAGGGTCGCCGTATCTCACGCAAATGAAATACAGAAAGAACAAGAATAAGAACTATAAAAAAGTATCGTGCCCAACCTGTAAAGGTTTGGAGATAGTTAAGCGTGGGTCTTTCAAAACACAGGCACACGGAAAAAAACAAAGATACTTCTGTAAGAATTGCAATAAAAAGTTTATTGAACAAACAGCGTTTTACAGAATGAGAAACAACCCTCAAAAGATTAGTTTATGTCTTGACTTGTTTTATAGGGGTCTAAGTAGTCGTGAGGTGCAAAATCATCTTCAGGCATTTTATCCCAAAAATTCTTCTCATAAGAGTATTTATCTATGGGTTGTAAAATATGCAAAAATGATTTCTAAATACACAGACCAATTAAAAATAAACTCTGGCAGTTACATAGAAGTTGATGAGATGGAATACCACCGAAGAAAACACAGAAATAAAAAAGGTATTGATAAAAACTGGTGTATAAATGCTATTGATGTTAAGACACGATTTTTAATCAATTCTCACTATGCAAAGAACAGAAATAAAAAAGAAATAAAATCTGTTTTGAATAAAGTAAAAAACAAAACACAAGACAGAGTAAAAATAGTTACAACAGACGGCTTAACAACTTACACAAATTTAGTTAAGAAAACTTGGGGTTATAATAACAAAATAGGAAAATACCAAATAGAACACAGAGTTATAACTCAAAGCAAAGGAGAGGGCTTTAATATCTGGGTTGAAAGGGTGCATAACTCTATCAGACAAAGAACTCACGGATTTAGAGGACTGCACGGCTCTGTAAGTTCGGCATATTCTTTAATGAAGGGCTATGAAATATTTTATAATTTCATAAAAAAGCACGAAGCACTAAAAGGCAAAACTCCGTCAGAGTTGGCTATTCCTTCACTTAAATTTGAAACTCCTAATAGATGGCTTGAACTAATAAATTTATCAAATACAAAATAATTAAAAATGATAAACCGATATATTATTATGGAAAAAGAGCAAGAAAGTTTTATATCTTGGGATTTCAAAGAAGCCGACACAAAAGAATACACTCATACAATACATACTTATCCTGCTATGATGATACCTCAAATAGCAAGAAGATTAATTTATCTTTATGGAAAAAATGCTAAAACTCTTTTAGACCCTTTTTGTGGCTCTGGAACTTCTTTAGTTGAAGCGTCTTTAACCCCCCATATAAAAGAAGCACACGGTTTTGATTTAAATCCCCTTGCTATCTTGATTTCAAAAGTTAAGACAACCCCTTTAAATTCAGAGAAGTTAGAAGCACAACTAAAAAAATTATTAGAAGCAACAAAATATAAAGAACTTCCAAAATTTAAGAATATAGAATTTTGGTTTAAGCCGAAAATTATTAGAGATTTAGCAATTTTAAAAACATCAATCAATAAAATCAAAGACAATAATATTAAGGAATTCTTTTTAGTGTGTTTTTCTGAAACTGTGAGAAATACATCAAACACAAGGAATAGTGAGTTTAAACTTTACAGAATGCCTAAAGAGAAATTAGAAAATTATAATCCAGATGTTTTTAAGGAATTTGAAAAGATATGTAAAAAAAGTATTAATGGAATGAGAGATTATTCTAAAGCAAGAACAGATACAAAAGTAAAAGTAAAATTATTTAGTTCTATGGACGAGTTACCCCTCTCTAAAAAAAATGTGGATATTATTGTAACCTCTCCACCTTACGGGGATAGTAAAACAACAGTTGCCTATGGTCAGTTCTCCAGACTTGCTTTACAGTGGTTAGATTACGAAAACATTAATAATTTAGATAATAAACTTCTTGGTGGTGTAGTAAGTAAGGAATTAGAAATTAAAATCAATTCTCCAACATTAAAAGAAATAATAAAAAGAATTGCAGAGAAAGACGAGAAAAGAGCCAGAGAAGTTTTAAGTTTTTACGAGGACTTTGATAAATGTGTTATTCAGTTAAATAGGGTTATGGCTAAAAAAGGTTTTGTGTGTTTTGTTGTTGGGAACAGAACAGTAAAAGGAATTAATATACCCACAGACAAAATTATGTCTGAAATGTTTATGGCTCGTGAAAAATATAAATATATCACAACTCACGAGAGAGCCATACCAAATAAAAGAATGCCTAAAATAACTTCACCAACAAACATTAAAGGGCAGACAGAAAAAACTATGTGTAATGAATTTATTTTTATTCTTCAGAGGATTTAATCTAACTTTGTTATCTTAAAGACTTTACTTAAATCTTTTTTAAGAACCCTAAAACCAGAACCGTGGTCGTGATTTTTACCTTTCATCTTCCCTGACCTATAAACCCCTAACCTAAAATCATACTTTACTACCCCTTTTTGAAGAAATTTTAGGAATTTATCAAATGTCAATCCAGACATTAAAATGGCTTTTTCAAACTTAAAAAATTCCTGACCGTTCTCCATTTTGGATTTTGCCTCAATAAAGATAATATATTTACATTTGTCCTCAATAATTTCCTTTAACTTATTTAGGGTATAGAATGCTTCTATTGAATTATTTAGAGTGTTCTCTTTAAGATTTTTAATTCTAACAAATATTTTTCTTTCCTTAAAATTAATATCTAATTTAAAACCAAATCTCCCTTTAGAATTATTGAACTTATTTGCTGAAAAAGTAGTGTGTAATATCTTTTTATCTTTATGTTCTTTATCGAAATAACCAAAAGTTTCCCTTATTTTACTATTAACACTTCTTGGCTCTGGAGATTTTGTAAAGATAGTTACCATCGCTTTTGATAACTCTCTTGCAGATTTTAATTCAATTAAATCCTCATAATCCACAGAAGATTTATTATTCTCTATTACTCCTATAAAATCTTCAAAGGTCTTACCGATACCCGTATCGTGAAATCTGTTAGAAGAAATCCAACCCTTTTTTCTTATCTTATGAAACTCCCCTTTAAATTTCTTTAAAATTTTCTGTTCTTCTGGCTTATTCATAAAAAGGGCAGGTTTCAAAAACTTAAAAAACTATCTAAAAAGACCAATTAAGGTAACAGAGAAATGTCCACATGATTGTGAATATTGTTATATGAAAGTTTTTCTTCAAGGAGAAATAAAATTTGATGAGAAGGAATTAAAAACAGATTTAGGCAAAGGAAATATTATTTTTGTTGGGAGTTCTTGTGATATGTTTGCAGATGGAATTCCTGATGTATGGATAACAACCATTTTAATGCAATGTAACAGATACCCTAATAACACATATTTATTCCAAACGAAAAATCCTAAGAGATTTCAATCTTTCCAAAGGATTTTCCCAAAGAGTAAAATAATAGGAATTACTTTAGAAACAAATAGAGAAAATAATTTAGGTAAAGCCCCACCGAGAAGTGCAAGAATGGATTGGTTTACAATTGATTATCCTTTATTAAAAAGGAAGATGGTTACAATTGAACCCATTATGGATTTTGATGTTATGCACTTGGGTGATTGGATTAAAAGAATAAACCCAGAATTTGTAAACATTGGAGCAGATTCAAAAGGACACAATCTTCCAGAACCTTCAAAAGAAAAAATAGAAGCTTTGATTAAAGAATTAAAAAAATTCACAAAAGTAAATTTAAAAGATAATCTTAAAAGATTGATTGACACAAAACCCTAATCAAATGACAAAAGGGGAAGGTTTATAAAGGGAAAATGTCTTTATAATTGACACAAAACATGGGAAAACAAGGTGAATAAATCCCACCAATTGTGACAAAATATGGAGAAACCAAAATATTATGTTATTAATTTTATGGAAGGAGAAGGCGATGAAATTCAATTGTTAGAAGAAATGGGTTTTGATAAAGAAAAACAAATATGTTGGAATTGTAAGAAATACCTCCTTGATTATCATTTAACTTGCAGATATAATTCTAAAAGAGGAAAAACTACAATATATATTTGTTTAAATTGTTTTGCAAGAAATACTATAAAAGATTTAGATTATAGAATGTGGCATACAAAGGAAACCATAAAAAAGTTTATTGAATTAAGAAAAAAGGGAATTACTCCTTATAAAATTGTTTCTCATGGTTTACTTAATATTGGAATGATGACTTCTTTTAGATGGAATAAAAAGTTCATATTAAAACAAAATGCAAAAGAAATTACCAAAGATAATTAACCAAGAAGAGTTTGAGAAACTCTTTGAAGCTGTTAAGAAATCAAAACACAAGAGGAAAAAAGAAATTATGTTAGCAATGCTCTTGGGTTTTGAAGCAGGAATGAGAATATCAGAGATTGTTGGTTATAAAGATAAAATCAAGCCATTACAAAAGTCTCAAATAGAAGATAGATCGATTAGAGTTCTTCAAGGAAAAGGAAGGAAAGATAGGGTTGTCCCAAGACCTAAAAGGATGAATGAATCTGTACTTAAACTTTTACCACTAAAGATTCAACGTAGAACCTTACAGAGATTCATCACAGAGCTTGGTAGAAAGATTCTGAAGAAAGAAATTACATTTCATACTTTAAGACATGGATTTGCTACACATTTAGTTAATAGTAATAGACCACTCCATGAAATTCAAATGCTCTTAGGACATTCTCGTTTAGATACAACAGGCATTTATTTGAAAGCTGATCCAAAAAAAGCAATTCAGGGGGCAATAGACGTTTTTTAAGATGACACAAAATCAGAATAGAATGACTAGAGAAGATTGGGTGATGGTGTTGGTAGGAGCGCTTCTTGTTTTAATACTTTCTACTTTATTGAGTTTATGGGTGGAGATACCATGACACAAAACACCAAGAAAATGAAAGTAGCAATTTATGTGAGGGTAAGTAGAACAGACCAAGTTTTAGAAAACCAGATAAACCCCCTAGTTGAATATTGTAAAAGAATGAATTATGAGTATGAAGTCTTTAAAGAAAAAGAGAGTACAAGAAAAACAAGACCAATTCAATGGGATCTATACAATCGTCTTTTAAGAAAAGAATTTGATGGATTGATTATTTACAAATTTGATAGGTGGGCGAGATCAACTAAAGAGTTGATAGAACACATGGAAAATTTAATTGACAAGAGTATAATGATTTATTCTTATTCTGAAAATTTAGATTTGTCAACAAGCATGGGAAAAGCAATGTTAACAATCATTTCTGCTTTTGCTCAACTTGAAAGAGATATTATTAGAGAGAGAACCCTTGCAGGATTGGCTAGGGCAAAAGCTCAAGGGAAGAAGTTAGGAAGACCTAGATTAAAAAGGGGGTATGTTATCAAGGGGGAAGAAACCCCTATAATTGAAAAATAAATTAATCGGGCGTTTAACCGATACATTTATATACTATGATAATCATATATTAACATGACAAAGAAGAAATGTAAAAAATGCAAACACGAATGGTTGGTTAGAGTTGATGATCCTATCGAGTGTCCTAATTGTAAAACTCGAGATTGGAAAGCAAGTAAAGAAAAACAGAAGGAGGTAGTTTAATATGACACGATATAGAAAATATGCAAATGCTATAAAAAATAGAAAAAGGGACGAAATAACAATTAGGGAAGGTGGTTATTATAAGAATGTTTTAATTAAAAGCAAAAAGAAGAGAAGGGGGTATTTTGAATGACACAAGATAAAGAAAAAATGAGATGCCCTTATTGCAAAAAAGAAATAGATTTAGAAGATTTATCAAAAGTTAGAAAAGAAAGAATATTAAATGAAATAAAAAAAGAAGTTCATTCAATAACGAGTTTATCAAAAAAAGTGGATATGAAAAGAAGTACTTTGATATATTACCTAGACCAATTAGAAAATGAAAAAAAGATAATTGAGGAAAGATTAGAAAATTTACAAGGAAGACCAACAATACTAAAAGCAAAATGACACAAAACAAGAATAAGATGCAAGAACGAGAAAGAAGAGAAATGAGGTATGGAATCCTTTATGGAGTTTTAGGAACACTTGCTTTGTTATGTTTTGTTTTTGGTATTAAAATCTTAATTAAAATATGGATCTTGGGGCTGTGTTAGAATGACACAAAACAATGAAAAGATGCCAAAGAAAAATTATTTAATAGTTTATGGATTTGCCCTAATTTGGATATGTGGATTTGGTTATTTATTCATTCAAGGAGAAGGAATACAAAAAATGGTTTGGTTATTTGCTTTAATTGTTACTCCAATATTTTCTTGGGGTTTAGAAAATATAATGAAGGGGAGACACAAATGAGTGAAAAACTGCCAGAAGAATATAAAAAATATAAAAAGTTTATTAGAGAAGCAACGATTGAAGAATTAAAAAAAGCTTTAGTATTGGTAGTTAATAGAGTTAAGACAAAACGTGAATTGACTTTGGTATGTAAAGAATTTGCAGATGTGATGGAGAGGAGGGGATATGGCATTTAAGAAGGCAAAGATGACAAATAAAGAAATGAAAAAAATAGGAATTAAGATGAGTGAAAGAATAGAGTATGCTTTGGCAATAATTTTAGCAATAGTTATTCCTTTATTTATGTTTTATTTGTTTTTGGATATTTCAATAATTTTAGCAATAGTTATTCCTTTATTTATGTTTTATTTGTATTTGAGTGTTGTCACTTATCTAAAAAATTCAATAGAGATGAAAGGAGGTAAAACAAACGATGATAACAAAAACAGAGTATGAGGCAGACCTTGAAAGCTTATCTCCATTAAAAATGGATAAATGGTTGAATGAACCACAACCAAAGAGTGAAGCTGGTTACAAGAAACAAGCAGAACTCAAGATTTATACCGACGAGAAAGGAAGTATTTGTATTCCTGCAAACTCAATCAAAGCTTCAATGAGATTAGCTTCTTCAGAGATTGGAAAGAAGATGGATGCAAAGAAAAACAGACAGACAGTTAGTTCGGCAATTTTTCTTGAAAAGGATATGTATCCAATAGGAAAGAAGAAACCAGATATGATTGTTGAAGATGTTGTGACTCGTGGACAAGGAGATAAAGTTACAAGAGTTAAAACTTTCAGACCTTTGATTAAAGATTGGAAAATCAAGATTAAGATTGTGTCTTATGGTGCAACAAAAGATTTTGTTCAACAATCTTTGGAACTTGCTGGTGGAAGATTTGGAATCTTGTCCCATAGACCAGAATTCGGAAGGTTTGAGGTTAAATCATTTAAACAAATAAAATGAAAGTAGATAAAAAAGAAATACAAGAACTTGGTTTGAATGCAATTAAGGAATTTTTTAACGTTAGTCCAGAAGGACTTGATAAAGATTTCCTTAAAGTGCTTCATGAAAAGGCAAAGATTGGTATGCAGTTTGAGAAGGAGATGGGTGTTGGAAAGAGAGCTATTGAATCCACTTATTTAAGGGTTTTCAATATGATTACAAACGACCCAGAAGAAAAAGCCAAATACATTAAAAAATCAATGCCTCAATATACACCAATGAAATAAAGGAAACATTTTTATATTATTTTTTCCTTTATTTTTTCATAGTCAATTCGAACGATTGACAAGTTTTGGTTAATTCAAAACTTACCGTTGACTTATCAGAAAGTTGGGGAGTTCTCCCCAACTTTTATATTCAAGATGGTGTGGTTTGGTTTATTCAGGTTGGTTGGAGTATGGTCTGGTTCGGTGAGGTTCATAATCATGTTCAATAAGTTTTGGTTTGGTTATGTTGGGTGAGGTGTGTTCCGTTAAGGTCCGGTTCGGTCAGGTGCAATGAGGTTCATATATCACCTTCATACTCAACTCTGTGTTGAGTGTCGTATGGTATGGTGTGGAAAAATCATATTCATATTTTTTCCAGCGAGGTTTTGTTTGGTGAGGTCTGGTGAGGTAAGGTTAGGTAAAGATTTAATAGATAAAATGACAAAAATCAAAGAAATCAACGAAGGGAGAACAACTAAACTGACACAATAGTCTTAGAAAATGAAATTCAAAATTAGGGTATCGGCATTTTTTGTTCTCATAGGAACGTCTATATTATTATTTGCATTAATAAAAGAATCTTTTTCTTTGATTGCCAAAGCAATCCTTGTCGTTATTTCTATAATAATAATGGTTTTTGGGGCTTTGCTTGAAACTCCTTTTTTAGAACACTTAAAAAATTATCCAGACGAAGAAATATCACTTAGCCGTCCCAAAGATACGTTTCACGAATTCCCTCCTTATCGAAAAGAAAAGTAATTGTTCTTGGATTGTTAGAGATACATGAACATATAAAATCAGCTTTGTTCATCGAATTTATTTTTTTTATTCCATAAATTAAGGGTTCTTTATCATAATCTTTGCTACTATAAATATAACCAATTACGAATCCAGAAAGAAGAAGAATAAGGGCAGATATAGTGTAGATTATTTTAATCCAATTATTCCTCGTCTGATTCATCTTCATCCTCCCCCTCATCCGAACCTTCTTCTGATTCTTCTAGTATCTCGTTTCTTTTTTCTAGGGCATCCGTCATTCTTTCTAGGAGGTTCAAAACTTGCTGTCTGTATTCTTCTTTTGTGATCTCTTTTAATTTTGTTTTTTTCTTCAACATTTTCAATTTTAATACCTCCTTTCAGATTTATTTGAACTTTATTCCCTTTTTCATCAAAGGTTGTGAATTTGTGAACATCCAGAACCCTCCCATCGTCAAGATAAATTTTATTCTCTCTTTCCCCTCTTAAAAATTTCTCTGCTTCTTTTCTTATTCTTCTATCTTGTAGTTTTTTTGAGAATTTTGCCCCTCCTTTCCCTATTAAAAAACCAGCAACGATTACAATAATGAATGCAATTAAAATTTCTATGATCTCCATTATCCAGCTTGAACAACCCCCGAGTTTATATTTTGAAGATTTCTGGATGATTCTAATAAACTTTCACCAACAGCTTTTAAATTTTCTGATAATGGTTGCATATCACTTATCATTGTTCCTGTTCTCCAAAAGAAAAACCACATCACTCCAACAAACATTAATGCTGTAATGATTATAGTTATCACACCAGAATATTCTTTCCACCACTTAGTTGCTTTATCTTTGTAATTCTTTTTTATGATGTCCTTCAAATTAACATAGGCATATCTCGTATCCCTGTGATCGTAATTTGCAATTGCGAGGGTGTTATCATCTGGATGGTTTGATAAATTAAAATTAACCCATTCACCATTCTCTAAAATTTTATACCAGTATTCATCTTTGCCCATAGCTCTCGTTGGCCTTGCAAGATAGATTTTTCTATTTCTTAAAAAATATAAACTTATATTAGAATCAGGGACAAATAATTCTTTTCCAAAGTCAATTCCAATTCTTTGGAGCTTTCCAGCTATATCTAAAAAAATTGGAATTTGGTTTTTAAAAGCGATTTTCCTGTATTTTCTTGTGTAATATAAAAAAACCACAACACCGATGATAATTGCTAAAATAACAATCACCCCTACAATAAGAAGAGTTGATCCCAATCCCGCGAAGTCAACACCCTCTACTATATCTGAAGCACCTAAATTATCTAATAATCCCATTCAATATTATCCTCCTTTTTACCATGTGTTTGGTTTTAACGGATGCCATTTTTTCTTTCCAGACCCCATCATTGGTCTTGGCATACCTCCTCCCATTCCTTGACTTTGAGTGACTATTGCTCTTGTTCTTATATTCTCTTGTTCTCCTCCTTCCAAAGCTCGTCGATAACAGCTTTCAATAGTGTGAAAAATATTTAAACAAATCATACTATATTTACTTTCTTTAAATTTTGTATCCATTCCCATCTTTTCATAATTACAATACAAAAAATTATTTAGGGCATCACCAAAATCACCCATTATTTCATTAATCCTTTCTTCGGGATAATAAGATAAAAAAGTTTCTTTGGTCACATACATAGAGAGGATTCTCATCAATTCAGCAACACCATATTCATTTAAAGGTTTCTTTTCTTCGTCGAGAATTTCAACATATTTATATCCCATGTTCATCAATCTAATTTTTTTAAGTCTGTCCAAAATTCTTTTGCTGTCTTGCTCCATTACATTAATCTCTTCTCCATCTTTGTTTGTTATTTTAACAAGAACTTTTTTTATCATCTCTGTCCCCTTTTTTGCCTCCTTGAGTTCTTGCATATAATAAATGACTCCTGTCCTCAAATCTTTTTTCATCAGAGCCAAAACATTCTTTGTCGGCTCTGCAAAGAACGATCCCTCCTCGCTGAATTTAATCTGGTCGCCCTTTAAGAAGTGTTCAATCCTCTCAAGGATCTTATCTGTTTCAAGTTGGAACTGGATTAAGTTCTGTTGTTCTTCTTCTTGAAAACCAGCTCCTGTCAAAGCTCCTGCCATCTCAAAGTTTTTTTGTTTGAGTTGTTTGTTTTCAAAATCAAGATTGTCCATATACGCTGTCGGGTCAAATCCTTCTCCGTTCATTTTAATTCCTATTACTATTAGTTAGTAAGTAACACTTCTTGTGGAGTATTCACTTTTTGATTTAGTTTTCTCTTATATAAGATTAAGCGCGACGTGGTGGGGGGAGTGGTTATTTCTTGGTTTCTTAATTTTCTTTCTTTCTTTTCTTCAGTAGAAAAATTTTGTAATGTTCTTTCTGTTGTATCAAATATTTTTGACCAATCTCTTAATTTATATTCTGGAACTTTCTTTCTTGCTTCTAGATACAATCTTTTTTTAGTTTCTCTTTCAATCTTTTCAAATTCTTTTATACTAATTTTTGGTTTTTCTTTTTCTTTTATTATGCTTAAAATAGCTTCATCTTTTTTTCTTTCATATTCATCCAACTCTTTTTGAACAAAAACTTTTTCCATTGCTTTAACAAAGCTTCCACGAAGAACATAATACTTTTTATAATTCTTTATTTTTTTTCTTTCCCAATCCTGAAACAAAGTATCTTTAGCTGATTTAGTATAATAACAGAATCTTCCTTTTTGTAAATTTTTTCTTGAATAAACGTGAACTAATCCAATTGCTCTTTCTTCAATAAGATATTGTGGAAGTCTATGAAATTTTGGAATACAAATAATTATGAAATGTCTTTTTTTTCTCGCAACCATGACGAGCTGAATAAATTTTTGTTGAGTTTTGTTCCACCATTGAGTTCTTAATAAACCCAAAGCCCCTTCATCAATATGGACAATTTGGTCTTTAGTTCTAGTAGCAAATTTAATTGCTTCATCTATATCAAAAAAAATGTTATCAACACTATAAGGTCTTCCTGTTTGATAAGAAACATAATAACACATTCCAACAGCCATCTCTGTTTTACCTTGTCCCTCATCTCCATCAATTGGGAGGACATTATCATCTGTTCCAGAACCACTCATCCTTTTAATCATTAAATCAAGTTTTCCCAAAAAAGCTTTATCCATGTAATATTGTTTATCTGTTACTAACATTTTACAATCCTTCATCATCCCTTTTTATAGGCATGAGAAATGGTTTTAATATTTTACTTATTCTAATAAAAATTTTATTAAGTTTTTTCTCTAGTTCTTTACTATAAAAATAACGATCGGTTTGAGTTTTTTGTTTTACTTCTTTTCTTTTTTCTAATTCAAGATCCAATACTTCATCTTCCATGTTTGCTAATTCATCATCCTTTTTTGGAAATAAAGGAACAGCAAACATATAAAATTTTTTTAATAATTCAATATATAATTTTTGTTTTTCAATAGAATCATAAGGATAAAATTGATCATTAAATAACATTTGTTGTTTTATTTTATCAATACCCTCAAGGGTTTTACGAGCCATATTGAAGAAAGGGTCTTCTTCAACCTCACGCTCTTTTTCATAATTCATTTTAGTAACCCTCAAAAATTAAGTTAACTTAACTTTATAAAACTTTTCTTTTCAAAACCAAAAGATTTATAAATGTATATACATTTGTATTCGTAACTAAAAATGAAAATAAAAGACGTAAAAAGGAAAGGAAAAAGAAAGAAGAAAACAATAGCTGTTAGCATAAGAATTAGTCCAAAAACATCAGAGTGGATAGATTTAAATAATATTTCTCCACAAGCTGTTTTTGATAAAGCCATCGAAGAGTTGATGACGGAAAAATAAAATGAAAGTAGAATATGGAAATCCCACAAAAATTTTTATAGTTATTTTTATTTTCTTATTAGCAGTTATTTCTATTTTTTTATTCATAGAATTTATGGGATTAAATTCTTATGTTCAAATAGTAGAAAAAGAAAATTTATTGTATAAGATTATATTGAGGGCTGATAATAAATTCAGTGAGGTTTCTTTAGATTCACAGGAGGCAGAGAATTATTATGATGAAGCAATTTATTTTTATGAAAATGAAGATTATAAATTAGTTGAAAGTAATTGCAGATTAGCTAGAGATCATTATTCAAAAGAAAGTCAAGGATATAAAAAAATTAAAGCAGAATTATTATCTTCTGAAATAGAAGATAAATTAATTAGTATTTATGTGAATATTTTAGATTCTATAATTGAAGCAACGAATAATATGTATGAGGCATGTGAATATTTTGAAAGTGCTTCAAGATATTATGATAAATATTATAATACAGATGTTCCTTATGATGATCCAAGTTATGATATGGCAGATGCAGAAATGGATAGTATGAATGAAAAAATAACAGCCCATGATATTGCTATTGAAAGATATAATCAATATTTAGAAGATTTTGGAGTAGAGCTTGAAAAGAGATTAATAGAATAAAATAAGTTAACTTAAATTTATAAGTTAACTTAAATTTATAAATTTACTATACCTTTAAAAAGTTTAACTTCTTTGGAAGGATGTGAGGATTGAATATGGGCATCCAAACCTTCATAAAAAAGATTAAAAGAGAAAGAGGAATTAAGGAAGCTGTTTCTCGAGGAGAAGAATTAAGAAGGAAAGGGAAAGTATTAGTTCCAACCACAGAAGGTTATATTGAAGTTCCAAAAGGTTCTGCAATTGCAAAAGAGTATGGAGCAGGAAAAAGAGCCGAAGCCGAACGTCAAAGAAAATTAGCAGAAGCAAAAAGATTAGCAGAAGCAAAAAGATTAGCAGAAGCAAAGAGAAAAGCAGAAGCAAAGAGAAAAGTAGAATCAAAAGCTGAAGAACGATTAAGGAAAATTAAAGAGTGGAGAGAAGCAAGAAGAGAACGACTCATAAAATATAAAAAAATGTCTGCTCAACAAAAGAAACAATTTTTCAAACGACAAGCTGAATTATCTCGGGCGATTGCTTTTCAAAGATTACAAGAGAAAGAAAAAAGAATAAGTCCGAAGGCAGAGGCATTACTAAAAAAAGTTCGAGAGAGATTTGTTATAAAAGAGAAACCAAGAGTCATCAAAGAAAAACCTGTAGTTATTCCAAAAGAAGATACTCGTAAAAAAATAATATCAACACTCAAATCTCCCAAAAAAACTTTTAAGACAGCAGGTGATGTTTCTAAACTTTTACTTAGATCAACTAAAAAAATTCCTGTTGTAGTTTGGGATTATGGTAAATCATTAGGAAAAGGAATTGTTAAAGTTCCATTATATGGAATTGATGAATATGGAACATTAACACAATTAAAAATAAACAAAGACACAAAAAAATTATATATTCCAAAAGGAACAAAAAAGATAAGTGATAACTTTGGGAATGTAAAAAATTGGGCTGGATATGATTTTAAAACCAATCCTTTTTTAGACCCTGATTATCAAAACGTTGGAATAACTACAGGTCTTGTTTTGGCTGGAATAACTACTCCAGCAATCGCTACAGGTCTTTTTGGAGTTATTAAAGGAAAAGCTGTTTGGGATGCTATTAAAAATCCAACAGAGTATAATGTTGCTGTTGCTGAAACTTTATTTTTGCCTTCAGCATTTAAAAAAATTAAAAAATTAAAAGCTAAAAAAGATGTGTTCGTTGCAGATGTTGGAGAGAATGTTCCATTAAAAGAAAGAATAAAACAAGTTGATTTTTTAATAGATAACTCTGGAAAAAAGGTAGAAACTATTACAGCAATACCTTCAAAGAAAGCAGGTTTTGCAATTGCAGGGAAAGGAAGTATTGATTATCCTTATGTAAAAAAAGTAGAATTTGGAAGCTATAAAGTTGGAAAAGTATATCCAACATCAAAATATTTTTTAGAGGGAAAAGCAACAAAATTGCAAAGATTTCTAAAAACTGGAAGAGTGAATATAGAAAGAACTAAGTCTGCTATAGTTAATAAAAAATATGGATCAGAAATAAAAAACAAATTATTAAAAGATGGTAAAATAAATGAAAATCTTATTAAAAGATATTATAAGGAAGCGAAAGCAGAGGCAAATAAAATAGGAGAACCAGTAGCAGTAATAAGCCCAAAAAGATTAAGAGGTTATGCACAACCAGAACAGGAATTAATTAAAATCTTCCCTAATATATATAAAAGAAAAAAATTAAAATTTGCTGGATGGACAGAAACAGGACATAGAATTTATACTGATAAAGGGTATATAAAAAACATCAAAAGTTTTCTGAAAACAAAAGTAACAGGAAAAGAAATAGAAACAAGTTATTGGGAAGAAATTGCAAAAGAAAAATTAGAATATTTGCGAGGAAGACCTGTTATCAAAGGAGAATATGCTGAACACGGGTTAGGACATCTTACTGCCAAGAATGTCGATCCACTCGCTAAAAGGTATGCAAGAAATTTAAATGTAAAAAAATTAGGCAATGTTTTTAAGCAACATGATTTAGCAAAAGTTTCTGACGCAGATTCATTTTCAAAATTTGAACATGGAAGGGTTCTTTTTGATTTATGGAAAAAAGGTAAATATCCAGATAAAAATATTTACAAATTGCCCAAAAAATTACAGAAGAAAATAGCAGATGCGTATGCAGGACATACACCTGCAACAACGAGATTGGTTGGTGTTTTGAAAAATTATGTAAAAGGAAGATCTTTGGTTGGAGATTTAAAATGGTATGTAAAACAAAAGAGAAATCCCTATTTGCAAGATGTTTTAACTCTTGATAGATTAGAACTTCCAAGAGCTGGAAGATGGAGTTTTAGAGTTGATTATAAATTATTATCAAAAAAATCACTTAAAAGAATTTATGGAAGTGAATTAAATGCTATTAAAAATATAAGGTTTTTAGATTGGAAAACAGTTCCAAAAAGCTTAAAGTCTAAATTAAGAAAAATTGGAATTGATAAGGTAAAAACAAGAGATAAAAATATTTTATCAAAATTAAAGAAAGAATATCAATTGTCAATAAAAAAATATAAAATTCCAAAAAAAATTAAAATAACTAAACCATATAAACTACGACCATATAAGAAAGTAAAACCATATAAACCAACACCATATAAACTTAAACTTAAAAAAGCAACAAAATATTATTATAAAAAATCCGACGTGAAATATACAAAAGCAGGTAAGCCATATATTGCTACCAAATATGGTGCAAGATTTGTGCCTTATCCACCATATAAACCAACTAAAAAATTAATGATTTATATTTATGGAAAACCTCCTTATGTTCCTGTAATAAAACCCCCAGTTAAATATCCACCCTATAAACCTTCAAAAATAGTTCCAACAAAACCTCCACCAAGAAAACCATTGATAATTAGAAGAAAGAAAATTCCCACTAGAAAAGAAGTTAAAGCAATCCCAACATTCAACGTCTATGGTAAATCAAAAAAGAAGTTTGTTAAGTTGAATGTCAAACCATTAACAAGAGACGATGCTTTATCTCGAGGAGCTTTTGCAATAGACCATACAACTTCTAAAACATTTAAAATTATCCCAGCGAGGAAAGTAAAGAAAGCAGGAACACTTAGAAAAGGAGAGAGAAATTATTTCAACAGGGCTGGATATAAGTTAAGGGAATACAGAATTAGAAAAGGAAGGAAGTTTGCTTTGAAGCAGAAATATATTGAGAGAAGAAAATATGGAATTGACACTCGTGGGGAAAAGAAAGGGTTGTCTTTGGCTAGATGGCTGAAGCAACAAAGAACAGGAGTTACAAGAAAAACAAAAAGAAAGATAACTCCCACACAAAGGAAAGTTATGTTGAGAAATTTAGCGAAGGCAAGAAGTGCTAGGAAAAAAAGATAATGGCAAGAAAAAAGAAAAAGCAAAGATCTGTTTACAGAACTGGAAGAAAGATGAAAGGAGGTAGAAGATAAAATGCCTACACTTGAAGAATTGAAAAGAGAAAATCAAAGACTTAGAAATCTGATAAAGTCAAAAAAAGAAATGGAGGATATTGGAAAAGAAAGAAATAGATTACTCCAAGAGAATAAAGCTTTATTAAGACAAGCAAAGTATAGCAAACAAATTGCTTTTGCCAAAGGCGTTGGAAGAGCTACTGGAAAAGTAGGAATGAAACTAGGAAAAAGAATATGGAATACTCTTGGCAAATTAGAACAACAAAGATTGCGGAATGAAGCTTTGCATAAAAAAATAATAAAACAATCCAGAAAAAAAAGGAGATGATATTTTATGAAAGGAATAGGGATTTTATTTATCATAGGAATCTTGTTAATTGTTTCAAAATGGAGAAACTTCATTATAGTCAGCAACTTTTGGATTGTCTCGTGTTTTGTTCTTTGGTTTCTTTTAATTTACATTTCCACTCATAAAAAAAATAAAGATAAACATACACCACAAGCAGTTTATGTAAAACAAGAATGAAAAATAAAAAATCAAACACATATAAAGGGGGGGGTATTTCCATTAGAAAGGAAACTATTTAAAATGGGAAAAAGGGTGATAGTTTTAGGGTTTATATTAATTTTAGCTATTTTTTTAGTCTCAGCAGATTATTTTGGATATGGTTCTGATTTATCTTCAGCTACAACAACCACATGGACAGGTAACTTCTCAAATTTTACAGGATTACAAGATACACCATCGTCATATACTGGACAGAGTGGAAATTGTGTTAAAGTTAATGCTGGTGAAACAGAAATAGAATTTGGAAGCTGTGCTACGGGAGGTAATGCTTCATGGAATGAAAGTGGTGCAAATCTTTTATACGCTGGAATTGAATGGGATTATAATCAATCTACAGCAACTTATAATACTTGGAATGAAGTTTGGTTATCCACTTACAATGCAACTTATGAAGCTAGTGTAGGGAATGCTTCATGGAATCAAAGTGGTGCAAATCTTCTTTATTGGCCTCTAAGTTCAGGTTCTTATAATGCAACTTACGATGCTTATACAACATCCAATTATACTAATGTTAGTAATTACTGGGATGGTTTGAATACCATTAACACAACTCAAATGGAAGATAATGCTGGAACTTTAAATCTTCTTGAAAGTTGGTTTTCAACATTATTTGATGTTTTGTTTGGAGGAAAATCAACAGATGATTTAACACAAGGTTCAACTAATTTATATGAAAATGCAAGTTGGAATGAAAGTGCTGTTACAAACTTTATGAAGAATAATACAGTTGGATGGAACTTAACTTTTTCCACCATTTATTCTCTTGATTGGAGCAATGTAACAATTACAGAGTCTCAAATAGGTGATTTCCAAAGTTATATTTTAGATTCAGATGAAGGAGATCTTAATGTAAATTCAACAACTTGGTGGGCAGAGGTTTCTGGATGGGTAGATGATTGGCTTATCCAAACAGGAAATGATTTAGATTTTAATGATTCCAAATTATCAACAATTTATTATAATGCTACGCAATCAGTAGCTGTTGTGGGCACAATAGATGGGGGAACATTAGCAGACACTCAACATTCAGATGGGATTTATGATGGGAATACATTTAATATTTCAGAAGAATCAGGAACTCCCGGATTGGATATAAGAATTAATTTTACAAGTATTACATCTTTTAACTTGGGAGTAATGAGATATAAAACAAGTAATTTATTAGGAAATTTTCCAATTATTCAATTATGGAATTATGATTCTAGTATCTGGGAAGATTATCCTCCTGTTGGAGAAAGTGAAAGTTTTGCGACAATTACCCAGCCAGTTTTTGATAGCACAGACCATGTTTCAGAGGGGATAGTTCAAATGAGGATTTACAAGGCCTCTATTGGGTTTGCATCCAATCATTATTACATTGATTGGATTGCAATATCAAAGGGGTATGGGACTCCTTCAGGAGAGGAAATTGACCCTTATTCAATACATACAGACGCAATCAATGATACTCAAATGAATTATACTTCTGGAAAATTAAACATTCGTTTACCTTGGCTTGAAGGAATATTTATTTCAGATTCAGATTTACCATTAGAAAATAAGACAAGTGTTTCTTGTTCAAATATTACAGGTGCTACATCTGATTTATGCACTCTTGTTGCAGGAGGGAGTAATCCATTTGATCAATCTTTAAACACAACAGACAATGTAACCTTTCAAAATTTAACTCTTGCTCAAAAAATAACCTTTTCTCTTGGAGAGATAATCGATAATGTTATCGATGGTTGGATTAAGATAACAGGAGGGTTAGAAGTTTCAGGAGCAATAAACTCTTCAGATTGGAGTAATGTAACAATAACAGAATCACAAATATCAGACTTAACTCACACCCCTGTAACTAATATTGCTTTTGTTAACAACACTAATATCTTTACAGAAAATCAAACAATGGAGGGAATAGCTCTTGCAAGTGATACAACCAACCATAGAATATACGATAATGAAACTTGCGCCATAATAACAGGAGACACTTCAACTTTGAATATTTGTTAAAATGGAAAACAAAAAAAAAATTTACATTTTAGGAGGAGTTTTTTTAATAATAGCAATCATTATGGCAATCTTTATTATTAACCAAAACAAAATCGAAGAAGAGAAAGTCTTTCCTTCAGAGCAAGAAGCTTTTACTTTGAAAGGTTCTATTGATCCTAATGATACTAGAACTATTGGCTATGAATACATAGATGCAAACACCCTTCATTTCTGGAATGAAAAAGATGATTATTATTTAAATTTAACATCTGGAATACAATTCTCCAATCATTACGAAGAATACTGGACACATAATATCTTTTGTGCTGGATATAAAACAACTCAATGGAATTATCAATGTGTGGATGATTTACCTATACAATTAAATGTTTATTCTGATAACTCTACTTATGTTCAGGTTAATGGAACAAGAGTTATACAGATTGCTGAAAGGAATATAGGTATAGGAATTGATTATTATTTGGGAATAGAAGACAATGAACTTGAGATAACAATAGGAATGAAACATTTGAGTGGAGATCCAATAACAAATGACTTGGCTTTTGCTTGGAGGGTTAATGATATTCAAATAGGTGGTGATGTAGAGAATGATAAAATTAAAGTTAATAATTCTGTTTATGATTTAAGTGATGATTTAGATTTGTTGTTTACAAATATGACCAAAGAAGAAACAAGATATAATCAAACTTGGAATGGAAATTGTGATGAACTATGTTTAAATGAAACTTACTTAGAAGAAAATCCAGATTTTTATTATGATTATTGCACAGGAGATTGTTATGATACAACAAACTATACAGTTCTTGTTCCAATCCCAATTTACAAACTATATGATAATGCGTTTGTTCAATTAAGATGGAATCCTAATTTAACTTATTTCTTGCAAGTTAAAAATACTTCTCAATATAATGCTCCTGTTACCCTTGCGATTGTGACGACTGGGCTTGATGTTGGTCAACAGAAACAAACAACCTTCTTTTGGAAAGACCCAACCCCTGTGGTTATTTTAAATCTTCCAGCAGATGAATCAACTGGTTTATCTACTCCTTTATCATTTACAGCAAATATAACAGACATAAATGATTTAACAAATTTTAGTCTTTGGCATAATATCTCTGGAACATGGGCTTTAAATCAGACAAAATATCCTGAATTACCAGATAACCAACTAGATGATTTATTTAACAATATCAACATGACTGGGTCTGTTCTACTCTTTCATTTAAACAATGATTCTAATTATGGTGAAAACGATTCTCTTGCTTATGATTTTAGTGGAAATAATAATAATGGTTCTGTAACAACAGTTTCTCATGTTGACGGAGGGAAATTTGGTGGGGGATTTGATTTTGATTATACTTCTGGAACTGATAAAATTTTAGCAAATGGGAGTGGTTCCTTAAACATTTCAGGACAAGAGATAACAATGTCAGTATGGATAAAAGCAGGTGCAGATGTTAGTGATATAATTATTGGAAAACCACATGCTTCCACACATACAAGTCCTTATTTGAAATATGGGTTTTTTATTGCAACAAACAGGCAAGTGGAAATGAGAATAGATACAACTGTAATCACAGCAACAGGTGTTCCTTGTGGTAATGGTGTTTGGTGTCATGTGGTCGGCACTAAAAATAGTTCACATATGACTATTTTTATTGATGGTGTAGCAATAAACACAGTAGCAAAAACAACAGCTATTCAAACATCTATTCAAGATTTAATAATTGGTCAAAATGTTGATGGTGGTGAGGTTTTTGATGGTGTTATAGATGAAGTATTAATTATGAACAGGAGCTTATCTCCAGTAGAAGTTCAAAGACTTTACAATGTGACTAAAGATTACAAAGTAAACTATACAATTGACAACATAGCAGACGGGACTTATTCTTGGAATGTTCAGGCATGGGATAATGAATCAACTAGTGATTGGAATGATATTAATTGGACTTTTAGTGTTGGGGCTGTTGGAGAAGATTCCTGCTCTCCTAATTCCCCATTAACATCTAATTACATATACAACTGTTCAGATGATTGTGACATCACTTCAAATCTAAATGCTGGTGGATACAACGTCACAATAAACGGAACAGGAACATTCACGTTGAATGCAAACATAACTAACTTTGACGAGATATTTCTCCTTGGACAAGATTCATCAAATAAATGTGTGGCCACCTGTATCAATGGGTGCTTCAAAGATTAAAATGAAAAGCAAATATTTTATTTTGGTGTTGGTTGTTTTGTTAATTGGGTTGGTAAGTGCTTTATTAAATTTACCTCCTGCAAAATTAAATCAAGAATATATAATTAAACAAACCTGTTCAAGTTGCACTCACCTTAATATCACTGTTTCAAATATTAATGGAATCATTTTAAATAATATTGAAATGTCAGATAATGGTTCTGGAACTTGGGTTTACAATTTTACTCCAACAATTCTCGGAAGACATGAAGTTACAGGCGAAGGAGATTTAGATGGAACAAATACTGGTTTTGCAACTTATTTTTTAGTCACCCCAAGCGGAAATGAATTATTAATAAGTGAATCAATTTTATATATAATATTTGAAGCAATCCTTTTTGGATTAATTGGGATGTTATTCTATTTTATAATTATAATGCCAAAAGGAAATGAAAGAAATGAGAGAGGAGATGTTATAAAAATTATAAGATTAAAATATCTTAGAATTCTTTTCATAGCAATATTGTATCCATTAATAATAATTCTTCTCAACTTAACAAATGGATTGGCTGTTAATTTTTCAACATTATCTATGTTTTCAGGAACTATTGGATTTTTATTTGAAACGATGTTAAGGGGGGCTTGGGTTTTCACTGTGATAATAATCCTTTGGATTGTTTATCTGGCAATCAAAGATTCAAACATTAAAAAAGGCATCAAGAAAATAGAGAGGTTTAGAATAGATGGACAATGAAATGAAAAAATTTAAAGAAAGAAAAGACCAGCTTGAAATAGAATTAAAAAATGTGAAGGAAGAAATAAAGAAAAATAAAATAAACCACAATCAGCTTGAAATAGAATTAAAAGATGTTAAGGAAGAAATAAAGAAAAATAAAATAAACCACAATCAAGATTTTGGTAATACATTAATTAGAGTAAATAATAAATTTGATGAAGCAATCGATAATATCAATGAAAAAAGAGAAGCGTCTGGTTTTGATAAATTATCAAAGCCAAAAACGACCGAGCTTGTTGTTCGTCATAAAGAATGGGTGCAAATAGAAAATGATATAATTCATTTCAACGTGGAATTGGAAGAAAATAGGGGTATTACAAATGTTATATAAAAATAAAAAAGGACAGATGACGGCTATTCTTCTATTGATAATATTCGGGTTGTTGCTTTCTACCGTACTACTTCTCGTTGGAGGAATTACCACCATAAAAATGAATGATGCTCTAAGACAGGATATAGATATTGGACAAGTCAATCTTAGAAATGCAAGTGATGCTTCCTTTGGAAAATTTTATACAATGTATTTGAATAATGCGGATTGGTGGGGAATCTCTATGATATTTGGGATGATTCTAGGATTATTTCTTTCTGCTTATATGACAAGAAACTCTGTTCCAAAGTGGGGGATCATCCTTGATATTTTCATAATCGTCGGTGTTTTTATATTGTGTCTTTATATAAGTAGTACATACAGCACAATGCTAGATGCTTTAAATATTGCTGGAGAAGATTTCCTTGAAATTTATACCCCAAAAACATCAATGTTTATGATTAATCTTCCTATCTTTTCAGTAATCATAGGAGTAATAACAATGGTTATATTTCATTCCTCAATTCCAAGAAAACCAGAAGAAAGAATACAAGAAGGAGGTTATCTGCAAGGATCTTACTAAAATGGCGAAAAAACAGGAATTACACAAAAAAAATTCCTTATTAGAACGATTCTCAGCAACGAAAAAGGTATGGGTAATGGTATTGTTCGTCTTTTTTTTAATGGGTTTTGTCAGTTCTGCTGAATTTGATAATATTGGGAATTATAAAAATGATGGTAAAACAATTGAGATAACTAATCTGTTTGGGTTTGGGAATAAGATTGCAGAAATTACGCTCGACACTCCTTCTGTGAATTATGTTATCGCTGGAAGAAATAGATTGGTTGCAGAGTTTACAATAGTTAATGAAGAAGATTATGATTCTGTATTTAACCAAATGGATTTCTATGATATTAAAAAAGGAATGAAAAACTTTGACAGGGAATTTTCATATAAATACAAGGAAACATATCAGGTAACCATTCCAGATTATGCAACAAACTGCAAGGAAAAAAATCTAAACGGAACAATTGAATATTATGACTGCAACAGAATTAAAATTGGAGAGCATAATGAAGACAGAAATAGATGGATTGATTTTAATTCAGAATCACAGCTTCAAAAAGGAACTACTACAATAGGTATTTTCACAAATGTATATTCTGATGATTATGTTGAATGGATACCAACCTTATTTGGAGTTGAAGTTAATGAATGGGCGGTGTGGCAATCTTCATATAATATTGGACTTGTTCATTATTATAATCTAGATTCAACATCAGGAAGTGTTGCTTTAGACAGCATAGTTGGAACAAATCAATCTTTAGAATTTTCTGGAACTCCTCTTTGGTCGACAGGAAAGATTGAGGGAGGACTAAATGTTTCAGCAGGAAACTATTTGACTGTTTCTAATTTAACCCACATGAATCTTAGTGGTTGGAGTTTTAGTATGTGGGTATTTGAAAATGATACTGCTGGAAGTGAACAGGGTTTAACGGGGGCTGGAGGATTTGGGGGAGTTAGTGGAGAACATGTATTTAATAAACAAACTGGTGGAGGGTATTGGTGGACATTGGGAGGAAGAACAAAAACAGCTATTGGTCTTTATGCCCCTGATGAATGGAAGTTTATTGTAGGAACTATAAATGAAACAGGACATTATACGTGGGTTAATGGAAGTTTAGATATTTCTGTTGCATTTGATTCTGGAACAAACGTGACAAATTGGAGTGATTTTTATGTTGGCAGAAATCAAGATTATAATATGACAGGAATAATTGATGAGGTTGGTTTATGGAACAGAACCTTAACTCCAACTGAAATTTCACAAATGTATAATGGAGAAGTTGGTATGAGTTATAGAATTTTAAATGCAACAACCACTTTAAATTTTCCAGCAGATGATTATGAAAATATTTCTAATATTGTAATATTTAATTGTTCTGGAGAGGATGCTATTCAAATAGACAATATTACTTTAATAATAGATGGTATTTCAAATGTTACTCTCTCTGGTTCTTCTACACTCTTAAGTCTTCAGCAAGAATTAACAGTTCCTTTTGGAAACCATACATGGACTTGCAATGCTACAAATAATAACAATGACATTGGAACTGCAACAGCAAGGACTTTTCAATTAGGTTTTGTTGAAAATTCCCAAACCTACAATCAAAACACTTTGTCTGGTTCTAATGAACTTTTTTTAATAAACATGAATTATAATAATACCCAGTATACAAGTATTAAAGCAAGTCTTTTTTATAATGGAACAGAATATCCTTCATTACAACCTCCATTAGTAGACAAAAATATTTCATTTAATAAAACAATTATTGTTCCAAGTGTATCAACAAAAACAAATTTATCATTTTACTGGCAGATTGGATTATATGACGAAGCATGGAGATATATCAACTCAACATTTTATAATCAGACTGTTGATCTGATTGGAGTTGATGATTGCTCCACCTACACCACCCTTATCTACAATTACACTCTTTACGACGAGGAAACACAAATCAAATTGGCAAATGACACTTCAATAGATATTCAAGTCAGTTTTTATGATATATCAAAAACCGTGTTAGTAGCCAATTATTCAAAAGCTTATTTCGGAACAAATCCAGCTCAAATATGTCTTAATGGAACTTTACTTCAAAATACAAATTATTCTGTTGATTCTGTTGTCATATATTCTGCAAACAATTCAATAACAAACGTGAGTTATGCGACAGAATCTTATAATATTTTAGGAGATTTAATTGGAAATTCAACAATTCCAAAACACATAAAACTTTATGATTTAAATGAACAGGATTCCACAGAATTTCAATTGACATTCAGAGATTCCTCCTTTGCTCTTGCAGGAAATGTTCTTGTTTATTTATACCGTCAATACGTCGCTGATAATGATTTCAAGGTTGTTGAAATCCCTCTGACAGACAGTAATGGACAAACAATTCTTCACATGGTTAGAAATGATGTAATTTATAATTTTGTAATGGTGGATGCAGATGGGAATATTCTTGCAACCTTTAATAGAATTATTGCTTTTTGTCAGGATTATACTATTGGAGAATGCACAATTTATTTATCTGCCCCTGCTGATGTAGATGATATTTATGATTATAACGAAGAATTTGGAATTTCTTATACTGCACCAACTTACTCAAACACAACTGGTTTGGTTTCATTTAGTTTTATTACAAATAATTTGACTTCAAGAACAGTTCGTATGGATGTCATAAGAAATAATGATTTTGGAAATAGAAGTGTCTGTTCAAATTCCTTAACTTCTGCAAGTGGGACACTATCCTGCAATGTTTCTTCTGTAAGTTCAACTGACAGATTCTTGTTTCTTAATATATTTGTTGATGGAAATTTAATGACCATGTTAACATTGGATCTTGAAGGAGATGATTTTGGCTTTGGAACTGTCAACGGGGCTTTTTATGCTTTCTTATTGATGCTTTTTATGATAACAATTTTTATGAACGATAAACAGGCGTTAACGTTATCCCTTCTTGTAGGTTGGGCGATTGTTGTAGGATTGGGATTGATTAATGGGGCACTAATTGGGGCTTTATCTGGAGGGATTTGGCTGGTGGTTTGTATAATCATTTTCATATGGAAATTAAAGGGCGAGGAGGAATCATAAATGGACATTAAAAAATTATTGACAAGTATGGGTTTTCTTGGGCTTTTCATATTTGGAATCATGGCTTGGGTAGTAATAACCCAAGCAGACAATGACGTTGAGCTTCCAATAACCAACAATACATTAATCAATGAAACTTATTCGTCCTTAGAAGATGAATTATCTGAAGCACAAGAAAGTTCAGAAACAGCTTCAGGAACTTTTGGAAATGTAACTCCCACACAACAATACGGAGAGCTTGAAGTCACTTCGATTGTATCTCCAACGAGAATAGCAAAAACAATAATCGTTGGATTCTGGAATATTTTTATCAAACTTCCAATGGTAATTCTTGGAATAAGTCCAATTGTCGCAAGTTTAGTCAGCTCAATCATTTTAATATTTTTGATAATAGCAATCTGGGCAGTTTGGAAGGGGGTAATCAAACAATAAAATAAAATGGTAAGCTATCCAGACTTATCGAGTTTGAATGAAACAGCAGGAATCGGAGGAATCTTATCCCTCCCTAGTTCTGCTTATCCTTATTTTTGGGCGTGGATTATGGGAGGATTATGGATAATCATAACATTGAGTCTTTATTTCACAGAAAGAGAGAAAAAAGGAATAGGAAATATATTGAGTTCGATGGCTGTCTCGTGTCTTGCTATTTTGGTTTTATCCACAATTGGAACTATTGTGGGATTTATTACCCTAGAAATAATGATATACATTCTTGTACTCAGCTTCCTTATAATTGGGGTTTGGTTTTTTTCAAGCAAATAGTTAACTTAATAAAATTTTTTGATTAAGTAAACTTACATTTATAAATAAAAGAGATTTCTAGGTTATATCATTTTAAAATATAATTGAAAGGAGGATAAAAAACAATGGATAAAAGCGGAAAAGCAGAGGGTGCTAAAACCGTGTTAATGTGGGTTTTGGTTATTGGTATTATAGCATTGATCCTTCTTATTATGGCAATTCTCTTTGGTAACTTGTCTGGTAATGTAGGGTTTACAAAATATTCTCAAGGATATAATGATACTGAACATATAATCCTTAACTACACAGAATCTGCCGTTAATGTTGCTGAACAATTGCCTACTGTTGGAACAATTCTAGGTGTGGCAATATTGTTATCTGTATTAATCTTCATCTTAGTATTTGCTATCAGGAAGATGATGGGTGTTACAAGTGCAACCGGTGGAAGCAATGCACAATTCGGTTAAGTAAAATTTTTATTTTTTATTTTTTTTATTTTGATAGTTGAATAAATAAACGTAAAAAACAAACCTTGAAAGGAGGATAAAAAACAATGGACAAGAGTGGGAAAGCAGAAGGAGCTAAGACTGTATTAATGTGGGTTCTAGTTATTGGTATCATAGCATTGATCCTTCTTATTATGGCAATTCTCTTTGGTAATTTGTCAGGCAATATAGGATTTGGACAAGATTCTGCTAGTTATTACAATGAAACAATTACCTTAAATGCAAGTGCAACTCCAGCTAGTGCAAAAGGAAAAATTAATGGAGCGTTATCAAGCATTATTATGACAAATGCAACCGATGGATTAACTGTTCATGCTGATAATTATACAACCGACGGAGTTAGAATAATATCTATTGGAACTAATGATGTAGATTACAATTTGACAAGTGTTAATGTTTCATATACAGTAGCTTATGATGAAGAAGGAAAGATTGATACTGATAATATAATCTTTAACTATACAGACTCTGCTGTTAATGTTGCTAAACAATTGCCTACCACAGGAACAATTTTAGGTGTAGCAATCTTGTTAGCTGTGTTGATATTCATCTTAGTATTTGCTATCAAAAGGATGATGGGTGTTACTAGTGGAGCTGGTGGAATAGGTGGAGGAGGTGGAGGAGGTGGCAGTTCAAGATTCAGGGGAAGCAGTAACTCAGAATTTGGTTAAACTTTAATTTTTTTTATTTTTTATATTTTCATAATATATTCATCGCCGACAGGGGAAGGCGTAAAACCCCTTTTTAAAGAAGGAAAAAAATAAAATGGTAAGAAAAGTAAAATTATGGGATCCAAAAAAGGATAAGTTTGTTTCAGTTAGAGCATATAAAAAACCAAAAGGTTTTATAAATTTCACAGATTTGAGTGAAAAGAAAGGTTTAATGAAGGCAGGTTATAAAATTAAAGTTGGAAGGAATCCATATAGTGCAAGAAGAGGAAAAGTTTTATTTTATAAAAAGAAGTAAAAAAAATAATAAATTTTTAAAGGAAGATAGAATTATGGGCAAGAAGAAGCAGAAAAAGAAAAAGAAGAAAAGGAGATAATCATAATCACCTCTTTTTACCTGCTGGGCGGTATGTTTCTCTCTAATCTCTACCATGCGTGAAACATACAACCCAGTAAGGTTTATCATGAATAGATATTTTGTTTTCTTAAAGTATTTAAATTATAATTTATTGGTTTTACCACAAGGGAGGCCTCAAGATTTAAGTAGGGCTTGAAAAAGCCCTTTTTTTAATTCTAAAGTAATTATAAATGTTTAAAAAGAAGTGTGATTTAAATTAAGAACGGGGTTAAAAAGATGAATGATATGAATGATATGAATGAAAACAAAGATATTGCATTGTTTCTATTCAAAAAAAAAATTACTGCACATGTTGATATAAAAGATAAACAATTCTACAATGGCTTGATAATTGAATTACATGAAACTTTTTTGGTAATCAATGACCGGATGATTGGTGAAACCCCTGTTGCTTTTTCTGAAATAAATAATATCGAAAAATTTAGAGGAGGAGAGAATGAAATGTCAAAAGTGTAAAAGAGATTTCTCTAATGTTATCTGGGAAAAAGGAAAAACGTATGAAGGATTAGATGAACACCATAATCCCCCAAAGTTTATGATTGAGAAATGGAATGGCAAAACATATTATCTTTGTAGAAAACACCACAGAGAATTACATGATGAGATAATAAAAATTCTGAATAAATTTACAAAATCTTCTGTATTTGTTAAAAGTGAACGTTGGACTTGGATAAAAATAATTCCAAAAGATAGACTAAAAGTAACGAAAGAAGTTTGTAATTTCACAGAGAGGTGGATAAATGATACCTAAACAACTCCAAAATCCAGAATTTAGATTTTGTTTAATCAGAAAACAATCAAAAGCTCCATTCGAAAAAGAATGGCAAAAAAATGGCTATCAATGGGATAATCCTAAACTCCAAAAACACTTAGAGAACAATCAAAATTATGGGGTTATTGGTGGCTATGGAAACCTTAGAATATTAGATAAAGATAAAAAAGAATTGAATATTGATCTAGATACTTTTTGTGTTCAAACTGGTTCAGGGGGAAAGCATTACTACTTTTTATCTGATTATAATATCAATCATGTTTTTGCAGATGATTTAGGGGAATTGAGATCAGACAACTATCAAGTTGTTGGTGCTGGTTCAATTCATCCTAATTTGAAATCCTATAAAGTTTATAAAAATTTGCCCTTGAAAAATATTTCTTCAGAAGAAGTATTAAAATTAATTGAACCATATTTAAAAAAAGAAAAAATTATATCTGGAAAATGGAATAAACCAGAAGAAGAAATTAAATTAAGTCAAAAATTCAATGAAATACTTGAAGCTAATGAAAAAATTAAAAAATTATATCATGGTGATTTTGAAGGATACGATCTTAGTATTGGCGGAGAATTAGCTTTGGTTTGTTTTTTGATCCAACAAGACCTTAATAAAAAAGAAATATTTAATATTATGGCCACTGCAAAAATAGGGCGATGGGCAGAGAGAGGAGTTAGTTACAGAAATCAAACTTATAAAAAAGCGTTGGCAAAAATAACAGAGAAGAAAAAAGAAAAAAGAGATCCTAGTATATTCTTCTCCCACGATAAAAAAGGAAAAATGAAATCTTTTATTCCAAAACTTCTGGGAGATTATATTAAAGAAAATTTTTATTTTAAAACAATAAGAGGCAATGATAAACAGATTTATTTTTATCAAAATGGTTATTATAAAGAGAATGGAATCTCTTTAATTAAAGACCACGCAACTGCTAGTTTAGGATCATTATTCAAGGAATACTATATTAATGAGGTAATTTCTTATATCAGAAACACTACATACACCGATGTTGATAAAATAAACCATAATTGGATTAATTTAAAAAATGGTTTGTTGAATCCAATTACTAGAGAGTTCAAACCCCACACACCAGATATTTTTTGTTTGTACCAATCCCCTATAAATTATATTCCAAAAGAAGATTGTCCAATATTCCAACAAAAATTAAAAGAGAAATGTGATGAGGATTGGAAATTTAAAGCAATACAGGAAATGTTTGGTAATTGTTTCCTGCATGATAATAGATTTGAAAAAGCATATCTCCTCTATGGTGATCCAAGAACCATGAAAAGCACCACTTTATATCTTCTTGAAAAATTATTAGGCAAAAAAAGCATCCAATCTATGTCATTACAACAATTAATGGATGATCCTTTTGCTCCCGCATGGTTGTTTGGTGTGTCTGCTAACATTTGTGCTGACCTATCTTCTAGTGAATTAAAAAATACTGCAATGTTTATGAAAATAGTTGGGCAAGACAGTATAACTGCTGGAAAAAAATTTCAAGACCAGATTACATTCACCCCCTTTACAAAATTAATCTTTTCTTGTAATATAATTCCAGCAACAAGAAATAAAAACATGGCATTTTATAGGCGATGGTGTCTTATTGAATTTAATATTCAAACAAAAGAAAGTGAGGTTGATCCCCTAATGAGAGAAAAATTAGATCAAGAGCTATCAGGAATTTTAAATTGGGCATTAGAAGGAATGGATAGAATTTTAAAAAATAATAAACTCACATTCCCTTTAAGCGATACTGATGTAAAAGATTTATATGAAAAAGGAAGTGATTCAGTTCAATCTTTTATTTATCATATGATTGATTGTGAAGATGATGAGGGAGTAATCAAAAAGAGAGATGTCTATAACAGATATATGGAATTTTGTAAGATCAACAAATTAAATATTGATAACCAAGTGTTTTTTGGGAGAAGGTTTTTTGCTATTACAGGATGCGGTAGTAAAAGAGTTGGAGTAATTCCGGGATATGCTGGGGTTTCTTTCAAAGATATGGAAGAAAAACAGAGAAAAATACTATAAAATATGGAAGAAAAACAGAGAAAAATACTATAAAATGAGTTCAAAAAACTATTATAACCATTATAATCCCCCGTACCTTTGTATAGATATAATAGATATTACGTTACTAAGGGGGTTATGGAAAAATAAATTATAATGTTGTATATAGTAGAAGAAAATCTATTATATGTATTATATTGTAAAAACAACTAAAATGAAATGCTCTAAATGTCCTAAAAAGATCAAAGGAAAAATAGCATACCTTAATGGTAAACCTGTGTGTCAGGGATGTTATGAAAAGAAAAACTCCAGAATTCAACCTTCTTGGTTAGATAGATGGGTAAATCATGGAAAAACGTAAAATTAACCCCTTTCTGTTGAAATTTGGGGTATTAGAGAAAGAAGATGACTAAAATATACAAGTGTGATGTTTGTAAGAAAGAAAGATTGTGTATAGAAGGAGCTTTCCCTAAAGATTGGTTTATCATTAAGATTTACTCAAAACCACAAGTGAAGGGGGGTAGAATATCAAAAGGTTATCATATCTGTAAGAAATGTAAGGAGAGAATATTTGTAAGATGAACCTAAAACAATACAAACAACGCCTGAAAATAGAATTCAAGGAAAATAGTATGGTTTACAAGTTTTACCTGTGGCTCAAAGGAAAACCCAAGAAAAAGAAGAAGTCGGATAAATTAAATTTGATGGAATTGGTGGAATTGGAGTAACTGAATGATGATTAGAAAGGTTTATAAAGGTGGTGGTGGTAGTATAAACATGAAAACAAAAGAGATTAAATTGAACAAAATAATTGATGAGATGAATGAGAGAAACAAAAAAGTAGAATCCCAAAAAGGAAGAGAAGCAGAAGTTTTGATTGAGGAAATTTTAAATGAAAAAAATAAAATGTAAATATTGCAATTATGAATGGGAATCTAAATCCGAGATGTTATTAGTTACTTGTCCTAATTGTGGAAAAAAAACAGAGAGAAAGAAAGATGAAAGATAAATGTTATACATGTGAAGAAAAAATAATTAATCCAAAATATATTTTTCAAGAATCAACTATGGTTGGACTTTTTCCATTCGATTTTTGTTCAAAAAAATGTTTTTTAAAATTTATATTCAAGAAATTTAAAAAAGATGTTAGGAGATTAGAATGGAAAAAATGAAATTACTTATTCAATTAAATAAATCAGGAGGAAAAAAATGACAGAAACACAGGAAGAACTCAATAAGGAAGTAGGCACAGCAGAACCAGAAAAGAAAGAAGTCCTTGAACCTAAAGAAGTCAAAATTGTGGAAGTCAAGTTTAGAGACACTCCAAAAGGAAAAGTCCTTGAGTGCAAGTCACAGCATCCAGACAGAGACGAGCCAATAAAAATGTCCTCTGTCTCTTACTTGAGAGACAGACAGGTTGTTACTGGTGGATTGTGGGATAGTACGGACAAGGATGGAAAGATTCAGAAAGGTTCAGCCCTTGCAGTTTTTCTCAACAAGTTAGGGGCTAAAACCCCAAAAGAACTTGAAGGAAAACAGGTAGTAACAGAACTTGATGACAAGCAGTGGTTATGCTTCAGAGCTTATTAAATTACAAGCCCTTCGGGGCTTTTTTATATTAAAATGAAAAATCAAAATAAAAAACAGATCAATTTGGGAATGGTATTTATTTGGGTGTGTGTTTATCTAGTATTCTTTTTTGGAGGAACTATATTTGGGATATTTTTACAACAAGAAGTAACAAAACAAAATATAATTGATGTTTTGTCTTACACTGATTTGGACATTGACATTAATTTTAATTCAACTAAATTTATTCAGGAATTTAATGAGACAATTGTTCCACAATTAAAAGATGTTTTTAATCAGACAATTAATAATTCAAAATGAAAAATAACATCACACTCTCTTTCGGTAAGTTTACTTACTATGACATTAAGTCAAGAAGAGGGAAAGAGCAGGGATTTGTTTCTGGGAGAAGTTTTACCTCTTTTCTTCAGAATAATATAGGATTCCCTGCTTTTTTATGGAGGAAAAATGAAAGAAAAAACAGATGATAAGAAACTTGAAAAATTAAAAGAAAGAGAAAGGAAGCTTGAATTAAAGCTTTATGATGTTCAAATGAAAATAAAAGCAATAGAAAAGGGGTTTTAAAATGAAAGAAAAAACTTTGACTGAAAAAGAAATAAATATTATACTGAATGCACTGGGCTGTTACTTTGGATTTGAGAGTTATGATTATAAACAATGGGAAAAGAGATTGAAAAATGAAAGAAAGTGAAGAAAAGATATTACAATTCCTTTATGGGAGTGAAAGCTATATAGATTTTACTGGAGATGAGGATGGAATTTTACATGCAAATCTTACAGGTAGAGGATTAATTGACATTTTTAAAGCAGGTTACAGAAAGAAGGAAGAAGATGTTAAAAAAGCTGTGAAGAAGTTGAAGGAAGGTTGTATTATTTGTGGAAAGGGATTAATAGTTGGGAAAGGAAGACCCAATAAATCTAAGATTTGTGATGGGTGTAGAAATGCAATAAGGAATTATAGCACAACAGAAATAACTAGAAGATTAACTAATAAAATTGACAAAATCTTCGGAGAGGAGCTTACAAATGGATAAAAGAACTAGACATAATTGTACTAAAGAAGGGAAGTTTGAGTTTGTAGATATTGCTTTAACAAAAGATGGTACAGACAAAATTAAATGTATAGTTTGTGGTCGTGTTTGGCAGGAGATAAGGGAGTTTGTACTCGCAGGAGAGGAGCTTGTGAAATGAAACTTAAAACTTTGAATCATAGTCCCCAGCGCCGTATAAACTCGAGTAAGAAGGTTCCGTCGAAAGACAAAACTGGGAACACTATGGTGCCCCCTAATGGTACCCCCAACATCACAGAGGAAAATTTGAAATGAAAGAAAAAATTAAAAACAAAATATGGATAATTTATACAGAATTTAAATTCGGTGCAGTTCCTTATATTCTGGATGTGACTAATTTAGATGTAAGTGATGATGAAATTTCTCTTTGTATTTATGAGCAGATTTATGGAGGTTCGCAATAGATAAAATGGCATATACAAAAATAGATGAAGATTGTAGAAGTGGGCATATAATTATTTGGGATAGAACCGATAATAAAAAACAAATATTTAAATGTAAGAATTGTAAAAAACAATTTATAAAAACACAACCAAAGGAGGCAGTGAGTAGATAAAATGACACTAGATAAACAACTAAAAGAACTTCAGCCAATTGTAAAAGAAAAACTAGACCACATTGCCTATGCTAAACATTACGACAGATTAAGAATTTGGGTGACACAATTAGAAAAGAGTGGTTATGATGTTGAATTTTATAAGGGGGTTTTGAAAGATGGAAAAATGTGATTTATGTGGAAAAGAAGAAGAGTATGATAATTGTGTTTGGTATTTTGATGAACAATTTAATTTATGTAAAAAACATTACAAAGAATGGTCAAAAGAACATAAACCGTATGTTGATTCACATAAACATATTATACCTCAAACTAAAAAATATCATAAAATGTGTGAAGAAGAAGAAATGTTATTTAAAAAGTGGTTTAGACTAAAAGAAAAGGAGTTACACAATTCAACCAAAAGATGATAAATAAAAGTCAGAACTTAATAAAAGGAGTATTGAAGGGAGTAGAGTCTTGTTCTGATGGCTCGAAACCTTCATCAACCAAAAAATGACAAGAGAAATAAAATTTAGGGCTTTTAATCCAGAGGATAAATCTATATTTGGTGATAAGATGGTTAAGAAATTCGGTTTTGAAATGAAAAAGTGGATTTATATGCAATTCACAGGACTAAAAGATAGAAATGGAAAAGAGATTTATGAAGGAGATATTGTTAAGGGTATCTGGGGGAAAACTAATATTAATATTTTTAAAATAGTATGGTCAAATAAATATGCTTCTTTTGATGGAGAAGATAAAGAAGGAGAGCGATATGTTTTTGGAGATTATGATGAAAATTTAGAAGTAATAGGCAACATCTATGAAAATCCAGAATTATTAAATAAAGATTCAACCAAAAAATGACAAAAAAGGTATTTAAAATAGAAACAGAAGAAAAGAAGAAATATAAATTACTTTTAGAAGATTGGGCTATTCTTGGTAAAAGATATATGGAACTACAAAAAAAATATAATAAGATTCCAAAGGAAAAAGAAAATATAGCGAAGTTGTTCTTTATTCTAAAGAAACATGAAAAAGAAATAAATCTTTTAATATCTTGTGTTAATAATTTGGGTGAACGGATTGGTACTTTTGAACAAAATGATGACAAAAGAAGATAAAAAAACAGGCTGGGAGTTTTTAAACAATAAGAATAAAATAGTTGTGTCGAAGCCAATTGGAAAAATTACAATGATAATTGAAAGAAATCAATATTTGGGAAGAGATAGAATAAGAATATCAAGGAAGAATTTAAATGAAGCATTTGATTTACTTGAAAAGAAATCACAAAGAGTGAGAAGTAAAAGAAGAACAAAAAAATGACAGATAAACAAAAAGAAAAGATTAAGAAATTAAAGGAAGAAACAAAGAAGTATGAAAGCATGGGAAAAACAACTAATGAAGAAATAATATACAGGTTAGATAAGATAATACAATTACTAGCAATTGTTGGTTCAGAGAAATTAACTTTAAAAAATCAGATTAAAATATTAACTGATGTTGGTTTTACTCCAACACAAATGTCAACCATTACAGGTAAGAACACAAATTTGATAAGGGTTCTTAAACATAATATAGAAAAAGAAAGGAGGAACTTAAGATGAGTAATTTAGTAATTTGTAATCGTTGTCAAGAATTGTTCAAACAAGAAAATACAACATGGGGAGAAGTAAAAGGATTTTGGAGTGAAGATATAGAACTTGATTTATGTAACGATTGTAAAGAGGAACTTGATGAATGGTTACATCCAGTAGAAACAAAAAAACTTAAAGATTGGACTAAAAAAGGGAAATAACACAAAAGGTAGATAAGATGACAAAAGAAAAACCATCAACTAAAGAAATAATAAAACAAATAAAAAACATGACGAGATATTTTAAAAGACTAGATTTAAAGAAGTTAAATCATTATGAGATTCAGGAATTAAAGAAGTTTGTTAAAGAGATAGAAAATGTGTGATAAAAAAGAAAAAACATTGAAGAAAAAATATCTTTGTATAAATTGTAAAAAAGAATTTGATAAAATTCCTGAAAGTAGATTTAATGAGTGTGAGAATGGATACTATCATACTTTTATAAAAAAATCAAATATAATCAAAAGAAAATGACAAAGAAATATAATACAATTGTAATAGACCCAGCATGGAATATTTCTATGATGGGGCATAGACAGAGAAGACCCACAAACCCCAAAAAGTTACCTTATAAAACAATGATGTTAAAAGATATAGAGAATTTTCCTATAAAAGATTTTGCAAATATGGGAAGTCATATTTATCTATGGACTACAAATAAATTTTTAAGAAAATCTTTTGAAATCTTTGATAAATGGGGAGTTAATTTTCATTTAGTGATGGTTGGAATTAAACCTTCAGGTATTGCCCCCAATTATGGTTATGTTTTTGGGACAGAATTTGTCTTGGTTGGTTTTTATGGAAAACCAGCTCAAAAGTGGCAGAATATAGGAAAATTAAATTGGTTTAAAATATTTAACAAAGCAGGGGGACATAGTGTAAAACCAAAAGAGTTTTATCAATTAGTGAGAGGAATGTCACCAGAACCAAGAATAGATATATTTTCAAGAAGATGTATAGCTGGTTTTGATGCTTGGGGAGATGAAGCTCCAAAAGAAAAACAGCTAGAAATAATTAACACAAAAGAGCACTAAGATGACAAATAAAATGTGGCAAGAAATAGTAAAAGTAACTTGGATTGATGCACAAAGAATAGAACTTGGAATTATCCAAGATTATGAATTAAAAGATTTAGAGCCAATTCCATGTGAAATTGTTGGGTTTTTGGTTCATGAAGATAAAGAAAGAATCATTGTAGCCCAAGAAAAATGGGAGAAGATGGGATTAGCAGACCATTCGGGAGTAAAATATGTTCATGTGATTCCTAAGAGGTCTATATTGAAGATTGTTAAATTAAAAGAATGTCGTCAAAGGTAGAAAATGACATTAAATAAACAAAAAGGAAATATGTATGGGTTTGTGACTCATACTTGGAATGTTATTAAAGGTAAATGTCCACATGATTGTGAATATTGTTATATGAAAGTTTTTCTTCAAGGAGAAATAAAATTTGATGAGAAGGAATTAAAAACAGATTTAGGCAAAGGAAATATTATTTTTG
>Ga0209979_1000798_pt1 | contig 38653 bp, 42 predicted proteins | sample AnhtaG_FD_183114 | JGI IMG/M metagenome (GOLD analysis project Ga0209979, IMG submission 183114) | Deep subsurface microbial communities from Anholt, Denmark to uncover new lineages of life (NeLLi) - Anholt_01485 metaG (SPAdes) (version 2) | ecosystem: Environmental > Aquatic > Marine > Oceanic...
GTGATAGTGAATGTGGGAGATAATTATAATAGCAGTTACAGGACTGGCTGCGCTGGCCTATTTAATAGTATTTTTTGTAAGAAAGTCAAAGAAGAAAAATATATGTATAGGGTGTCCTTATGCTGAAAGGTGCAAGAAACGCAATTCAAATAAACTTTAAAATTTATAATAGATCTTCTCTTTTTCCTGTAATATCTTTACAAATTGTTGAAATAGTAAAAAATAATATGAAAATACTTATTGAACATTTATTCTTATTTTAGAGTTTAAATATTTCTATAATACATTTTATTTTAAACTCTCAAAACAAGACCTAACCAGCCATGCAGGTAATTAAACTGGCTTGCAAGACTAAAATCAATTGGGATCTGATCAGGCTGCCCCAGTTTTTGCGCAATAGCTATTCTTTCTCTGTTTTTCATATTGATTTTAATTTCCATATTTTCCACCTTGAAAATTAATGAATATTATAACTTTGATTTCAAAATATAATATTAAAATTTATTGAAAATTATTATTACCCTGAAGTGGATTTTATTTGATATTTATAGAATCAAAGATTCTACTAATATTGTTTCATAATTTATTGATGTTTATTACTTCATTTGATTTTCTTAAAGTATCCATAATTGGTTGTCCTTTTTTTAGAAGATAATTGATAAATAGGCTTTCTATAATACAAAGTTCAACTACGCGTTTTGAAATTACTTCACCAGTTGCATACTTAGAGAATACTGCTGTTTGTAAAATAATATCTGATTTTTTTGTGAGTGGTGAAATAGGAAAGTTGGTTATAGCAATAATTTTCGCACCAGATTTTTTGGCTATCTTTACAGTTTTTATAACAGATTGGCTTCTACCGGAATAAGATATAGCAATTAAAACATCATTTTTATTTAGTTGAGAACTTAGTATGAGTTGAATATCACAATCGATTGAATTATAACAGTTTTGTCCTATACGGGTAAATTTTTGGTATGCTTCCTTAGCTACAAGAGCAGCATCACCTACTCCACAAAACATTATTTTATTAGCACTGAGAATTGCATCAAGAGCTTTTTCAAACTCTTTTCTATTCATAATATCAAAAGTATCATTAATTGCAGCAATGGAAGAATCAAATACTTTTTTTACTACAGTAATAACATCATCCATTTCATTAATTTCTTCATATTCAAAGTAATGTTCTTTTGTAATATTTGCAAAATCCCCTTTTAATTCTGGAAATCCTTCATATCCTAACCTTTTTGCGAGTCTTACTATGGTTGCCTCACTACATTTAGCTTTGCTTGCAATATCAACAATAGTTGAATTGGCAATTTCTCCTGGATTAGATAGTATAAAATCAACAGCTTTTTTTTCAGCACTTTGGACAATATCATAAACTGATTTGATATTAAGAAGGCACTTATGAGGTATTTTGCTTGAATTTGATTCGTCCATTTATTTAAATACTCCTTTCTTAAAAAGATAGTCTTTTATTAATTAATTTCAATGAAGGGTAGATATCTTTGTAAATCATATAAATTTTATGGTAAATATTATTTTTAATTTTATCAGGATAGTATGTTTCAAGTACATTAACTGTCATTTTTACTCCTTCATTGATGTTTGAATACACACCAATGGCTGTACCAGCAAGAATTGCAGCCCCAAGGCATGCTGCCTCTCTTACACGGAGAGTATTAATTGGTTGATTAAGAATATCAGATTTTATTTGCAGCCATAGTGGAGATTTTGCACCTCCTCCTACGGCATTTAAATTTTTAATTATAATTCCAGCAGATTTCATTATTTCCATATTTATCTTCAATTCATATGTTAGAGACTCAAGAATTGCTTTTAGTATATCATATTTGGTTGTTGATATATTTAAACCGATAATTGCACCTTTGGAAGAAAAATCGCACCATGGTGTTCCACTACCGTTAAGGTGGGGTAAGAATAAAACTTTTGAAGGTTCTTTTGGAACTTTACTTAGTATATAATCATAAATATCTGTTCTAATTTTACCTTGTTCAAAAACTTTAATATTTTCAAAATTATCCTTATACCATTTTAATAATAATCCTCCAACATGATTTAATGAAAATGTAAAATACATATTTTCTTTTATATAAAGAGAGCAAGGATAATAATTATTATACATAGCATCATTAAGAATAGGTTTTTGAAGTACTGTTGAAAGTACTTCAGCAGTTCCTGTTGAAATTAAACCTGTTTCTTTTTTAATTAGACCTGATCCGAGTGCTGCGCAGGCCTGATCATGACCTCCTGTAACCAATACTGTATCACTTGAAAGTCCTAAATCATCAGCTATACTTTTTTTTATTTTACCAATTTTTGTTCCTGATGGTTTTGCTTGATTAAATAAATCATGTCTTATATCGAATTTATCTAAAATTTTGTATGACCAAGTGCGTTTTTTTAAATCAAAAGCCATAGTCCTTGAAGCCATAGTGTAGTCAATTATTGGCTCAACCCCAAACTTACCAAAGATATAATCTTCATAAGTTGCTATCCTCCATGCCTTATTGTAAATATTTGGCATATTTTTTTTTAACCACATGATCTTTAATAAAGAATTTAGAGGATGTGGTCTCATACCAGTAATGTTAAATAATTTTCTATTACCAAAAACTTCTTCACACAATTCCACGTTTTTTTTTGAACGATAGTCTATTCCTAGTATGGCATTGTGGATAGCGTTAAATTTTTTGTCTACAGGAATAATAGCATCACCTTGAACTGATAAACCAAGTGCTCTTATATCATTCTTATTTATATTTTTTATAGCTCCTTTAATTACTGCGCAGGTTATTCTCCAAACTAGTTCTGCATCTTGTTCTGCTTTTCCTGAATCATCACTTTCAATTGCGTATTCTTTAAAATTACTACCGATAATATTTCCATGGGGATTAAACACAACTGCTTTACACCTTGTAGTTCCAATATCAATTCCTAATAGAAACATTAAAATCCTTTTCAAAAATTATAGTTTATTTAGTATACACTTATATAATATTATAACTTAATAGAGTAGCGTTGTTTTTAAATTAATTAATTTTAAGACCAAAGATTGTCTTGTATTTTTCTTAAATAAAATAACACAGAATCATTTTTTATTTCAACCATATTATAAGTAATTATGGTATCTTTTCTAACGTCTACCTTTAACACCGACCCTTTTGCGAGTCCCATTGGTAAAAAGTTTTCTTTTTTAGCAATATCTGCACGTTCTATGCTCACTCTATAACAATATTCACCTATACCATCAAGTACTTCACCAGCTTTCATATTCTTTTTTGTTATTATTATGCATTCTGAAGTAAGTTTTTCCAAAGGATGTCCAGATGACTCTCCATATATGGCTATTTGAGCTACTGTTAATGGTACTTCAATGCTACATAGATGAAAAGGACGGTAGAGCAGATAATAAGGTCCATACCCCATATCTCTTTGAATCAAGCCTTCTCTTATTCTTTGATTATCAGTTGTAAAAATTAAAAATACACCAGGATGTACACCAATTGCAAAATCTACAACTCCAATATTATTTAGCACTCCACCATCTTTTTTTGGACAGAATACTTTTGGAAGTTCAACAATAGTTGATTTTGCTCCATGCATACCTCTTATGTCTGGGACAAATCCGGTAGCATTAGAAACCGCAGCCATTTCAATAGCAGTTTTAGACCCATCTACAAATTCACAGAGTCTTACTGCATTCATATTCCTCTTTCTGGAACTTTCTTCAAGTATTTCGGGTGTTGCATAAATATCCAGTGGATTGTTCTTACCCTTCCCAACAGCTACTACAGTAAATCCTAGTGCGTTTGCAAATCTATATAATTCTATAATTGCTGATGGCTCATCACCAGCTGCAAGTGAATAGATTACTCCTGCATTTTCAGCAAATTTTCGTAAAATTGGACCAACAGTAACATCACATTCTACTGACATCATTATTATATGTTTTTTATTATTTATGGTATCTAAAGCAACAAGAGTACCCATTTCGATAAAACCAGTTGCCTCTATGACTACATCTATTTGTGGTAATGAAGTTGCAAGCTTATAATTTGTAGAAGCTATTTTTTTCCCTGAATTGATTGATTTTTCTGCTTCTTTTAGATTGTTAGTCTTTACAATTTCAACATCCTTTTTTAAATATTTATAACCAGCTAAAGCTTTTTCTAATGAAATATCTATAACAGATACAATTCTAATTCCTTTAACTTTTTCAATCTGAGTAATTATCTCAGTCCCCATTTGTCCTGCTCCAATTAAACCCACTTTAATTGGATTTCCTCTTTTTTCAATTTCATCTAGCTTAGTATCTATCTCGTACATTACAAGAATCCTCCTCTTGTGTTAAAGTTTACAAAATAATAATTACTCAAAAAATAAAAAAAATTTACTTTTAATTCTTTTAAAGCCATGGATCAACTAAAACTTTTAAAGCTTTACCTGATTCAGCAATTTTAAAGCCATTTTCAATCCCCTCAAGGGGAACAATTTCATTTATATATTTTTTTGTAGTTATTTTACCATTTTTAATTGCCAATAGAGCTTTTTCATGTATATAACCTGGATATGAAAATGCACCGATTAAAGTAAGTTCATTATAGTGGATAAGATTACTATTTATGGTTGTCATAGGATTTGTTTTAGGCAATCCCCCAAAAATAATTACTTTCCCCCTTTTTCTAACTGATTCAATTGCCTGGTTATGTGTTTCTGCAACAGGATTTGCACATATTGCAATATCAACTCCGAGACCATCGGTAATTTTTAATACTTCAGAAGTAACATCTTTTGAAGCTACATCAATAAGATAATCAGGCTTAAAAAGGGCTGCATCTTTTAAACGATTTAATCCTGCTATAATAATTGTGGTTGCTCCCCTTGCTCTTGCGATTTCAAGATGAAGGCAACCGATTGGGCCGTCGCCAATGATTAATACTGTATTTCCAAGGCCGATTTTTGAATTCTCCTGTGCAGCTATAACCGAAGAAGCTGGTTCTGAAATAGTTGCAGAATAAAAGGAGACTCCCTCAGGTATTTTATTTATTATTCCATTTTCTAATATTTCTGAAGATAGATAGATATATTGTGCAAATCCACCTGGCCAGTGTGTTCCTATCATTCTATGATTGAGGCATAGATTTACTAATCCTCTTTTACAATAATAACAGTTTCCACAACTTACATCAGGTGTTATGGCAACTTTATCATTAACTTTGAACTTTTTAACTTCTGAACCAACTTCTTCAACAATACCTGCAATTTCATGTCCCATTATTTGATTTTTAATACCATCTTTAAGACCTACATGATAGTTTCTAATGTCAGACCCGCATATTCCACATGCTTTAACATTAACTATAATTCCTTTGCGATCACATTTAGATCTTTTAATTTCCTTTATTTTAATAGTTTCTATTTCTTCAAATATTGCAGCTTTCATATCAGTCATCTCCTAGTTCAATTGTTTTAAAAGTCTTTCTCCAACTGCTCCTTCTGGATGTATTATTGTAAACTGTTCTTTTGTATAATTCATCCATGACATTAATATAATACATATTGCATCAAAAACTGAAATAACCGCTAAAGTACTGGATGTTGCAAGCATATTAAAATTATCAGCTTCTTTTTTAATTTTTACTTTTATTAATAAGTCACAATTTTGTGCTAAAGTAGAATCTTCATTTTCTGTAACACCAATGATGTATACTTTTTTTATTTTTAAAGCAGGAATAATATTGATAATTTCTCTTGTGTTCCCACCTTTAGAAATCAATATTGCTACATCATCACTTTGAACTGATCCTAATCCCCCATGAACAGCATCCCCACAAGAGAGAAAAAATGATGGTCGTTCTATACACGATAATGAATGTGAAATTTTCCTGGCAGCAGCAGCAGATGTTCCGAGACCTGTAGTAATAATTTTCCCTTTGCAATTTTTAATTATTTCTACACATTTAATAAAGTTACGTTTATCGATTGTTTCTGAAAGACAGCGAATTGTTTTTGATTCATTATCCCAAGTATCAATTGCCTTCTTCCAAATCTCAGTTTTTCTCATGTTTATACCCTCGTGTAATGAGAATGTTTCATTATTTAATATATAACTTTCTAATATTAACTCATAGATAGTATAATGTAAATAATATTTTTCAATTTTTATTATAAATAATAAAAAATTAAAATCTAATATTCGCAAAAAAATATGAGTAAAATGCAATATAAATCAAAAATAATGGAATTTTACGTAAAAAGTATTAAAAATATGTTATTATGTAATTATTAATTATTATATTAAAATATGTAAATTGGAATTTTTAATTGACATTCAAGTAAATTGTGTTACTATTAAATCGTTATTTTTAAAGGGAGATGAGGTATAGTATAGTTTAAGATTGTTGAAAGCCTAATGCCTTGTATAAAAAAATATCTGAAATTTGTTATAAAATATTACATAAGTTATTGCGCAACTGATTTCAAGAAACCTATTGCTATTTAATTATAAAACTGTATCTTTATTATCTTTTTATAATGAAAAGAATTTAGAATAGAATTTTCAGTACGTATTGAAATACTCTTTACTGAAGTATTATTTATGGAAAAAAATTATACTCTGAAATGTTCAAGTATTCATTAAAGGAGAAATAGTGAAAGATACTACTTTTGGGGTAATTATTGGTACCAGAGGATTCTTTAATCCTAAATTAGCTCAAGATGGTCGAAAGGAAATTTTAACTAGACTTGATAAACTTGGATATAATTATATAGCATTATCTGAAAATGATACTCAATATGGTGCAGTAGAGACTATCGAGGATGCTAGGAAATGTGCTGGCTTATTTAGAGATAAACATAAAAAAATTGATGGAATAATTGTAAGTCTCCCTAATTTTGGAGATGAAGTAGGAATTGTAAACACTCTTGACATTGCTAAACTTGATGTCCCTATTTTAGTACAGGCTTTTAATGATGATTTAGGTAGCATGGATATCAACCATAGAAGGGACTCATTCTGCGGAAAAATTTCAGTATGCAATAATTTATACCAATATAATATAAAATTTACTAATACCAGTCTACATACTTACCCTATTACAAGTAAAGAATTTAGTGATGATATTGAATTTTTTGCTAAGGTTTGTAGGGTTGTCAGAGGTTTAAAAGAGGCTAGGGTTGCTCAAATAGGAACTAGGCCTACTCCATTTCAAACTGTAAGATATTCTGAGAAGATTCTTCAAAAATCAGGAATAACTGTAGTACCTGTTGATCTTTCAGAAATAATTGCATATGCAAATAAATTAAGAGATTCAGTTAAAGTAAGAGATAAAGTGGCAGAGATAAAATCTTATGGAAAAGTTCCAGACTATATAAAGGAAGAAAATATAATAAAATCAGCAAAACTTATTCTTAGTGTAGATAAATTTATAATAGATAATGATTGTATAGCAGGAGCTATGCAGTGTTGGTCTTCGATCCAGAAAAATTATGGTTGTGCTGCTTGTCTTCCAATGAGCTTATCTGGAGAAAAGGGAAAACCGATGGCTTGTGAAACAGATGTAACTGGAGCAGTTTCAATGTATGCGTTATACCTAGCATCAGGAAAACCATCGGGATATCTAGATTGGAACAATAATTATTTAAATGAGAAAGATAAGTGTATAAATATCCACTGCTCTAATTATCCTAGCAGTTTTATTGGAAAGGAGTTTGAGATATCGAATCTTGATGTTATTGGAAACACTTTAGGATTTGATTTGTGTTTTGGTGCTTGTAAAGCTCAAATAGCTCCAGGTCCTATGACTTTTGCTAAATTATCTACAGATGATAGTTATGGTAAAATCAAGGTTTATTTTGGTGAAGGTGAATTTACAGACGATTTAGTTAAAACTCCTGGCGGTACAGCTGTTTGTAAGGTAAATAGATTACAGGAGTTGATGGACTTTATCTGTCAAAATGGTTTTGAGCATCATGTAGCTATGAATAGAACTCTTTCTGCGAAGGTTCTTAATGAGGCTCTTGGTAAATATCTTGGGTGGGAAATATACTGGCATAAGTAGTAAATATATTTTTCTAGTAAATTTTATATATTTTGTATTGTTAATTTAATGAGGCTTAAAATCGAAGATTTGGAAGGTGAAGGATAATTAAAAAAGAAATAGTGTCTGAAACCCTTTATAGATAAGGGTTTCAGGGTTTCGTGAAGGCTACTTTTGTTAAATTAAGGGGGTGAGATTATTACACCAAAGCAATCGGGATCTTCATCTTGGCTAGATGAAGGGAGAAAAAATAGAAAGGAGGTTTTATGGTAAAAGAAAATGAGATTTGTTCAGGTATAACTTAAGCTTCATTAAAACTATATCCCTAAACAAATCTCAGAAAAGATTTTATTAAAGTAAAACAATTAAAAGGAGAATGTGAAAATGAAAAAGCTATTATTATGGTTGATAGTGATGTTGGTGGGTATATCTATGGTAGCAACTTTTTCACTTGCAGGATGTAAGGTAGAAGAAGCTGCTCCAGAGGAAGAAGTAGCAGAAGAAGCTGCTCCAGAGGAAGAAGTAGCAGAAGAAGCTGCTCCAGAGGAAGAAGCCGCACCAGCCGAAGAACTCCCATTAGAAGGTTGGGTAATTGGTTATTTACCGGGTAGTCTTATAGATGCTCCTCGTGTATTGTGGTCCAACATTCTTGAAGAGAAATGCAGAGAAGCAGGTGCTGAGGACTTCATAGTAATTGATTCCTTCCAGGAGGTTACAAAGCAGGTAAATGATGGTGAAGATATTCTAGAGATGGGTATAGATTTACTGATAATGAACCCGAACGATGCTGATGCTATGATAACTATAGTAGAAAAGGCGAACGGGATGGGAATCCCAGTGGTTTGTCTTGATAGAACAACTAACGGTGGAGAAGTTATTAGTACTGTTGGGCTTGATAACTGGCAAATTGGAGAAGAAGCTGCAGCATTATTAGTAGAGAAACTTGATGGTAAAGGTAAAGTACTACATATTCAAGGTACTTTAGGAGCATCTGTAGTATATGAAAGAGGGGAAAGCTTTAGGAAGGGACTGGAGAATTATCCAGATATGGTAATTGTAGGAGAGCCATCATCCGATCATTGGACAGCAGAAGATGGCCTTGCATTTACAGAGGACGCACTTTCCGCACATCCAGATTTAGATGCTGTTTATACCCATACTGACGCCATTACAGTAGGTGCTTTTAATGCAGTGGAAGCTGCAGGTAAGACAGATCAGGTTATAATCTGTAGCCAAGGTTGGTATGGTGAAATACCTAATATAATGAAGGAGGGAAGAGGGATAATATATGATTGGGCTATTGATTGTCCAGCGATTGGTGAAGCAGCTGCAGATGTATGCATAAAGATTGGCCAAGGAAAACTAGATATTATTCCAAGAAAAATTGGAGTTCCAAATCATTTGGTAACTCCTGATAATGTTGATGATATGTGGGAGAAATACAACATTAATCTTTTCGAATAATAATCTTGATTAACTTGTACCTTGGGGAATGGGAGAAAAAAATATTTTCTCCCATTCTTTACAAAAGAAATTTATTATGTATTGTTTGTTGGAGCTAAGATGAGCAAGAGTTTTGATTTTAGAATTTTTTGGAGAAATTATGGGATTTTAATAGTTTTTTTTATATTCTATATTTTTTTATCATTTGGTTCTGATGTATTCTTAACAGTTAATAATCAGGTAAACGTATTACGTCAAATTTCTATTTTAGGACTAATTTCACTAGGGGTATTTACCACTCTTAAAGGGGGTAATATAGATTTATCAGTGGGTTCTGCATTAGGTTTTATTGGAGTGGTTTGTGCTAAAGTATCTCTTTATTATGGGACTGTTATTGCTTTATTGGTTGCTTTTTCTGTTGCTTTATTTGTAGGGTTTTTAAATGGCTTTTTTAGTACACGAGGGAAAAATATTTCAGTAATAGTGACTTTGGCCATGAAATTTATTCTTTATAGTGGAACACTTGTAATTACAAGAGCAAGGCCCATAGTAGGTCTTCCTAAAAGCTTGATTTTTCTTGGACATGCGAATGTTGGTCAAGTTCCCATGCCGGTAGTTGTATTAGTTGTTGTAGTTATTATTTTTTGGATATTTTTCTCCTATACTACTGCCGGAAGAAGGATAAGCGCAGTGGGAGTAAGTGATATAACTGCAAGCTTTTTTGGTATCTCGGTTAAAAGGGTTCGGATGTATACTTTCTTAATTTCTGCGCTTTGTGCTGCACTTGCGGGCATAATTATGCTTGGAAGATGCACTTCTGGTCAACCAAATGCGGGATTAGGTGCAGAACTGGATGCAGTTGGTGCAGTACTTCTTGGTGGCACTAGTGTAGAGGGTGGAATTGGGACAGTTAGAGGGGTTATATTAGGTGTTCTAATTTTGGGGTTGATAAATAATGGTCTTAACCTATTAGGAGTATCCCCTTTTTGGAGAGATTCAGCTAAGGGTGTTGTGATATTGTTTGCAATTCTTATGGATCAATGGGAAAGAAAAAAATAATCTAATAAAGAAATGGAAGGGATTTAAATTGAAGAGGGTAGTTTTAGAAGTAAAAAAATTATCTAAATATTTTGGCGGTATAAAAGCAGTTGATGGTGTTGATTTAAAATTATATGAAGGAGAGATTATTGCTATTGTAGGGGATAATGGAGCTGGTAAATCAACATTAATAAAAACAATTTCTGGTGTTTATAAAAAAACTAGTGGTCAGATTTATATAAATGATAAAGAGGTTAATATCAACTCCACTCTTGATTCAAGAAGAAATGGAATAGAGACAGTTTATCAATCAGAAGGTGCGTTGGATAGTTTTGATGCTCCTGCAAATTTATTTGTGGGCAGGGAAAAAGTACTAAATAATTTACTTGGTAAATTTTTTAAAATTATGGATACAAGATATATGAAAAAAGAGACAGAAAAGGTGCTGAAAAGAGTTGGAATAGAAATTAAAGATTCATCTGTTGAAGTTATGAATTTATCTGGTGGACAAAGACAGTCAATAATAGTTGGAAGAGCAGTTTATTGGGGAGGAAAAATTCTAATTTTTGATGAACCTACTAATAATCTTGGTACTGAGCAACAGAGAAAAGTTATAAATTTAATTAAGAGAATAAGAAATGAATATAATGTGTCTGTTATAATAATTACCCATAATATTTCTCACGTTTTTGAATTAGTTGATAGGATTGTAGTGTTACGAAATGGTGCAATAGTTGGAGAAAGATTAAAAAAGGATACTAATCCTAACGAAATAGTATCTATAATAACTGGTGTAGCATAAACATTAGAAAGTTTTAATAAATAGATTCTTGATAAGTTAGTGTAGTGCGTTGGGCACACTACACTAGATGAGGAAATATACAAATATATTGACATAATAACACCAAATGAGACTGAAATACAGACATTGACGGGTATAGTTACATATACTCCAGATGAAGTGACTGCTGCATCAAGAGGCTTAATCAGTAAGGGTGTCAAGGTTGTAATAAACAAATACGGGAAAAGAGGTGCTTACCTGATAACAGAGAATAAGTTTGGAAGATTTCCCACGTATGACTTTTAGGTAGTTGACACAACTGCTGGGGGTGATTTGTTTAATGCATGACTGGCTGTTAGTATGGCTGAAGGAAAAAGTCTAGAAGAAAGTATCAATTTTGTAAACCTGGTTGCATCAATTTCAACAATGAAATTTGGGGCTCAAAGTGCAATGCCCACAAGGGAAAATTGCATTGAAATATCTCGAAAATATGGGAAATTAATAATTTAAGGAGGAAAAAACGTGAAATATTCAGCGTGTATTCAGCGTATATTGAAATGCTTTATTAAGACTCAGATTTTATTCAGAGAAAGAAGTATTTAATTCAATATTATGAATTCGTTGGGGTATAGAAATGAAAGCAATTAAATTTTTAGGTGAGAACAGGATTGCTATCGTTAATCAAGAAAAACCAAAGGCACAGGATGATATTATAATTGTAAAGGTAACTTCATCAGGTATTTGTGGGACTGATATCGAACTTTTACTTCCTGCTAAAACACCTCTTGATACAACCCCCGGACATGAGGTTACCGGTATTGTATCGGAGGTCGATAAGGCATTGAATTTTAAGGTTGGCGATAGAGTAATGGTGAATTGTCATGTAACCTGCGGGAAATGTGAGCACTGTAAAAGGGGAAACCTTATTTTTTGCCCTGAGTTAAAGGCGATCGGATTCGAGCTGGATGGAGGCAATGCTGAATTTCTGGCAATTCCTGAGGCAAGCTTGAGACATTTACCAGAGGATATTGACGATGAAATTGCAGTGATTATCGGAGATACACTGGGTACGCCATATCATGCTGTGGAAAAGGCTGAAATTAAACCGGGAGAATTTGTAGGCATTTTTGGAGTAGGACCACTGGGCCAGATGGCGGTTTTGGTGGCGAAAAGCTTTGGCGCAAAGGTAATTGCAACTGATTTGGACAAAAAAAGGTTGGAAATGAGTCGAAATTTTGGTTCAGACTACTTGATAAATCCTTCTGAGGTTGATACAGTCGCTGAAATAATGAAAATCACACGTGGGAAAGGAATAGATAAAGCTGTTCAATGTACACCTTCAGCATCAGCAATCAACGATGCGCTCAACTCGCTCAAACTAAGGGGTAGATTGGTACAGGTCGGAGTTTGCACAAGGTTAGAGATAAATCCTTTTAAACAAATTAATAATAAAGAAATTGAAATCGTGGGTTCAAGAAATTTTAATAACAACGAATTGGGCGAAATTATAGAATTTGCGAGAAAAAATCCTAAAATAAAAGACATTATTACCCATAGGTTCAATCTGGATGAAGCAGAAAAAGCGTTTGAGACCGCAAGAACTGGTGAAGGGTTGAAGGTGTTGATAAAGCCTTAGTCTAAAAACATAGAACTCAACTGCGTTTAAACTTTTGAGGATATTATAACAAAATAAAAGGGGAAATAAACAGGAATGGTAGAAACTCAAGAAATACTTATAAAAAAAATTGAAGAGAAGGCAAGATTGATATGCAAGCATTCCCTGGAAATGGCTCTTGTGGTGGGTTCCAAAGGTGTCCACCTAGGATCTGGAAACTCGATGGCAGAAATAATGGCAACATTATATACGGTCATAATGAGGCACAATCTAAAGATCCTATATGGATTGACAGTATCTCTTTTTTGTATTATTATTAGCCAACTGGTTGTCTAAACCGGTTATTCAAATGTTAACGTTTATGGTGGCTAAAAAATAGCTTTTTAAAAACTGATTTTATAGGAAGGAACAATAATGAAGTATTCAGCTTGTATTGAGCTACTATTTTCAGAAGTGTCGTTCTTGCAAAGAATAAGAAAATCCAAGGAAAATAATTTTAACGCTATTGAGTTTTGGGATTGGAAAGGAAAAGATTTAGAGGCCATTACCAATGAGTGTAATAATAATGAAATTAAAATAGCTTCATTTGTTGGAAATACTGAAGGGCAGATGATTGTTCCTGAAGATCGTGATATATTTATCAATGGCGTTAAGAAATCTATAGGAGTAGCAAAAGATTTGAAATGCGAAAATCTAATTTTAACTACAAATATTCTAAGGGATGATAGGACGGTTGAACCAATACCTTATAATTTATCTAATGAGGATAAAAGAGAAAATATTTTAAATGTTTTGAAAAAATTAGCACCAGTAGCAGAAAAGGCGGGAATTGTTCTAAATGTTGAGCCATTAAATACCATCGTTGATCATAAAGGGTATTTTTTAGAGCATTCCAAGGACGGTTTTGATTTGATAAGAGAAGTCAACAGTAAAAACATTCGGTTACTATATGACATTTATCATATGCAAATAATGGAAGGAAATATATTAGAAAATATTAGTAATAATATAGAATATATTGGTTATATCCATGTTGCGGATGTTCCTGGTAGGAATGAGCCTGGAACAGGTGAGATAAATTATAAAAATGTCTACAAAAAATTAAACGACCTAAATTATACTGGATTTGTTGGTTTTGAATATATCCCGTCTAAATCAACTGAAGTTTCACTTATTAATGTTAAAAAAATCTTTAATTTCTAATTGTTTTTTAGTATTTAAGTAATTTTGGAGAATTTTATGGATACGCAAGAAAAAATAGAAATGTATATAAAAATGCTTAAGATAAGGTATTTTGAAGAAGAAGCAGCAAGGCAAATTAGAAGTGGTATGCCTGGCTTCATTCATTCCTATGTAGGAGAGGAAGCTGTTGCAGTAGGAGCATGTTCTGCAATAAGGGAGGATGACTATATAACCTCGACTCATCGAGGTCATGGACATCTAATAGCTAAAGGTGCACAGTTAAGTAAAATGATGGCAGAATTATGGGGAAAGATAACTGGATATAATAAAGGTAGAGGTGGTTCTATGCATATAGCAGCTTATGAGCTTGGTGTTTTAGGAGCTAATGGTATTGTAGGAGGTGGTATACCTATAGCTACTGGGGCAGGTTTATCAATAAAAATAGATGGACTAGATAAAGTAGTATTGTGTTTTTTTGGTGATGGTGCAGTAAATCAAGGGACTTTTCATGAAGCAATAAATATTGCTGCTGTATATAAATTACCTGTTATATACATTTGTGAGAATAACCTCTATGGGGTTGGGACATACCAACCATCTGTAAGATCTGTTGAAAATATTGCGGATAAAGCTTCTGGTTATGGCATACCAGGGGAAATTGTAGATGGCAATGATGTACTTTCTGTGTATGAAGTAACATTAGAAGCTGTAGAAAATAGAGCAAGGAAGGGAGAAGGCCCGACCTTGATTGAGTGTAAAACCTATAGATGGTATACTCATTTTGAAGGGGACAAAGATGATAGACCACCGAAGGAAATTGCAAAATGGAAAGCTAAAGATCCTATAAAAAGGTTTAGGAAACATCTTATAACTGAAGGTATTTTAAATGATAAAAAGGATCAGGAAATTATTTCAGGAATTAAAAAAGAAGTAGCCGATGCTGTAAAATTTGCATTGGAAAGTCCAGAACCTGAGAAAGAAGAAGCTTTACTAGATGTTTATCATTGATATAGGGAGAATAAGATATGGCAAAGGAATTGACTTTTTCTGAAGCTTTAAGGGAAGCTATAGATGAAGAGATGGCAAGAGACGAAAGCGTGATATTAATTGGTATAGACATTGGTCCCTATGGGGGTGCTTTTAAAGTAACTGAAGGCCTTTATAAGAAATATGGAAATAGAATATTTGATATGCCTATATCCGAAGCGGGTTATACTGGTTGTGGGGTTGGTGCAGCAATGACTGGGAAAAGACCAGTAATAGAGTTACAATTTACTGATTGGATTACTATTGCATCTGACCAATTAGTCAACCAGGCTGCAAATATTTCTTATATGTTAGCGGGTAAAGTAAGTATATCCCTAGTTTTGAGAGGACCTTGCGGAGGATATGATAATGCTGCTGCTCAACATTCTCATAATTTTGAGTCATGGTTTAGCTTCATACCGGGTCTAAAAGTTATTACACCTTCTACCCCTTATGATGCTAAAGGTCTACTTAAATCAGCAATAAGAGATAATAATCCGGTAATTTTCTTTGAGCATAGGAAATTATATTATACAAAAGGAGAGGTACCTGATAAAGAATATACTATTCCTATTGGAGTAGCGGATATTAAAAGAAATGGAAAAGATCTTACTATTGTAACTTATTCTTATATGGTATCTAAATCTTTAGAGGCAGCAAATATATTGGCAAAAGATGGTATTGATGTTGAGATTGTGGATTTGCGAACTGTATCTCCGATTGACAAAAACACAATTTTGGAGTCTGTTAAAAGAACCAATCGACTACTAATTGTTCAGGAAGCTTGGGCAAGATGCTCAGTTTCTTCAGAGGTTGCAGCAATAGTTGCCCAAGATGGTATTGAATATTTAGATGCACCAATAAGAAGAATTACTGCGAAGGAAGCACCGATACCATTTTCACCTGTTCTGGAAAACTATGTATTACCACAAGTTGAAGATATAATTGAAGTGACTAAGGAAATGATTGACTAGAAAGGATGGCAAATGTTATTAGATAAAAAAGTTGCAATAGTAACCGGAGGAGCACAGGGAATCGGAAGAGCAATAAGTGAAGTATTTTGTAAAGAAGGGGCAAATGTAATAATTGCAGATATAAATATAGGAAAATCTATGGAATTATCTAATTTTTTAACTGAAAAATTTGGGAAAGAATGTATCGGAATAAAAGTTGATGTATCTAAAAGGGATGATGTGGAAAATATGGTAAGATCGACAGTAGAAAGATTTGGGAAAATAGATATTTTAGTAAATAATGCAGGTATTTTGATAGAAAATTTTATTTTGGATATAACCGAAGATGAGTGGGACAAAATACACGATATAAATTTAAAGGGCACCTTTCTTTGTTCACAAGTTGTGGCAAAAGAGATGATAAAACAAAAAAAAGGGAAAATAATTAGTATTTCAACTTGCTCTGCAAAAAAACCCACATTAAAACAAGCCGCATATTCTGCTTCCAAAGCTGGTATTATTGGATTTAATAGAGTTCTGGCACTAGAACTTGGTCGTTATGGTATTAACTGTAATACAATACTTCCGGGGGCTACAGATACTGAAATGGTAAGAAGTACATTTATTACAAGTCCGGAAATTGAAATGGAATGGATTGAAAAGACAGCTTTAAAGAGGTTGGGAAAACCGGTAGATCAGGCAAATGTAGCCCTTTTTCTTGCATCATATTTATCAGATCATATAACGGGTGAAAGCATTATAGTTTCTGCGGGAGAAGTTATGGGGTAATTACCATCCTTTATTGCTTGTGGGTATAATGTCTGCTTTATTTCCAGAAACATTTTTTTCTTTCGATAATTTTAAAGCTATTTTTAACAAGCTCATTTTCGGCGGTTTAATGGTTGTTGGAATGACAGTTGTATGGTAGGTGGGTAGGTGGAGGATTTGATTTGTTTATAGGTTATGTAATAACCCTCTCAGCAATTATTGCATGTTTAGCGTTGCGGGATTGGGAATTTGGTATTGCTCAGGCAATTTTGATTGGATTAGTAGTTGCATTATGTGTTGGTATGTTGAACGGTTCTGTTATAGCAAAAATTGGGGTGAATCCTCTTATAACTATGATAGCTACTATGGGTGCTGTTAGAGGAGTGGCAGTACTTATTGGAGGAGGGGGATTCTTTTATTTGTCTTCTGGTATTGAAAAAATAGGTCAAACCCAGGTTGTAGGACACAAAAGTAAATAAAATTAATTGCTTTTTATGTCTTTTTTGAAACTATGGCTGGAATTCTTAGTACTGTTTAAAGGAGTTTTTATGAATTCAAGAGAACGTATTATTGCCACTCTAAATCATAAAGAACCGGATAAGGTCCCAATTGATTTAAATGGCACCAATTGCACTTCATTAACTAGAACTGCATATAATAATTTACGTAAATATTTAAATATAGAGGAAGATAAAAACCCTAATATCTCAACAATGGTTATGGATACTGTGAGAGCTAAAGAAGATATCTTGCAGTTATATGAAATAGATACCAGGTCAATTTACATGAAAGATCCTTTGGAATCAAGTGGGGAAACTGAAGAGAATGGTTCATTTGGGGATATCTATGGAATACGTTGGAGACCTGCATCGTATTACTATGATGCTATAGAAAGACCTTTAAAAGAAGGTACTATTGAAGAACTAAAAAGGGCTAAATGGGAAAATTATTTTGATAAAAGAAAAGTTCAAGGTTTAAGAGAAAAAGCTAAATGGATTTATAAGAATACAGGTTATTGTTTAGTAACCGATATACATAGTCTTGGCCCATTCGAGGGAGGATGTATGTTAAGGGGATATGAAAATTTTTTAATGGATCTATGTTTAAATCAAAAGTATGCTACGGCTCTGCTTGATAAGCTAACAGAAACTGCAATGGTTAAATGGGATATGTTACTGGAGGAAGTTGGAGAGTACATGCAAGTTGTTGCTTCGGGTGATGATGTGGGTATGCAGACTTCAACATATATCAGCCCCCAGATGTATAGAAGATTTATAAAACCGCTTCATAAAAAAATTTTTGACCTGGTTCATTCCAAAACTGAAGCTAAGGTATTTCTACATTCATGCGGCTCTGTATACGACTTAATACCAGATTTTATAGAAGAAGGGGTAGATATTTTAAATCCTGTACAAAGAAGTGCAGCCAAAATGGATATTGTCAAGCTCAAGAAAGAATTTGGGAAAGATATATGCTTTTGGGGTGGAGGTATTGATGTTCAAAAACAGTTACCTTTTTACTCTTTAAAAGAGATTGAAGAGGAAGTAAAAAAAACAATAGAAATCATGGCTATAGGTGGCGGGTATATATTTTTTCCCAGCCATAATATACAAGCAGATGTTTCACCGGATAGAATTGACTGTTTGTTTAAAAGTGCAATCAAGTACAGAAATTATAGAAATTAAAGGTATATTTTAGATATAAATAAGAGATTATGTAAATTGTAAAGACTATGAGTAAATCAGATTTAGAATTAAATATATTGGATGAAATTAATAGAAAGAGGGAAAGGGTTTTAAAATATAAATATCCTTTACCTACTGAAAAGAAAATATACGAGTACGTTCTTTTACACCCAGTTGTGTGAAAATGGGGTCTTCATGCGAATTTTACAAGAATAATGTCCTTTTAAAAAATATCAGAAGATATTAACAGAAGGTTTGAAGCAGCATGTAGGATTGCTACAGCAGCAATTTCAAGTATTTGACTGGTTTGTAACTATGACTTTGGTTAGAGTTGAAGAACTCAGTATAAATACTAACGAAGGTATTGAAATATTTTCTATCAGAGATAATTGGCCAACCAAACAATATAAATATAATGGGAAAGCCTTTAATTTATCACAAATTTTATGTAGATGATTTTTCTACAAATGAGAGGAGTGGGAAGAGCAATGTCTAATAAAATTAAATGCGGGATTGTTGGAGTGGGTTATATTAGTAAATTTCATATAGATGCTATTAGAAGAATAGGATGGGTGGATATTGAAGCTGTTGTTGATAGCAATTATGAACTTGCTAAAGAAAAGGCAAGAGAGTACTTTGTTCCAAAATGTTACAAAGGTATTAACAAACTTTTAGCTGATAAAAGTATTAGTGTTATTCATAACTGTACACCTAATAATATGCATTTTGGAATAAGTGAAAAAATTATTAATTCTGGAAAACATATATTTTCGGAGAAACCATTAGCGGTGAATAGTAAAGAAGGTAATAGGTTAGTAGAGTTGGTAAGAAGAAATACCAAAATTGTTGCAGGAGTTAACTTCAATTATAGAATGAATCCTCTTGTTCAGGAAATAAAATGGAGAATTAAGAGGGGTGATATCGGGAAGCCTATACTCGTTCATGGTTCGTATTTGCAAGATTGGCTTCTGTATGAGACTGATTATAATTGGCGGGTAGAGTCTAATTTAGGAGGACCCTCGAGGTGTATAGCAGATATTGGTTCCCATTGGATAGATTTGGCTCAAAATATACTTGGTGACAAAATTGTAGAAGTTTGTTCTGATTTAGTCACTGTTCATAAAATAAGAAAGAGGCCGAAAACACAAGTTGAAACATTTGCAAAAGCTTTTAATATTGAATATGAAGATAGGAAAATTGATACAGAAGACTATGGTTCGGTTATGTTTAAAATGAAAAGTGGTATTCATGGAGTTTTTTATGCATCGGAAGTAAGCCCTGGTAGAAAGTGTTATTTTAATATTGAGATAGACGGGACTAAAAGTTCAGTATATTGGAATCAGGAAATTGCAGATTGGATGTGGGTAGGCAACAGGGAAAAAGATAATATGTTGGTTATGAGAAATCCAAACCTTATGACTGAAGAGGCTAAAATGTATACCTCGCTTGCTGCAGGACATCCTGAAGGCTGGAATGATGCATTAAAGAATAATATTTATAGTTTTTATAAGTTTATAGCAGATGGAAAAGAAATGTATAAAGATCATTGCGATTTTGCAACTTTTGAAGAAGCCAATTGTATTTTGAAAATTACTGAGGCAATATTAGGAAGTAATAGAAAGAGAAGATGGCAAATTGTAGAAAATTAGAAATTAATAATATAATAAATATGCTATGGTTAGTTATAGAGACATTGCAAAATTAGCTGGAGTTTCAAGGACAACAGTATCTCATGCAATTAATAAAACTAGATACGTAGCTCCTGAGACACTAAAAAAGGTAGAAGAAGCGATAAAGGAATCAAAATTCCAGAAGATATATCAATAATTGGTTAGATAATAGTTTATTTTTATGTCAGTTAGTGGACTGCAAAAAATTAGTGTCTTTTATGAATATTGGTATATTTTGATTTAACAATAACACGATAGGCATTAAGGCCATTTGTAATAAGTGTATAATATACCAACATGTCTTTGGCTTTTAATATTGTTATATAACCATATATAAAAAATATAAGTTAAAGATTATTAATAGCTTTATCCGCAATATTACTACAAGTTAAACCATATCTTTTTAGTAATGCTTTATGAGAGCCAAATTTAGAAATAAATTTATCTGGTAATCCAATTCTTACAAGTTTAGAACTAACACCTTGCTCAGCTATAACTTCTGCAACTGCTGAACCTAAACCTCCAGTTAAATTATGTTCCTCAACTGTTACTATAAGCTTTGTCTCTTCTGCAGCTTTTTTAATTGCTTTAATATCTAAGGGTTTTATAGTATGTATATCTATTACTTTAACTTCTATGCCTCTCTTTCTTAGAATAGATGCTGCTTCTAATGCCTCTGACACCATTAATCCTGTCGCAAATATACTCACATCTTTTCCTTCTGTTAAAGCTACAGACTCGCCGATTTTAAATTCATAATCCTCATGATAAATAATAGGAATATTTTTACCTCCACTTAACCTAATATAAACCGGTCCTTCATATTTGACTATTTCCCATAATAATTTTGCCAATGACAAGCAATCACTAGGTGAAATCACTGTCAAATTTGATATGCTCCTCATAACAGCAATATCCTCCAATCCATAATGAGTTACACCTAAATAGCCAGTAGCAACACCACTATCTATACCAATAATTTTTACATTACGATTCTGATAGCAGATATCATTTCTTACTTGTTCACAACAACGCAAAGTAGCAAAAGAGGCAAAAGTAGCACAAAAACACATTTTTCCATTCAATGAGAGTCCTGATGCTATAGACATCATATTTTGTTCCGCGATACCAACCTGTATAAAATTATTAGGAAATTTTTCCGAGAATTTTGTAACTCTTGTTGCATCTGAAAGATCTGCTGCAAGTACCACCGTATTTGGATACATCTCCCCAATTTCAAGAATCTCTCTTCCAAAGGTATCTCTGAAACCAAGTTCGCTTAGTTTTTCTATAACTTCTGTTGTATATTTAGCCACTACCAAATATCTCCTTTCTTAAAACCCAATTCCTCTAATGCTAATATTGATAATTCCCGATTAAAACTTCTGGTATGATGATATATCTTATTATTTTCACAAAAAGATACACCTTTGCCTTTTACAGTATTAGCTATTATAGCAGTAGGTGCAGCATTGGTTTTATTTTTTTTATTAAAAACTTCTAAAAGGTTCTTAATATCATGTCCATTTACCTCTTCTACCTGCCAACCAAAGCTTTTCCACTTATCACTCATGGGATACATATTCATAACCTCTTTCGTAAACCCATCAGCCTGCAATCCATTATGGTCCACTATTGCAGTTATATTATCTAATCTATATTTCTTTGCTGCCATGCATGCTTCCCAAATGGTACCTTCATTACATTCTCCATCACCAACAAGCACATAGGTGTGAAAATCCTTTTTATCTATTTTTGCTGACAATGCAATTCCAACACCAATTGATAAACCATGTCCTAATGAACCGGTGGAAGCTTCGATACCAAATTCTACATTTAAAACTGGATGACCACATAGTATTGTTTCTTCATGATAAAAACCTTTCAATATATCAAATGGTAGTAGTCCAACTTCGGCTAAGACTGGATATAGACCCAGAACTCCATGACCTTTACTTAGAATAAATCTATCCCTGTCTGGCCAATCTGGTTTCTTAACATCATAATTTAGCACCTCTGTATAGAGTGTTGTCACTATATCAATTATAGAAAGGGCTGGCCCAATATGTGCGCCTCTTTTTCCTGCTCTTAAAGCCAAGCATATGGCATTTTTTCTAATAATTCTTGCCTTTTCCTCAATTTCTTTAATCTTGCTTTCGTTAATATTTGTCATAAATAATACCTCTCCCTACTCTTTATGTATTTTTGGCTTCTTTATATTTTATATTCAATCCTACTTTTACACTTGGGTTAAGCAAACTACATGCAAATTTAAATTTTTTCATTTCTTTAATCTACTCTTTTAGTTTTTACTCTTAATAAATAATTTTACATCTTCCAATGAAGGTAAACTTTCAGTTGTTCCTCTTTTAGTTGCTGTTATTGCACCAACAGCATTTGCAAACTCTCCAATTTTTTCTAACTGCCAATTTTTAATATAACCATATATAAAACCTGCACAATAAGAATCACCGCAACCTGTTGGATCAACCTCATTTATTCTAAAAGGTTTTACATATATTTTTTTCTCTTTAGTAAAAATGGTTGAGCCATTTTTACCTTCTTTCCTGGCTATTATTTTAATTCCTTCTTTAAATAATTGAGATATACCATTCTCTTCATTATTAATTTCCATTATGTATTTGATTTCTCCTATACTGGGTAAAAATACTGTAGTTTTTTTTAAAACAGGCCAAACAATTTCTTTTATTTCAGAACTTTTAAAAACTTCTAATCTCAGATTAGGGTCAAAACTAATGGGTATATTATTTTTATATGCAATATCTACTGCTTTATAGATAGCATCTCTTGCTGATTTACTAAGCGCAAGAACGTTTCCAGAAATGTGTAACCATCGTGAACTTTGAATATATTTTTTATTAATATGTTTGGGACTAAACTTACCTGGAGCTGCATTCTCTAAATGAAAAATGAAATTTCTACTTCCATCTGAATTATAAGAGGTAAATGCTGTTCCAGTTGTTATATTTTTTAAATATATAATATGACTTATATCAACTTTATACTTCTTCAATCTTTCAACAATACACTTCCCAAAGGCATCTTCTCCTACTGTGGCAATTATCCCTGTTTTTGCTCCTAATGCTGACATAGCACAAACAAAAATACCAGAAGGACCTCCAGGAAATGGGCCAATTAACTCCTCACAAATACTTAATGGCTTATCCAGCTCTTTTCGGAAAAATTCTACATCTAAATGACCAAGAGAAATTGAATCATAAAGCCTTAACATCCTTTAATTCCCTTACAATGATTACCATTATTTTTATGTAAAAAGCATTTAATAAAATTACTGAATTGAGAACACTATACAAATAAGTAAAAAGCCAGTATCCAGTACATATTATAGGTATATAAAAATATATGTCAATACATATTTACATCACTACAACTATATTATTGATTTTGATAAGAATTTTAATTATTATATTAGTAATATTATCAAAAGAGAGGGTTCAAATTGATAGATAAGAAAAGCAATATACCATATTATGTACAAGTCAAAGAAGACTTATTAGATAAGATAAATAAAGATACTTATAAAACTGGAGAAAAAATCCCGACAGAAAATGAATTAAGCAATTTATATGAAGTTAGTAGAGTAACCATAAGAGAAGCTATTAGGGAGCTTGTAAAGGAAAACAGAATAGAAGTTTTAAAAGGTAAAGGTATGTTCGTAAAACCATATATATTAACACCTTTAGTTGGAGTAGATAGAGTTGCAAGCTTTTCAAATATTTTATCAAACAAAGGATTAAAATTAGATGTAAAAATATTAGAGTTGAAAAAAACTTTTGCAAATTATGAGATATCAAAAATACTAGGCATTCCAAATAAAAGTCCAGTAATTTTCTATGAAAGAGTCAGATATATAGAAAATAATCCTGCTGTGCTTACAAAAGCTTATATGAGGTATGAAATCTGTTCAGAAATAATAAATTTAGATCTTAGAAAAAATGAATTATTTTATTCAATAGAAAATATTCTTGGGATAAAGATAAAACACATAAAAAGAGTTTTAGAGCCTTCTTTTCCAAATAATGATCAATCTAAAATATTAAATATTAAAGAAAAATCTCCTATCATTTATATGCAGACATTTATATATACAGAAAAGAAATTGTTGTTTGGTTATATTGAAGATTTTTTTATAAAAGAATTTGCAAGATTTGAATTTAATATCACATATTAATTTCAAATAATCTTTATAAGGGGACTGTAACATATCAGCAATTAATCATATTAAAAATATTTTCTAAATAATACAACTATATAAGGCCTAAATCAGCCCATTTTTTAAAAGAGCAAATTCGATTTCAAGAAAGTCTTGACTTTTAACTTAAAATATGATATGTATATTGCATATCATATAAATAAGGAGTAGAAATGAACAAAAAATACATGGACCTAAATTTAAAAAAGACAATTTCTTATCTTATAAGGCTTGTTAGTAAGGGTAAGTTTTTAAGAGGAAACCCTGTTATTATGAGGCGAGTCTGTGGAAATAAAAACTGCAAGTGCATAAAAGAGGGAAAAAAACACGCCTCTCTATATATTTCTAAAAATAAGGGTGGAAATAGAAAGATGATATATATTCCAAAGAGATTAGAAGAAGAAGTTATGGGAAAACTTAAAGCTTACCAGAAAATAAAGAAGTTAACTGAGAGAATATCTGAAATAAATTACGAAGAGCTTAAGATAAAGAAATCTGGCGATGTATAAAAGAATAATAAAATATTCTTCTAAACATTTTGGCTTATTTAAAAAATTAGCTGTTGCAATAATATGTATGCAACTATCTAACCTTGGTTCACTAAATAACCTATCACAGAAACTTAACTTTGGTTACTACCCCTCAGTATCAACCATTGCAAGAGTTGTTGACTCTATGGAGCTAGATGATATAAGGGCTATAGGATTAGATATATATAAAAAGGCAAGAAAATCTAAGATGCTTTCCCCCTACTGCACAATGTGGGTAGGTATGGTTGACGGTCATGAAATTACCACATCTAGTTACTGTAAATGTAGCCACTGCAAAAAAAGGAAACTAAAAACTAAAGACAGCAGTATAAAATACCAGTATAAAACTCCCAGTTATCTTTTCTAAAGTCGGGGCAGTTTCTATGTGATATATACATAAAGTGTCATTTAAAAATTAAAAGTGCACAGTTTTTTTAAGATTTAACTCTTCTAGAAAATATAGATATATTCAGATACTACATAACTATAGGGATAATGGAATCTCGGACAAGCTCCTAGCGTAAACCTAGTCATAATAACTGCGGGATTTTAGGTAACAAGGGTATCTAATTTGGAATTGTTTTCATTAATGGTTGGTTACCACTGTTCTAATTGCATCAGCGATTTTTTCAGGCTGTGGCACGTAAAACTTCTCCATCACTGGAGAAAATGGAGCTGGAGTATTTGGTGCCGCTATTCGAGTAACAGGAGCTAATAGATAGTCAGGTATATTTTCTGCAACCTGAGTTCCAATTTCAGCACCAATCCCACCCTGCTTAGGTGATTCCTCCACAATTACAACTCTTCCTGTTTTCTTAATAGAATTAAAGATAAGATCAGTATCAAGCGGAAAGAGAGTTCTAGGATCTATTACTTCACACTGAATACCATCAACTTCAAGAATTTTTGCTGCCTGAAGACTATAATGCATCATCAATAGACTCCCAATAATAGTTACATCTTTCCCTTTCCTGCGTGTTATTCCTTTGCCAATGGGTACTGTGTAATCTTTATCTGGAATTTCTGAGGATGCATCAATCCCTCCTGATTCTGCTCTTGCACCCTTAGAACCATAAAGCAGTTTATGCTCAAACATTAACACAGGGTCATCATCTCGTACTGCTGATCTAAGTAGTCCTATAGCGTCATAAGCTGTAGCTGGAGCAACTATTTTTATACCAGGGCAGCTTATAAAATAAGGCTCGAGACACTGGGCATGTTGAGCACCACGCCCCGTTACCCCTACTGGGGCCCTCATAACAATAGGAACTTTAAGTTTACCTCCAGAAATGTATCTGAGTTTAGCTATTTGATTGATTATCTGATCCATTGCACAGAAGAGAAAATCCCCGTACTCAACATCAGCGATTGGACGCATACCCATTATTGCAGCACCACAAGCTACACCAAATATACCTATTTCTGAAATTGGCGTATCAATAATTCTTTCTCTAAAATCTTTTTCAAGTCCCAGTGTAACAGTAAATGCTCCCCCAAAACCACCGGTAATACCTATATCTTCTCCTATGCAAAATACGCTTTCATCTCTTTCCATTTCATCATGTATAGCTTTTCGCAGTGCCTCTGCAATACTTAGCCTCATTTTGGTACCTCCATAGTTGCATATAAATCATTGTATGTATCCTCGGGTTTTGGTTCAGGACTATTTTGGCCAAATTTAATAGCTTCTTCTATTTTTTTATCTATTCCAGCTTTCAATTCTTCTATTACTTCCTTATCTATTATTTTTTCCTGTAGTAAAATTTTCTCAAAATTTAATATAGAATCTTTTGCCTTCCAATGCTGTTTTTCTTCTTTAGGTATATAGTTTGAAGGGTCTCTTCTAGAATGACCACAGTATCTAAAGGTTTTTAGTTCCAAAAGAGTTGGGCCCTTCCCAGACCTTGCATCGTTTATTGCTTTACTAGCTTTATCATATACATCTAAAACATCCATTCCATCAGCAACGACTCCTTTCATACCATATGAAGAAGATCTATCTGCTATATTTTCAATTTTTGTTACCTTTCTTATACTAGTCGAAGCTCCGTATAGATTATTTTCACACACAAAAACTGCAGGAACATTGTAGACAGCAGCCATATTTAATCCCTCGTGAAAAGCTCCTTCATTTGATGCACCCTCACCAAAAAAGCTAACTGCCACTCTTTTTTCTCTTTTCAGCTTAAAGGCTAAAGCTGTACCCACTGTGATCGGGATATTAGCTCCAACAATAGCGATAGCTGGTAGCATTCCTTTTTCAATATCACCAATATGCATTGAACCCCCCTTACCCTTACAGCAGCCTGTCACCTTTCCATACAATTCACTTGCTATTTCTTTAATTGGTATCCCTTTTGCTATTGCATGACCATGAGGCCTGTGAGTAGAAGCAATAACATCATCTTCTTCCAGTGCAGAACATACTCCAACAGCACATGCTTCCATGCCAATATATTGATGTATTGTGCCAGGCATTTTTCCTTCAAGGAAAAGGAATCTTATTTTTTCTTCAAACTGGCGGATCTCAAGCATTTTATTATACATACCTATTGCTTTTTTACTACCTATTTTTTGAATTATACTTTTGTAATCCATATCGATTATATCTCCTCTAATATCTTCTTAATTTTTTCAATAAAAGCTGCGCCCTGTACACCATTTACAATTCTATGGTCAAAACTCCCTACAATGCTGCATACCTTTCTTATACTTATTGTATTATTTTTATCAATATGTAGTGTTTTTTTCATGCCACCAACTGCAATAATTGCAGCCTGGGGAGGATTAATAATTGCATAAAACTCATCTACTGCAAGCATCCCAAGGTTACTTATGGTGAATGTACAATCAGAGATATCTTGTTGTTCTAATTCTTCGTTTTGCACTTTTTCTATGAGTAATTTTACTTCTTTATCTATTTCTCTTATCTCCTTACTGTCAGCATTGTGGATAACCGGAACATAGAGCTCATCATTTGAGGCTACTGCAAATCCTACATTAACTTTGTTGTATAAATTAATTTTATTGTCTTTAAAGTATCCATTCAGTTTAGGATATTCTCTTAGAGCTTTAGCAATAGCATAGATAAAAAGAGAATATATTGAAACCTTTATGTCATCAATGTTTCTGTTTTCCTCTCTCCATTTCAATACAGAATCGATAAAAATATGAGTTTTTAGATAATAATGTGGTATCTCTTTTTTACTTCTAGTCAAGTTTGTTGCAACTGCTTGTTGACTCTGAGTTAATGGATAAACATTTACCTTTTCCTTGATTCTTTTTCGAGTTTTAGTAGATCTCAAGTAACCTTCAAGATCCTTTCTCGTAATGAGCCCCTGAGCCCCAGTTCCTTTTAGATATTCTAAATTTATATTTTTTTCCCTTGCAATATTCTTTACTAAGAGCGTGGCTTTTACTTTAGCTGCTTCCCTAACTTCCTCATATGGCTCGCCTAAAACTGCTATTACAGCACCAGCAAGTATTGTCGCACCGGGTTTTGTATATAACTTTAAAACTGTCCCACTTTCAAAACTCTCAACATCCATTGTTGTTTTATCAGTCTCTACTTCGCACAATGGGTCTCCCTTCTTAATTTTCTGTCCTTCTTTTACAAACCAACTTAACAGTTTTACTTCATCAGTTATTTGACCTAAGCTTGGCATTTTAATTTCTATTGACATTTAAGATTCTCCTAAAAATAATTCTCTTATAAACTTTATAGAGATAATACCACCATTTATATATAAAATAATCTATTTTTCATTGTTTAAATATTTCCTGTTGAGTTTTTGTTTCATATGTGTTAAAGTAAAGATGTTGTTACATGTTAACATATTTACAAAATTTTTGCAAAACTTATTTTGTAATATCTGTTTTTTAGTATATTTAGTTTTATAGATAATTCTAAATAAAGTATTTTTTATTTATTATAAAGCTAATTAGAAAGAAGAGGTTATAATCTCAAAGATAAAGTTTTCAGCAAGGTTGGCTACATTTGGAAATCAAAGTGATAGATTTTGTACATCTGGTTATAAAAAAGATAAATCTATAGAAGAAATGTTTGCTGATGCAAGCAAGGTTGAAGATCTCTCTGGTGTTGAACTTGTAGGAACGTGGCATATCAACGAAAAAAATGTTGGTTTAATAAAAGAAATTAAAGATAAATATAATCTTAAAATAGTATCTATTATTCCTGATACTTTTACTCAGGCTAAATATGGCAAAGGAAGCTTTTCCTCTAACGATCCAAAAATTAGAAAACGGGCAATGGAAGATGTAAAAAATATATGGATATTGCACCTAAATTAAATTGTGACTTGCTTGATGTTTGGTTTGGGCAGGATGGTTATGACTATAGTTTTCAGTCTGATTTTATTAAAGCGTGGAATTTAATAATTGATGGACTTAAAGAATGTGCAGAGTATAGAAGTGATATAAGACTTGGAATCGAATACAAGCCAAAGGAGCCTCGAACCCACATCTATATTGGAACTATAGGGAAGACTTTAGTATTATTAAATAAGGTTAATAAAGATAATGTTGGGATAATAGTTGATGTTGGCCACGCCTTTTATATGCTTATGAGAATATGATGGTGGGAAGTGTACATCTTCAGAAATACCTGGAATTAATTTATTGGTTGAAAAAAACAAACTATAAAGGTTGGTATTCGCTTGATATTTTTCCTTATAGAGAAGATGAGGTAGAAGCTGCATCTGAAAGTATTAAATGGCTTAAATCAATAATAGAGGAAGTAAATAGTGTAGATGACTCTGAAATTGAAAAAATAATAAGTGAAAGTGATGCAGTTAAATCTTTATCTCTTATAAGAAAAATGTTGTTTAAATAATTAGATAATTTATTGAAAGGTTTTTTTGGAAACAAAATATTTCTCTCAGGTAAATAAAAAAAGTAAAATTCCATATTATTTACAAGTAAAGGAACAATTTATAAAAAGTATCAGGGAACGTATTTTTAAACCTGGTGAAAAAATAAAAAATGAGTATGAACTGTGTAAAATATTTAATATATCAAGACCTACCATTAGGCAGGCAGTAAGAGATTTAGAATTTGAAGGATTGTTAAAAAGAGATAAAGGCAAAGGAACATTTATTGCTGAGAGAAAGATTGATACAACCTTTACACAAAAAGCTGTTGCTTTATATGATGAGCTAAAAGAGAAAAATATTAAATTTGAAACAAAAATTTTAAAGAAAAAAATAATAGTAGCACCTAAAGATATAGCGAAAATACTTGAATTAGAAGAAAATGAAAAAGTGAACTATGTTGAAAGACTAAGATTGATAGATGGAAAACCTTTTTATTTTTGTTTTTTTTATATTCCAGTAAAATTCTGCATAATTATAAATGATGATTTAGAAAATTGTTCTACAGCTCATCTGCTTGAGGAAAAATACAATATATATATAGCAAAGGTAAAAAGATATCTAGAACCTGTCTTATCAAGCGATTATAAGAAAGTTTCTAAAATTTTAAATATTGAAAATGAGGGAGCTTTACATTATATGCAAAATTTTCTTTATAACAAAGATGGTGTTCCTATAGGCTATTATAAGGATTACTTTCGACCTGATAAAAGTAGATTTACGTTTTATTTGGAAAGATAAGATATAGGTTGTTAGAAAATAGAGAAGGAATTTAAAATTTTTTAAGAATTTAAACTAAAGATAATTTTAAAGTACTTTTATTATCTTTATCAAGACATTCTATAAAAATAAAGGATAAAAATATTAAATTGTCAAAGAACTAAAAGATAAAAATTTTTAAATATATTTTGCTCTTTGAAAACTAAATAAGTTAAGTAGCTACTTTTAAAGAAGAAGCTTGGGAAAACACCCGGGAAGGAAGTGGGATATTTTGATAAAATCTCTATAGATACTTTGGAGAAGGGATGAGAGGCCACTTTGGTATATTGCCGAAATACCACATAAAGAAGTGCTAATGTACTCTTCTTTAGATCTTTTATCCTTCTATCAAAGGAAAATTTGACTCTAACCAGCTCTCTTAGCTCTAGCACAGTGTCATTGGAAATATACAAGCTGTTGTATTTTCTACCCCGGATAAGCTCGGCAATAAAGGTTGCATTAATAGAGTCAGTTTTGATTTTAGACCCCAGAGCTTGCCTGTACTTTTTTACTTGATAAGGATTTAAAAAGATACAGGACAATCCTTTCTTCTCAGGTGTATGAGCATGATAACAGTTACGATCATGGCTTTAATGAATTTAGCCCGGAAGAAAGAATTAGATGTCATGAATTTTGTGATTTTAATGAGGCTACAAAATGGTTGTTGAGCTTTTGAGGTAGAAAAGGGTATGAAAACTATTATAAGATAATATTATTTTTACTGCAATTTTGTTGTGAAATTGGGGGAATTGTAGAATTGCTGAGAGCAATTCGAAAAATTGACAATATAATTAATATATTATTATCGGCAAGTGGAATAAAACATATGAAATAGAAATACAGAAATATTTAGGCAAACGCATTTTATACTATCTATTAATTATAATTACAAAATAAGAAAGAGAGGTTGAAAAAATGAAGACATATTATGACCCATCAATATTTGAATATTCATGGGAGGGAGTAAAGAATAAGGATTATATTATTGCGACTTATTATATCGAAGATTTTCTTGATGGAGTCGATTTCCTGGATCATCTTTCAAAAGTTCAAGAAATGGTGCTTGAAGGATCTACTGGTTCATGGATAGATATAAAAGAAGAGACACCAGGAGTTAGGGAGAAGCTTTCAGGAAAATTGCTGGGCTACTATGAGGTTCCAGCGCCAAAGTATGGTAAAAGAGCTATAATCCAGTTGGCATTTCCTACAGCTGCATGGGATTTAAATGCAAATATCCCAATGATGCTACTATCTGTTGCTGGAAATATATTTGTTTTCTCTAAAAAGGTAAGGGTTTTAGATATTTCCTTCCCAGAGTCACTAATTAAGAAATTTTCTGGCCCGAAGTTTGGTATAGATGGTTTGAGAAAATTGACAGGGGTGCAGGGCAGACCATTACTTCTTCATATTATCAAACCAAAAATGGGAATGACTGCTGAAGAAACAGCAAATCAGGTATACCTTACTGCCTTAGGTGGAGCAGATTTTGCAAAAGATGATGAAATGTGCTCAACAGTATTTAATTGCTCGATGGAAGATAGACTTACTGCTGTATTAAAAGCAGTTGAAAAAGCAAAGAAAAAGACAGGTAGAGAGCTAATCTATTTTGTATCAATTACAGATGACACTGATAGGATAGTTGAAAGAGCTAAAAGAGCCGTAGAGATAGGAGCAAAAGGTCTGCTTGTCAGTTACCCAATAGGATTCTCAGCTTTGAAAGCTATTACTAGTAATCCAGACATAAGTGTACCAGTATTGTTGCACCCTTCAAATATGTTAGGCTTGATACCAACAAACAGTTATGTTTTTCTTGCAAAGATGGCCAGACTATGTGGAGCTGATATTTTATTGGGTCCCTCATATTGGGGTGCAACTCCCCCAGTAACCTTGGAAGAATCAATAAGGTGGACACAAGTGGTTCGAAGCCCACTATATGGTGTTAAGCCAATGATGCCAACGATTGGTGGTGGAGCACACCCAGGACTCGCAGAAATCTATATAAAAGAAGTAGGTATTAACCATATAATTGCATCGGGCGGTGGTCTGCTCGGACATCCAGAAGGTTATACAGCTGGAGCCAGGGCTTGGCGTCAAGCAATTGATTCTGTTGTAAACGATGTTCCTTTAGAAAAAGCTGCTGAAAAACATATAGAATTACGTAATGCTTTAAAGTATTTTGGTTATTATAAAAGACCTAGAACACCATGGTTATATATTTCGCCGGAATTTACACCAAAAGTATTCAAGGATGATGATATTAGAAAATAGAGTTCCCTCTCTTTTTTTAATGGTTTGTAGAGAAATTTAATAGATTAGAGATGAATGTATCGTGCCCTAAGAGTTTTTATAGAATATATGATTATTGGGGGTATCTAAAGATAGAGGGAAGAGGTGGTGGACTTCAAGCACTGAAAGAAAGTAATAAGCCTGTAGGTATTTTCATGAAATATAAAAATAAACCGATTGAGATTTGGGTTGTAAATGATTTATTAAAAGATTTAGGTAATTGTAAAGTAAGAGTGGTAGCAATAGAAGACAATAAGAAAAAGTTATTAGAAGAGGATAGGGAAATTGAGATAGGCCCAGATTCGTCTTTAAAAGTTAGTAATTTTAATTTTCCCATTAGAAATGACTCTTCTTATTTTATAAAACTTGAGGTTTTTGATTCTTCAGGTTGTTTATTAGCAGAAAATACTTATTATGACCCATTTAAACATCCAAAACGTCCAGAGTATTACCCTGAGCGAATGGATCATGAAATTGGAATGAGACTTTGGTAGCTGGAATAAATAGGTCATCAGATCTGGGTGGATTAACTAGTAGGTAATTGCAAACCTGATAAAGAAAAAAGCTGAAAATTATAAATAGATTTAAAAATTAGTTTTGGTTGGAATTATTAAAATTGGATTGATTTTTAGGAATAGGGCATAGCAATAGAAAACAGAGCTTGAATTAAATTTTAAAATTATAAATATGTAATTATGAAAGGATTAAAATGGCACTTAATGATTTTAGAAAACTAAGATTGGGATTTGTGAACCTGGTAATGTTGGGAAATTTTGAAAAAGAAGCAGAGGAGGAAGCAGTAAGGCATTCCAATAGAGCCAAGGAATACCTGGAAAGCCTGGGAGCAGAAGTTTATTCAAACCTGCCTGCGGTCAATACTGTTGATGAAGCCAGGGCAGCCTGGCATTACTTCAAAGAAAAGAATGTAGACGGAATAGTACTCTTTAATGGTACCTTCAGCCTAAGCAACCTTATGATAGAAATCATAAGGAATATAGACCTGCCCTATCTGGTGTGGGGCCTGGAAGAATACCTGATAAAAGGAGGACTTATGACCGGATCTATGATAGGGTTGATGCCAGCTGGCCCCATATTTAGAAATTTTGGTAAAAAATTCACTTTTGCTTACGGGATAGTAGACAAAAAAGAGGCAAAGGAAAAAGTAGCGGTATTTATGAGAGTTTTAAGGGCCATAGCCTATATGAGAGAAGCAAGAATCGGACTTATCGGCTTGAGGCCGGATGGATTTGAGATGTCCGGTTTTGATGAGCTTGCCATTAAAAATATTTTCGGCACTACCATAAATAAGATTTCCATGTCAGATTTTCTTAATCTAATTGATGGAATGAAAGGTAAAAAGGTGGAAGCAGACCTTAAAGTCCAGAAGGAGATTTTTAATGTGGGCAAGACCAGTGATGAAGATTTGCGCTCTTTGTCAAGAATATATCTTGCACTGAAGGAAATGACGGGAAAGTATAATCTGGATGCTTATGCGCCCCAATGCTGGCCGGAACTCAGAATGGACAGGAAGACTCCCATGTGTGCTGCAAACGGAAGGATTACTGTAGAGGGGATAATGGCCTCCTGCGAGGCTGATATGGACTGTGCTCTTACCATGCTGCTTCTATATGCATTAAGCGAAAAAACTCCATGGACCAATGATTTTGTCAATCTTATTGAAGAAAATGATACGCTTCTCTTCTGGCATTGCGGCAATGCGTCATATAATTTATCAAATACCAAACCTAAAATAGAGGTAATATTTGAAGGCCCAGCCCAGACTGCTACCCTGAAAGCGGGAACTGTAACTGTTTGCCGTATAAATCACTTCAGGGAAAGTTTTGAATTATTTTCTGGAATTGGAGAGGCAATTGATTCCAAGCCTATGCTCAAGGGAAGTAATATGTATATGAAGATGGCTCAAGGCAATATGGAATTCATAGAGTCTATGCTCAGACATGGAGTACCCCACCATAATGTTGTCGTCTATGGAGACTTGTCTAAAGAACTGGAGGAATTTGCTAATTTAATGAGCCTACAGGCAATTATTATAAAATAGCAAATATGACCAATAGAGGCTGGTGGATAAGTTTAACTCGTAGGAAGAAATTTATCTGACATAAATATATTGGTAAAGGGATTAAATATTAAAATGCATAGTGATTTAGTAATAAAAGAACAAAGAGTGTATGAATTAATAGATAAGTTAAACTTATCTGGAATTCTTCTTTCAAAACAAACTAATTTTCTATGGTTTACAGGTGGAAATAGAAATGATGTTATAAAAAATGAAGATATTTCATTAGTATACTTATTTATAACAAAAGATAATAAATATTTAATTTCTACGAATAGTGATAAAGAGAGAGTTTGTAATGAAGAGTTAGACAAAAAAGGGTTTGAATCAATTGTGTATGATTGGTATTGCCAAGATGTTTTCGATGCTTTAAAAAAGATTAGAATTACTAAAAATATTGGGGGAGATCTACAGCATCCGAATATTTTATATATTGAGAATAATCTAGCTGATATTAGAAGAAATCTTACAGGGGATGAAATTAAAAAATTAAGAAATTTAGCTGATGAATATTCTAAATTATTAACGAAGTTTTGTTTAAATTTAAAACCAGGTCTTACTGAAAAACAAATAGCAAACAACCTCATATGTGAATGTTTGAAAAAAGACATTAAAATGCCTGTCTTAATGGTGGGAAGTGATGAAAGGGTATTTAAATACAGGCATCCAGTTGTGACTGATAAAAAGGTTTATAAATATTTTATTTTAGCAACAGTTGCTGAAAGAAGTGGATTAAATATTTCTCTTAGCAGGTGTGTTTATTTTGGCAAGACGCCAAAAGAATTAAATTCAAAAATAGAATCAGTAAATTATATAGAAGCAGTTTATTGTTGTAACTCTTTACCAGATAAAACTTTAAAAGAATTATTTGAGGTTGGCAAGAAAGCATATGCCAAAGCTGGTTATCCTGATGAGTGGAAAAATCATACTCAAGGTGGCATTATAGGATATAGACCTAGAGAATTTATTGCAAATTCTAGTTCTAAGGTGAAAATAAAGAGTAATAATGCATTATCTTGGAATCCTACTATAAAAGGAGTTAAAGCAGAAGATGTAATTTTAGTTAAGGAAAGAGAAGTTGAACAGCTAACCATAGATAAGAAATGGCCATATATAGAAATTGATATTAATGGAAAGCAATTTCTAAAGCCAAAAATATTAGAGATATAGTTAAGATTTATATTTTTAGTGATTTAGTTAATTGATTTTTCTAAATATATTTAAATATTTTCCTTTAAAAACTTAATAAATCTCACAATAAATTAAAATTAATATTAGAAGAGAATGATTATGTCTGCAAATAATTATCTAATCATTGATTTTGGGGCTAGTAATGGGAGATTACTGGTAGCAAAATATAATGGCTCTAAATTTAAAATGATAGTAACTCATCATTTTGATAATCAGCCTGTCTTTGCTTCTGGTACCTTATATTGGGATATCTTAAGGCTTTACCATGAACTTAAAATTGGAATTCAGACCTCGCTTAAAAAATATAAAAACTTGACTTCTTTGGGAATTGATACCTGGGGAGCAGATTTTGGCGTAATTGATAAAAATGGAAAACTTATTTCAAATCCCGTCCATTACCGAGATGAGAGAAGAGCTAAAGATTCAAAGAGTTTATTTAAAATTATACCAGCAAGAGAATTATTTAAACTTACTGGTGCTTATATACTACCTATATATGATTTATTTCACCTTTATTCACTAAAAATCCAAAATAGCCCAGAGATACAAAGTGCAGACAAGATATTATCAATTGCTGACATTTTTAACTATTTTTTAACTAGAAATACTTGTAATGAATATACAAGAGTTACTACTAGCATTTTGTTTAATCAGGTAAAGAGTAGAATAGAAGATAGCATATTTGATAGACTAAATCTACCTAAGAATATTTTTCCACCTATTATTATGCCCGGAGAGAAAATAGGGAGTATTTCAGCTAATGTAGCTAAAGAATTGGAAGTCGAACCTGTCTCAGTTATTGCCCCTGCTACTCATGACACTGCCTCCGCTGTGGCTGGAATACCAGTAATAGATAAAAATGTAAACTGGGCTTTTATCTCTATAGGAACCTGGTGTGCGATGGGAATGGAGATAGACAAGCCTTTAATAAGTGATGAAATATTTGAAAAAGCATTCTTAAATGAAGCAGGAGTAGAAGGAACTAATATATTTGTTAAGAATATAAATGGATTATGGGTCATTCAGCAGTGCAGGAAAAGGTGGCTAAAAGAAAAGGAAGATCTTTCCTGGGAAGAGATTGTAAATCTTTCATCTAAGGCTAGACCGTTTAGATCATTTATCAATATTGAAGAGTCACAATTTGCCAAACCTCAATTAGATATGCCTAAGAATATAAGAAACTTTTGTAAAGAAACTAATCAGCATATTCCTGAGAATATCGGGGAAGTTGCAAGATGTGTATATGAAAGCCTTGCTATGGAATTTAAATATTATCTTACTTTTCTAGAAAATTTTACCAGAAGGAATATAGAAATCTTACATATTGTGGGAGGCGGCACTAAAAATAAACTTCTTTGCAAGTGGATATCAAATGCCACTGGTTTGAATGTAATAGCTGGCCCTGCAGAGACTACTTCAGTTGGTAATCTACTTATGCAGCTTAAGGTTAATAGGGAAATAAGCTCATTAGATGAGGGTAGACAGTTATCTTTAAATTCATCAGAAGTCATAATTTACCAACCTGAAGATAAAGAGATTTGGGATGAAGCATATTTCAAGTATTTGAAGGTTTTATAGAAGCTTTTAACAAAATTGGATGTATATTTATTGTTTGGAAGGAGAGAATTAAGTAGTTGACGTAAAAAATATTAGAAAATCAATTTGCTAAATAGGAAAGTTATTATTTGATAAAGAGCTTGTTGATTCTAGTGGAGAAAATATCTCTGTAAGAGATGGTGAGACAATATATATTACTCCCTATATTACTCCCAAAAAGACTGGTTACTAAAACCAATGGTCAATTGAAGAAGATTTCATAGTAATCACCGACCTATGCAAAATGCCAGTTATAGGAGATGTAGAAAATGTTTCTCGGGAAGCAGCATCTCATTACTATATATATATCAGAATTTTCCGGATATTGGTGCAGTATAATACATGCCCGTCCTATTTTTATAATGGCTTTTGGGGCAGCACATATGGATCTGTCTGCTATAATTGGGGGAACTAGAGCAATTTTAGGTAATCATCCAGTATCTAATATGCCAGAAGTAATGCCTGGATCAGTAGAGCAAGCTACAGAGATAGTGGAAAATTTTAAAAAAAGAAGGGAAATTGATATAGAGCCCACTAATCTGTGGTGGTATGAACCCCAAAAACTAAACACAAAATTATCTAAGTTAAAACCAGCTAGTGAGATTTATTTTATATAATTTGGGACAAGCTATTAAAGTTTTTTTAGAAAAAACTTCAGTACTTAAATATTCTGATCTATACTATAATCCTGGTAATATAATTAGTCATGTTCCGTTAAAAAATGATCATATCCGTGCTTTGTAAGAAGTTCCTCTTTGTCTTCTTTACAGATTCTAACACCCTTTTCTCTGGTTATTTTTCCTACTAAAAATCCTTTAACTTTATTTAGATTTTTCTTTGAAACTGTGTAAACTAATTCAAAAT
>Ga0209979_1000799_pt1 | contig 38591 bp, 24 predicted proteins | sample AnhtaG_FD_183114 | JGI IMG/M metagenome (GOLD analysis project Ga0209979, IMG submission 183114) | Deep subsurface microbial communities from Anholt, Denmark to uncover new lineages of life (NeLLi) - Anholt_01485 metaG (SPAdes) (version 2) | ecosystem: Environmental > Aquatic > Marine > Oceanic...
TAGTAATGTCAGTACACAAACCAATAACACTTTTGATTTAAATCTTTTCATAATTTAAGTCCTCCTGAAAAAAGATAATTTTTTTAATTTTGAAACGCTTTTTCTGTACGTCTTACACCCTATGAGGAATAAAGACTCAAAAATGATGTAAAGGCATTGTTGCCACTCCTCACTAAGTCAATTGTTTACAATCAATAAGATACCACACCATTGCCCTCAAAACAAGGAAAAAATCCGGATTATCCCGTTTTTTTTGTTTGTTGAAGCACAGATGGGGTAACTTTCTTTGTGGCGGTGTTAGCTTCGCGCTCGGTCGATTCTTTTCCGCTCCCCGCGCGCCCAAGCCAGCTCGAAAAACCGTAAAATATTCGGACCAAACGGCGGAAAAATGGTTACTGAAATTAGTCAGTCTTAGCATCAATGCGAGTATTCCGGCAACCTGAGTAACGGCGGCGAGAACATCGTCCTGAAACTTCCCTGGCCTCTGGAAGCAGCGATTCTGCGGTTTGAGTACAGCGACAGGTGGTATCCGACAACAGACGGCGGCGGCAATTCGTTGATGATTTATGAGCCGGCCGCTCACCCAGCTACCTGGACTCAACCCGGGAGCTGGCAGCCGGCCACTCCCACCCCCGGCTGGTAACAACGCTAAACACCAAAAGTATTATTTGCAGCTCCCGAAAGGGATATTGCGTACAGCGCAGCGCTAAAGTGATCTAAAGTGAACTAAAGTGAGCTAAAGTTAAAAGAACGAATAATGAATATCCACCGCAAGGTGTCCTGTGGAGAACAAGGAATATCGAATTTTGAAGTTTGCTATCCAATATTCTACGTTCGATATTCTTTTTCAAAAGTAAAGGAGAAAGATAAAACTTAAAGAAGACGAATCTGGTTTGTCGTTGTCGAAGCTGGTATCGAAACTGGAGGCTGGAAGCCCGAGATTCGAGTTTCCAGGGCGAGAATCGATACGAGCATCGACAACCTTAAACGTAAGACTAACAAACTTTAGACACTTTAGGCACTTTACATTTTAGGCACTTTTAACTTTGGGGTTCACTCGCCTTTTAGCCGATACTCATAGAGGCTGTATCCAACCTCACGGCAGGCCCGGACTATCTCAGGGTAAGGCTTATCACAGATGTCAATGAAGCCAATCTGGTAGTTTTCGCCGTCGCCGCGGCCGGTCGTGGCCTGGTCCTTGTACTGGAACCAGTGCGTACCAACGATATACGGATTTCTTAGGGCCCCTCGGACGTAACTTTTATACTTGTCGGCACGGTCCTGCTGATTGTCTGTTTTCCTCAGCCCCGTATGGAACATACCGCGGTCGAGCGCACCAAAATGGAACTCACCTATGATTATCGGCTTGTCGATATTATCCGGCAGATGCTGCTCCTGAACACTGTATGTGTAACGGTTGTAGCTGACGATATCGCAGAACTTCGCCGCCGCCCGCGCCGCCCGGTCGTTCACCCAGGCAAATCGGCAGCCCATATAGAGTTGGTTCGGGGCAACTTTTTTTAGCTCCTCGCGGATGGTACTAAAATAAGTCTCAGCGGTTTTAGTATAGAAAGCTGTCAGGTCCGCCCAGGCCTTCTTTTTGTCCGGAGCCTGTTGGCTTTGCAGCACGGCATCCCATGTTGCGTGCTCAGTCTCCCAGGCGGTATTGAGCCTGTCGATAGTCCCGTACTTTGCCTTGAGGTCTTCGACAAAAACCTTCTTGGCCGGCTGGTCGGCAGGTGAAATCAAGGCGGCTACCGCCAGCGACACTTCGTCCCCCCAGGCTATTTCATTATGGACAAAATATCCGATGCACCACGGGTCGTCTATGGCCCTGCCCTTTTCCAATGCCAATCGCTCACGAAGTCTCGCACGGAAGCTCGGGTCAAATACATCGTAGAACTTGCCCCAATAGCCCTGTGAGCCTTCCAGACTTCTTGAACCGTAGCTGATAGTACACACATAGGGCGTCTTGCGCATCAGATATATGTCACTGTCCGACCAGTTGGCGATGGTATTTAATCCCCAGCTCTTTAGCCGGCGATGTGTTATCTCAGCAAAGGCCTCTTCCCAATCCCGCCCGTACTTTTGCAAGAAGTTGGCCTGACTGAAATCGTAGGTCTTATATGGCGAATGGTCCTTGTAATATCCGTGCGGTGCCCATCTACCGGAACCATAAAACTTCGCAAATAGTGAATTGGATTTGGGCAGATTGCGATAATAATGTTCACGGTCCGTAATCGGCGTGGCATTTGCGCTGCGGACGCAATCAATACCGTGCGACCAGAACAGCCGACCTTGCGGGTCCACTAACCACCACTTGCCCTTATACTTTTCGGCGCGGAAAAAGCCCGTGGCATTGAGTTTAGGTCCGGCGGCCCAGCCGCCGTATTTGTTGCGGCTGGTCGGGCAGGGATGAGCGGTAAGGTCTTTGCGCTCTGCCTTGCCGTGCGCAATCAACTCCTTTAGAGAGTGTGTCTTGCCGGGCCAGTCCTTGTGGATGTATTGGCCAAACTCATCGATGAAGGGAAAGAAGGTCTTTGCATCCAGTGTCTCCACGCGGCCGCCGGCGCGGATATTTTTGATATCGAACACATGGTTAATACTGGGCTTGCTAACGAACACAAGTAACTGGGTGATGTTCGAGGTATCGACTTTGCCGGAGTGAACCGGTGCTCCACGCATACCAATCAGCTCAACCGGCTCAGAAAGCCGCCAGGGTGTGGGAAACAGTCGTACCGCAAGTGTTCCGGCTGACTTCGGACTCAGGGCAATACTATCGGTTACGCAGTTTTTGCTGCCGTCTGCGCCGGGGTTGTCCACACGGCAGTAAACCGTAACCGGTTTTGTCCCGATGTTCTTAACGTCGATGGATACATACTCGTATTTAGACAGGTCCCATTTCCCTGCGGGCGCTTTTAAGGTAATGCCGGGCCACTGATTCTTATGGCCGGTTTCAATACGCAGAGTTCCACTTCGGGGCAACATGACCTTCGCATCGCTTGTTATAACCGAGCCGATATTAAAACTCCTTCCAAAATCAAAAAGAACCAGGGACTGCGATTGCTCCGCAGCGTACGGCGCGTCGGTTCCCAAGATTAGTAAGCCTGAAATGATAACTATATAACCCACAAAGAAGCTTTTCTTGTCCATTATGTCCTCCTTTCAATCGAGAAGCGTAAATAGAACCATTAGATATAGATTACTCCTATTCTGAATTCCGTGTTAGAAGATACCACATCGTCTTGTATTGCGGCGACAAATCAATAAAGTTCCTGCCGTCCTCAGACCGAACAGTTACATCGGTTTTGGCCAGGCCATCCGGCCCTAACGCCTGACACCGCCAATTTCCACTCGGTATCTCTACTGTTCCTTTCACCGCTTCAATTTGAACAGGCGCCCCGCCCCAGTTTCGGCCGACAGTACGGCGGTCCTCGGAAAACTTCATACCGGCATTTTCACATCGCCCACAGGCGGTGATAAGTATTTTCCTGCTGCGAAGCCAGGGTACACCATCAAGCGGAGTGGCTGTAATTACCGCATAGGCAGGGTCATCGATTTGACATCGCGCGAATCTGGTTGTGTCTCCCGCCAGAACACCTGCACCACCCTGGGCAATATATAATCCCTTACCGTCTTCGACCGACCATATCAATTCTGTGAAAGACCGGTCTGTCTGCTCTTCGCCGGATGAAGGTCGAAGACTCGCATACAACTGATTACTCAGCACTTTCTGGTGGGTTGCACCACAGAGAGAAGAAACAAGGTCTAACATGTCACGGTCATACTTAAGATGTAGTTGCGCCAATTGACGCACCACATCTGATGACTGACTCAGAACCGCAACCAGATGTCCCTCAAGTGGTGTAAGTACCGCCTGGCGAAAAATAGCCGCTCCCGCCCGCATAAAGCCCCACTTGGCAGGATTTGTATCGATGTCAAAGTAGCTGTTCAAATTCTCTCTGTCCCAATCATCCGAACTGTGGGAGTAGGTGTACAGCCAGACGCCGTCCCAGTCCTGGGCGGCGGCAAAAGAAGCTATCATAGGAACACATTCCGCCTGCGAATCGAGGGGAGCAGGATGGTTGTATTCGCTGAGAGTGAAAGGTTTGCCGAGGAGACGTTTGGCAGCCAACTGAAACAGCGTCGCCTCAGCAGGGTAATCGGTCATCGGTTTTTGTTCAACGAGCCAATTGTTGCTGTCCCACGGTCTTCCCGGAAATCTCGGATGCTGCCAATAAGCGTGTGTATCAATAAAATCCATATCACTTTGGGCATACAATCCGAGCGGTCCAAAGACAATCGTGCCGGTTACAAGCGCTTTGCAGCCCAGGTCATCTCTAATGAATTTTCGCATCTCGTCGAAGTATGCCTTTTCCGTTTCAGCCAGGAAGCACATCCGGTCGAGGGTGCGGACGGGGCTTTCATTGTCGGCGAAAACAGCAACGCTGTCGGCCTGAATGGATTCGCCTTTTTGCAGACTTACCCGGCCGCCGGGACGGAACTCAACATTGGCAAGGTAAACCGGGACCTTGCCGGCGCCGAAGGCAAAGCTCAAACGGGCATTGTCATCAGCTTTGGCAACAAAACCAAATCGAAACGTTTGCCAGTTTTGGCTTAATTCCACTCCTCGTGACAGTCCAAGATTGCTCCAGGGACTGTTTGCCTGACTGACGCTGCAACTTATCTTCCTCGGCTCATTACCAGCGGCCTCAAACAGTACCGTGTAATATCGCCCCGCCTTAACAGAAATATCTCTCTGGTTAAACTGGAGGTGCCATTCGGTATCATCGGCCTTATCAATCTCAATACACAGCGCGTCCCGGGACTGGTAGTGCCGGCGGGACACTGAAGCTTTGCACCCTGAATGCTGCTCTAAGCGCCAATCCTTCGGGATACTGCTGCCCGGCACGGTCGTTCGGAAGTTACCGTTGGTCAGGAGATTTTTTCCGAGCGACTCGGCACCCTCGGCCCAGACCTTGCGCAGCTTCCGGTCCGAACCGTATTTTTCTTTAAGCCAGGTGTTGAATTTTTTTTGTAGAATATCTGCATAGTACGGGGGAAGTGTCCGCAGCGTGTCCTCGCCGGCCCACATAAAGAAGCTGTTTTCATTGGTAATTTCGACTATCGCCACAGCGGGGTCATCGGCGTAGCGGACATTGCGATACGGGTTGATGCGCGCCAGCAGTTCGCGGGCATACTGTTTCTGAGCATCAATTAACGCAGGCGTGAAGATGTTGGAGATTTTATCGTATTGACGGTTGGCCTTGGGCAGGCCTGAATATTCGCTGTGCGCTCGGCCAACATGCAGGTTGATATTGACACAAATCCCATAGCGAGCCAGTTGGTCAATAAAATAATCGAGTCTATCAAGGGCTTCCGGAGTGATGGTTTTGCCGTCCTTAGCGTTCCACAGTCCGCGGGGCCACCGGGCCGTGTCCATATGGTGACATCGGACGCTGTTGACGCCGGCCGCAGCCAGGCGAGCAGCAACATACGGGGCATCCTCATGCCTGGGCAGATTCGCCCCAAACGACAAATTGATACCCCAAAGACGGACACGTTCTCCATTGCGATAGAAGTGCCCGTTGGCTGACTGCAAGCGGTTGCTGTCGGTCTTGATAGGCTCAAAAGAAGTAACCGCAATCAGCGAGTCGGCATTCGGCTTTGCAGGAATTACGAAGGGAACAAAGTCCTCCGCTACTGACATTCTGCAAACAAAAGCACAAGCTATAAAGGCAAAAAACAGAATTTGTCTTGTGCACTTTTTTCTTATGCTCCTGCTCACATTGCTATAACGTTCCTGATAAATCATAGACACCTCCTGTTTATATAGTACGCTTAATTTAGCGTACGATGATTTTTTCATCTGCTATCGTTAGCGAAAAGCTCATAAGAAATGATACAAACTGTGTTCTGTACTATCAACAGAAAAACAAACTGCGGCTGTATCAAACAATATTATTCATTACAGAATTTATAACGGAGCTTGCATAGAGGCCCCTCAGACAATATGATTGGGACACTAATAAAACAGAAATATCAAATACGGAGCGAATAATGGCACATAAATTCATCAACCAGATCGAGCCGGGAGAGTCAATCGATAATATTTATATCGTAAGAGACCCGATTTTGCGAAGCACGACGCGAGGCGATTTATACATCGCAATGTTCCTTTTGGATCGCAGCGGACAATTGAACGGACGGATGTGGCAGGCGACCGAAACGATTTATAAGGCGCTGCCGAAACCCGGCTTTGTCCATATCCAGGGCCGAAGCGAGCTTTACCAGAACAACCTGCAAATCATCATAAATAACATCAGCCTCGTCGATGCAAGCAAAGTCCACATAGATGATTTTCTTGCGCGAACGGACAAAGACATAAAGCAGATGTTCGAGGATGTAAAAGAGATAGTAAGCCGAATAAAAAATCCGCAGTTAAAGACACTGGTCGAGGAGTTTTTGGCGGATGGTGAGCTTATGGAGAAATTCCGCAATGCGCCTGGTGCGATGAAGCTCCACCATAGTTATATCGGCGGACTGCTGGAGCACACACACAATATGCTGCGAGTGGCTGTTGCGATATTACCGTTGTATCCCCAAGTGCAGACTGACCTGGTTTTGGCAGGGATATTTCTTCACGACATCGGCAAGACCGACGAGCTTTCGTATGATATGGCCTTTTCATATACCGATTCTGGCCAGCTAATTGGCCATATTGTTAAAACTCTTCTTATGATAAATCAAAAGGCTGATGCACTAAGGGCTAAGGGCACGCAGATTGAGCAAACGGTCATGGATGCTCTTGGGCATATTATCCTCTCACATCACGGCCAATATGAATTCGGCTCACCAAAACTGCCGGCGACGGCTGAAGCCTTTATGGTCTATTATATTGACGATTTGGACGCGAAGATAAGCCAGGTAATGGCGGCGATTGACAACGAGCTGAGCGATTCAAACTGGACCGCCTGGAAAAGCGCTTTGCAAACCCGGCTGTATAAAAAACGCATTGAATAACATAGAAAGTTTTGATAGTGAAATATTACAACCTCATATCGATTGCATGTTTTCTGTCACTTACAGTGCAGGTTAATTGGGCGGCGGAATGGTATATAAGACCTGATGGGAACTCGATGAACGCCGGTACAAAAGAAAGTCCCTGGGACATTGCATCGGCTTTAGATGGCAAGCAGAACATTACAGCGGGGGACACACTCTTTCTGCTTGAAGGAACCTACAAACGTCGTCCGAAAGAGCTTTTTGAGGTTCGCCTAATAGGTACCGCTGAGAAGCCGATTCATATTCGGCCTTTAGCCGGTACGCGCGTCAGAATAGACGGGGGCCTTTCGATACAAAGTCCCTCCGCGCATATATGGATTCGTGACCTGGAGATATTCGTGTCGGAACCAGTCCCGAAAGAGCCGGTCAGCCCCGGCTCACATCCCAACGACCTGAACCGCCCGTGGGGCGGCGTCCACATGTACGGTGGCAAGAATTGTAAGTACATAAACTTGATTATTCATAACTGTAATCAAGGTATAAGTTGTTGGAAAGGTGAAATCGATGCGGAAATATACGGGTGCATAATCTACAATAACGGCTGGCTTGGTACCGACCGCGGCCATGGGCATTGCATTTACACCCAAAATGACCAGGGCATCAAAGTAATCTCAAATTGTATAATGAGCTGTCGGTATGACGGAACTTATACATTGCATGCGTATGGCTCTGAGCGTGCGTATGTAAATAACTACCTGGTCGAAGATAACATCTTTTACAACAAGGGGCCATTCCTGATTGGCGGCGGAAGGCCGAGTCATAACATCCGTGTATTCAGAAACTACCTGTATAATGTCGGTATGAGAATCGGTTATAGTGCGCCCTACAACGAGAACTGTGAGGTGCGCGATAACATAATAGTCAATGGCGAGCTGAGCATTGTCCGATACAGAAACACTATGCAGGAAGGTAACTTAGTCATCAGAAAAGACCAAGAACGTCCAAGAGGAGTTAAGGCCGTTCTTTTACCTAATCGATACGACCAAAATCGCGCGCATCTAACAGTTTACAATTGGGATATGGCGGAAAAAGTAAGAGCCACAGCCAAGCACCTTTTCAAAAGCGGTGAAACCTTTCGCCTGATGAACCCACAGGACTTTTTCGGCAGCCCCGTTGTGCAAGGCACGTGCTATGGTAATGTGATCGACGTGCCTATGAAAAGCGAGTTTGCAGTTTTTGTTGTCCTTAAAAACGACTAAAATTACCATTTTGGGAAGGCACTACCAGAAAAGCCACCAATGCCAAGCATTTGCTCTTGGCAAGACAAATCCTATACTTCGAGAATTGAGTTAGGGCCTGCTTTGGAGATGACGGCGGAACATTAAGATAAGCCCGGCCGAGCTACCCCCCAAAGAGTTGGCTTGGCCGGGGGGTCTTATAACTTTATTATCGCGCTGGCCATGTTCGCCCCGTCCCGTCTTTGCCGCAAGGCATCCTGCGGACGACGGGCGGGGTTCACCCTCGCCCCTGCCGCAGGGGCGGGGTTCACCGCATCTGCAGATAATATCTGTTATCCTAAGACGATTTAGCCATATTTATATCCGCACTGTGACAACTGTATGTCACAGCTTGTGATGAAATCCACAATTTGGTGGGGAAACACAGATGACACAGATTGGAACTGATTAACACAGATAAATCTGTGAAACTTGTGCCCGCGCAGGCGGGTATCTGTCATAATCGGTGAAATCTGTGGAGACAATTAGATGCTCTGAGTACTGTCCCGCTCCAGGACAATTCCGGAAAATCGCCAGATTTTCTCGAACTGCTCACGGGGCATTAACTTCGTACCTGCGACGGGGTCGGCCACGGTGATTGTATGGTCCGAGACTTTTAGGACGGCCAGACAGTGGTCCAGGAGGAATGTGTCCCTTACCGTAACTAACGTAAGACCGGCATTCCTGAGCTGCTCGATTGAATCAAAGCGACGGTACCGGCATCTCAGGCCGGCAGCACCATAACGACTTTGCAGAGCTGAGGAAAGGCAAGCTGGGAGCGTCCCCGCGACCGGACTGGTATGAGAAAGTACAGCTATTTCTCCCTCGTGGGCGGACAGACCTAATTTTCCAAGAGCTGTTACCGCCGCCGCAGGGCCACAGGTATAATCTGTTGTCTGAAAGCAGATACCGTTGGAATTAAGCCTTGTTTTGATATTCGAGAGATGGTTCTTAATCAAAGCTGGAACAAGAAAAGGCAAAACCGAGAACCAGGTTACAACAATGGCCATTAGGACGCAAACCAGCAGTTTCTCGCATTTGCGAGGCAGACGTGATAGCGGAGCGGTCAGGCCCATTGTAACAGCTAAAGATAAAATGACGAACTTGACCCTCCCGGCTGCAACCCAGCAGAACGGCTGGACAAAACGCAGCACATTATTGCACCTGACCAGGACCAGCATCACGATTAGTACAAGGGGCAGAAAATAGCCTAACAGCCAATAGGGTTTTCGAAGACCTGAAAAGACCCTGCCAAGAAAAATTCCCAACACAGCTACCAGAACAACACCTGCAGTTTCAACCCATGGATTCATCTACACCTTCCTCAAAGCTGTACATTTTCATTATGAGTATTTTATCAAATTAAGACGCCTAAATCAAGCAAATTATCCCGGGACTTCTGCGGATTAAAAACGCGACCTATGAAATCTTAAATTTAAAATCCGAGAGACGAGTGACGAAAATGCCATTGTAGTCGAAGCCGATTGCGAGCATGGGGCCCCCCCCTGGGATCCGGCTTCGCTCGGGGCTACGCCGCGACAAGTTGGGTTTGAATTGGGTTTGATTGGGTTTGAATTGGGTTTGTTTTCCGGGACTGCGAAAATGTCATTTCTTTCATAATCCTTTGTTAATATTGAATTTACGCTCATTTGGGCATCCGGCAAATTGGCTTTGTTTGGGTTTGAATTGGCTTTGAATTGGGTTTGTTTTTTCGGACTCTCCGCTGCCATTTATTTTCATAATCCGTTGTAATATATAGATTTACATTCATTTGACTTTTCGGAAATTGGGTTTGTTTTGCATAAAAAGTAGCTGATTTGTAGAGGAATCTCGACAGATGTAGAGGTGCCTTATAGGCACGTAAATATCTGCTGCCTTATAGGCAGGTAAGTAATTCGATCGGAAAGCGACAATAGCGGTTGCCAGGTGCCTTATAGGCACGTAAATAACTGGATTCTCGATGCTCATGACTGGTAATTCCCCTAAGGGTTTTCCGTTTCGCTCCAAGACTATTTACGAACGATGCTTTTTGGCGTGTCCAGCACCAAATTACGGCAACAGCCTATTTGGTGCGGGACGATTCGTGCGGTTCTCCGCTATATCTTTCGCCTGCTGGCGGTTTATGTTTGCCTGCTGGCTAACATAGGCGTATTATAACATATATTCAAACAAAAGTCAAAGAAAATGACCAAAAAAGCACTTTTTTCAAATTAACATTTTGTTAGTTTAGGAGAGATAGGAAAGCAACAATATTATCGGACGTTGCGGTTTGTGGGGTGTTGGAAGTGCTTATGTGGTATGGGGGGAAGTGGTTGGAGTGGGGTTGGGGAGGTGGTTGGAGTGTGGTGGGGGAGGTGATTGGAGTGAGTGAGGGGTGTAAGGGGTGAGGGGTGAAGCGGATAGCGTATAGCGGATATGCGGTTGCAAAAAATCTGCTTGATTTTCGTTGGCCGGGGTGGTAATTTTGAGTTTTTGAGAGGTTTGCATCACGTGGGGTTATTTTAGGAAATGGCCCTTCGACCCATTCGACTACGCTCAGGGCAGGCTATGCTCAGGACAGGCTTGACATGGCTGGATAGTGTGAGTAGTGTTAACCACAGATTTCACTGATTAACGCGGAATTCTTTTGATTGACGGGAATTGTGGTTTTGGGTAATGTGTAAGATGAATGAGCAAATCTGGTTACTGAGATAAAATGGCAAAAACAAAAGCAAACGAAAGAGAATTCCAAGGCCGGGTTATTGCGTGGATACAAGAACAAATATCACATGGGGGCTTACCATTTGAAAACGCTACAAATGACTCAACACTTTATGGCTTACAAACAGTTAGATTCCCAGATGTTTTGCTTACGTTAGATTTTGCTTGTCAGAGACCGTATTGTGGTTGGGAATTAAAAACGCCTGAAACAGATGTCCGCGATAATACACTATTAAAAAATGCTGTAGAAAAAGCCCAAAATCTAAAGGCGAAGTATTTTGTTACATGGAACATGCAAACCGCGATTATTTGGCGCACGCCCGCGAAAACCATAACAACAGTTAAAGAAACAGATAAAGTTCGAGAGTTTGGGCCAGAGCCACGCATACAGTGTGTGGACGATATAAGAGACTATGAAAAGTCTCTGCTTATGGAAAGTGTGTGCGCTCAATTATTGCGTGACCTTGACAGATTATATAAAGATGAGAATGTAAATCTGCCGGTTGCAGATACTACGGTTTTCGTGGGGTTGGTCGGTCATGCTTCGAATCAGATGGAGGGCACGCTTTTAAGGGATATAAACAAAGCAAGAGCAAATAAAAGTTTTGATAAGAGATTGAGGGCATGGGCCGCAAAGCAGGGAGTAAGTAAATACGACCAGGATTACTGGCAAACATTAGCTCAACAGGTTGCATATAAGATAATCGGCAAAATCATGTTTTATTTAACGCTGCGCAGGCACAGATTAGAACTGACAAGAATGGAATTGCCGCCTAAAAGTTACAAGGCAGCAGTTAAGAAAATGCGGGCATTGTTCCAACATGCTCTGGATGTTGATTATCAGGCGATATTTGAGCCAGATATTATCGACGAGATAGAATTATCAGCAGATACAGCAAAAATAATAATACGTCTTACGGAAAACCTTGCAAATTGGAGTTTTGATTTAATGCCTCTTGATGTTGTAGGGGCAGTATTTGAGAAGCTGATTCCTGAAGATGCAAGGCACAGTCTTGGACAGTATTTTACACCTGATAATCTTGTAGATTTGATAGTCTCTTTCTGTGTACAGAGTGGCGATGATTTTGTAATGGATCCGACCTGCGGGACAGGGACTTTTCTGATTCGCAGTTACCATAAATTGAGAAATCTCAAAAGCAGAAGGCATCATAAGTTGTTGGAGCAGATATGGGGATTTGATATTGCAGGATTTCCGGCAGAATTAGCTACGATTAACTTATTCAGGCAGAATTTTGAAGACTATTCGAATTTTCCACGAGTATTATCAAAAGATTTTTTTGATGTGAGGCCGGGCCAGAGTTTTAAATTTCCACCGCCGAAAAAAACCGTAGAAACAGGCGAACGGATACGGGTAAAGATTCCAAAGTTTGATGCATTAGTTGGTAATTTTCCGTTTATAAGACAGGAGCTTATCGAAAAAGCGGAAAAAGGATATAAGGAGAAATTAGAAAAAGTTTTAGTTGATGGCTGGGGGGAAAAATACACGGAGCTTTTTAAGGGCAATGGAGAGTTGCGCTTATCCGGACAGGCGGACATTTACGCTTATCTGTTTTTTCATACAGCGGCGCATTTGAAATTGGGGGGACGAATGGGGTTTGTAACAAGCAATTCGTGGCTTGATGTTGCATATGGATATGAATTACAGAAGTTTTTCCTTTCGAAATTCAAGATTGTTGCGATTTGTGAAAGCAGGTGTGAGCCGTGGTTCGAGCAGTCGGCGGTTAATACGGTGTTTACAATTCTTGAGCGCTGCGATAATGAAGAAGAAAAGAAAAATAATCTTGTGCGCTTTTTGAAGGTAAAAAAGCCATTGGGCGAATTATTTCCGGAGGATGCGTTGACTGATTCCCAAGCTCGATGGCTTCGACTTGAGCGGTTTGTTGACAAGATAGAGGAGCTCGCAACGAGGTGGGAGGTTTTGGGGGATAAGGAGTTTAAGAAGTTTGCTCGTTTCCGCAAAAAGCACATGAGTCAGCCGGAGATTATATCATACGAAGATGACGAGATTCGTATAAGGATGATCAGCCAGGTGGATTTAAAAGAGCAGGTTGATGAGACCGGCCAGACGGTAAAATGGGGGCAGTATTTAAGAGCACCGGATATATATTTTGAGATACTCAAAAAATGTGCTGATAAATTTGTGCCGCTGGATGAGGTTGCAGATATACGGTTTGGGATTAAGACCGGCGTAAATGAATTTTTCTATTTAACGGATGACAGGATTAAGCATTGGGGTATTGAGCCAGAATTTTTGAAGACGGTTATTAAATCGCCAAAAGAATGTAATAGGATCAAATTGAAAAGGAAAGATTTACAGTTCTTTGCGTTTTTCTGCCACAAGGACAAATCAAAATTGAAAGGGACGAAAGCACTCAAGTATATTAAGTGGGGGGAGTCACAGAAAACCACAGGTGGCAGGCCATGGCCAAAGGTAGAAAGTGTAAAAGGTAGAAAAAACTGGTATGAGCTACCAAAAAGGAAGCCAGGTGTGGTGCTTATGCCGATGATCACCGGCAGCAGCTTGCGTTGTATTCTAAATTCTTGCATGGCACAAGTTGATCATAATTTGTTTGAGGTTGTTTCCAAGGATGATGCTGTTGTGGAGGGATTAGGGATATATCTGAACAGTGCGGTTGCATTTCTTGAGAGAGAATTGATGGGACGAGCAAATCTTGGAGATGGTGCACTCAAAGTTGAAGGTATAGATTGGAAAAGAATTCTTGTTCCGAATAACAAAGGTTTGTTAAAGATAAAGAAAGATACTGGAGAAGCCTTTGAGAAGCTTTGCAAGCGAACTATAAAGGATATTAAAGCAGAATCTAAAAGAAAAGACAGGATAGAATTTGAAAAGGAGGTACTGAAGTCATTGGGGTTGCCAGAGGAATTAGCAAGTCAGATTTTAGCAGCAGTTGTTGGGCTTGTTGGGGAGCGGCATTTGTTGCCCAAATTAAGAAGTTCGAAAAAGAAAAAGCGATTCGAGCATGACCTTGAAAAGTTACGTGAAGAGGTTGGCGATGAAATTCTTCCCGATGGGCCTATCAAATTCCCGGAAGGATTTATTAGAGACCGGTCGAAGACGGGATATGAGGAGATTGGTGTTCCGGCAGGTGAGTTGAAACTTGGAGAGAGCTTTTTTGATAAGCATGAAATTTGCGATGCAGAAGGAGAGCATTTCATGGAGGTGGGCAGCGAAGAAAAGGGCAAGTTTATAGTTTATGCAAAAAAGAAAGATGAGCTTGTAATAAAAGTGCCTGAAAGTATGGTGGTGATTAAGAAAGTAGTGCAGGAATACGAAGGGTACTTGAGAGAGTTAAAGGGCAAGGTGTACACGGCCTTTATGGAGAAATGCGGAGACCATTCAATATCGGAGAACCTAACACGACAGGTTTTTGAGGATTTCAACTTGCCAGATATTTAGAAAGAAGCATAGGCGGCTGGCCAATGAAATAGAGGGTATAGTACAATGGGAGAAAGACACAATTCGGTTAGGGGACGAGTGATTAAAAAGTGGAAAAAAAAGGACAAACCAGATTGGAGCTTGGAAAGAACGCTGATGGTTTGCATTAAGACTGACAGTGAACTTGAAAAAGATGGACTTAAGCCCGCCCAAGAATTCCGGAATCACCGGAAGTATCTCGTAAACTGGGTCCAAGGCTGCCATTTCCCTTGGTTAAACCCGAGATGAAATGGTGGTCCCACTGATGAAGCAAATTGACGAAACAATCGCCCCCCACGGCGGCTGTCCAATAAACTAAAATCCTCTTAGCTCGACTATAAAAATTTACCCTGCACCGGCCACCGGCCGTAAATTCTAAGCACTAAACACGAAATCCTAAACGAGCACGAATTACTAAAAAATTTAAATTCAAAACGAGATTGCCACGCTCGGCTTTGCCTCGCTCGCAATGACAGCGGGCAGAGGCGCAAATTCTAAGCACTCAACTCGAAATCTTAGACAAGCACGAATTAGAAAAAGGACTTTTGCAAAACTTCAACTGAAACATAGAAAAATAAGGCAACCTTCCAACAATATTCTCAATAACACATCTTGAGGCTTATAATCAACTCTTTTTTCAAAAGTTGAAAAAGAACTTACCCCGCACCAAAACGGCCCCTAGAAAAGCGGGTTTTCCTAATGAAGCTAAAACAGCGGTCCGAAAAGTACGTTTTGGTGCGGGAGAAAATTCCTTAATTCTAATTGTACATAAAGTACACCGTCGCCTTGCAATCATCGCTCACTCTGACCCTCACCCAGTGGGCCGAAAAACCATCTGGAAAAACGTGGTAGTTATATCCCCTCTCGGCTGGGACTTTAACCGGTGTATATGATTTCCAGGTTCCGTTGCCGAGAAAATCAACCTCTATCCAGAACCATACATCCTGCTTTGAGTTGTGAGTAAGATGCACGACCTTCTTATCAAAGCCGGTCATCAAAAACGGGTCTGATACAGTTCCCGCTTTCACCGGGGTTTCCCACCAGGGCCCGCCCCAGCCGCTGGGCTTACCCATCGACCACAGGTCATCTATATTTCCAAACCACAGACCCGATTGCGGCTGTCCCTGGTCGTGGTCAATCTGGTTACCGGCCATCACAAACAACCCGCGCCAGTAGCAAAAATCAGGAACCACACGCAAATGGCTGCAAATCGGACGAATCCCCCATACCTTACCGGCATAAGCGAAAGGTGGAAGGTCGTAAAACATCCCGTGAACATCCATCAGCAAGCGTTCGGTCTGCGCATGACGGATTCGCATCCATTCCGTGTTCCAGGCGTGGTCCCAGGAGTGGCTGGCCTTGGGTAGCAGATAGCGCAGCCATTTACCCTGGACGAGCACGCGAAGCACAACAGACGATTTTGTCCAGCCGGTAGCGTAAATCGTATGACCGCCGTAAGAGCTTCCGGAGGCGCTGCCGTGGACTTCCACGAAAGGATTGCGCTCGATAATCGTCCATTTCCTGCCGTCCCATTCGGCCAACCGCCCGGCATCTCTCTGGCCAAGAAACTCCTTCTGGTCATAAGTATTATTAGCCACAACAACCCGACCCTGCGCGGTGTAAGCACTTTTGAAATGGGCTTTGGCATTTTTGATTTCGAGCTCCTTAACCAGATTGAACAGGAGCTTTGCTTCAAGATTATTTACATCCACCTCCCAGAAGCGGCCTTCCATACCAAGAAAATAGACCTTGTTTTTGGGGTCAGCCAGGTGATGGACAGTGGCAGTCAGGCGATAGCTCTTGAGTGCTTCAATTGTTCGGACGTTTCCGTCGGCATCAATGGCGTGCGGCCCGATGAATGCCTGTCCGGACGGCCAGTGCACCATCCGGTTCGCAAACGTGCCCGTAACCGAGGCCGGATGCCGCCGCATCGTCATATCATCGCTTATCTCATAAAGTCCGAGCCCCTTACCCTTAATGTGCGAAACATACCCAATCGCCCACAGCTTGTCCGCCCAGGGAATTAGTGCCCCGATGCCGGCCTCCGAGTTACTGCCCAATCCTTCGGCCATAACAGTCAGCTTCGGGAACACTCCGTTGACCTGAATCGGGAGTTTCCTGGTATCTGCATTCTCCGGTGAGGGTATATTTGCGTCGATATCCTGAGCCTGTCCATATCCGCTGCTGAGAATCAAAATCCATAGGACAGCCAAAACACACGAAATCCGATGCCGGAGATTTGTTCCCTTGCGATTCTCTGAACATTGCAATATGCTGCATTGTTTCATAAAAGGTCAGATGCTCTTTTTTTCTGTGGTCCCAACCGGCGCTTTCCGTCTCTGACCCCGGCAGCTCTCACAATCACATACGCCGACGTGCTTTAGATGTGACACTCCGGCAAGCCTTTTGGTCTCAATCAACTTCGCTCCTTTAGTCTCCATCTTGCGAAGCGCCAGCTTGGCCTCTCTTTTATTATGTGAGCCCACCGCATCGATAACAACAGTAACTTTTTTGCCTCGCTGCAGTAATCCCAGTGCCGTGGCCTCAACAGCACCTTCGAGGCTTGTACCGACCAGAATGAACTCATTGGCTTTCACTTCGCTCAGCAGCCTGTCAATCCGAGGCTCATCAAACGGGTCAACGCACCGCTTGTGAAGAATGACCTGCTTGTACCGTCGCAGCATATCTCTCGGCAAATCAGTATTTCCATCTGCTGCAAAACTTATACGCTTTTTAAACAGCGTGTAACGTATCTTCCTTTGCCCATCTGTACCGTCAAGGCAGTAGCCGACTTGGTCTTCACCGTTATGATTGGGGTGAACCTCACAAGTTGAGATTATCGGGACATTTCTATATCTCGCCCAGGCCATCACCCTGCGTATATGCGCCAAAACCCTCCTGTGGTTTCCTATACACGCTTTGCCCCCAGCTAAAAGAAAATCTTTTTGCGTATCAATATCTACTAAAATCTGCTTACGCCGTGCTCTGACCAATTGTAGAATCATTTTTCAGACTTCCTTATCTTGGCCTCTGCAATCACGTCCTATAATGAATACGCATCAGCCAGCAATCAGGTTCACAGCTTCTTATCGAATACCCTATGCATCCACTTTAATCACGGCAAAGCCCCAAAAGCAATTTCAACCTTCGCCCGAACGGTTGTTATTCTGTATAATACAGGTGCCGAATGCTTGTTATCGTTTTAACGTGTGTTTTTTGGACTTGATTTAACGAATGGCGCGTATTTTAAAGGAATATCCTTCGGTCTCACTCCGTAAGGAGTCCCTAAGACTAAAACCCGAAGATTTAGATGGCCAAATCGATTTTGTCCGGATTTTCGGACGTGCGGGTCCTGTCCACATCGAAATCGGCGCTGGCAAAGGGACCTTCCTTCTCAACCAGGCCAGGGCCCAGCCTGACGACAATTTCCTCGGCATTGAATGGGCCCGCAAATACTATCGCTACGCAGTTGACCGTATCGGGCGATGGGGCCTGACAAACGTGCGGATAATCCGCACCGATGCCGCAACCTTTTTAGCCGATTTTATTCCCGACAACTCCGTAGAGTGTTTCCATATTTATTTTCCCGACCCCTGGCCCAAAAAACGACATCACAAAAGACGCTTCATTTGCCCTGTTAATTTGGAGCATCTGATTCGCTGTTTAAAGACCGGCGGACAGTTAAAAATCGCCACCGACCACGCTGGCTATTTTGAAGTGATACAGACGGTTTTGGCTGCCCGGAATGAAACACTGCAGAAGATTGCCTTCCTTCCAACAGACGGCGCTAATGCCGGCGAATGGGTCGGCACAAACTTCGAGAGAAAATACATCAAAAACCAACGGCAAATCTACACCCTCGCTATAACAAAAAAATAAATTTTTTTATGAACAAAATATACCCCCAGAGGGTATAGCTTTGAAAAAGGATAAAAAAATGAAGAAAAATCCAAGCCATGAGAATAATCTGGTAGCATTAAGGCGAATCGAGGGGCAGGTTCGCGGCGTTCAAAAAATGATAGAAAATCGTAAATACTGTATTGATGTTTTAAACCAGATATATGCTATTAAAGGTGCTCTTGGCCGTGTAGAAGAAAAGATTTTAGAAAAGCACTTTCAAAACTGCGTAACCGAAGTCGTAAAAGGAAGTTCTGAAAGAGAAAAACAGCAAAAGCTGGATGAAATCCTAAAACTGATTCATCAAACCCGCAGAGGATAAAATATGGCCGTAGTAAAGCTGTTCATCTGTATAATGGAATGGTTGTATCGTGCCAAATTTAAGGAGTAAAAATATGAAGAGACAAGTCTTTCTGACTTTGGTGGTTGTGCTTGTCTTAACTTTGTCTCTCAGAGCTTCGCAGCAGCCAGGTGATACAAATGATTTGCAAACACTTCCGGATTATCTACGTTATGCCTCCCTCAATAATGCAGAGCTTCAAGCAAAGTTTGAGGAATGGAAGGCGGCATTAGAGCAGATTCCACAGGCAAAAGCATTAGATGACCCGAAATTTACATACGGTTATTTCATAGAGGAAGTCGAGACACGGGTCGGGCCGCAAAGACAAAAGTTCGGCATAATGCAGGTATTCCCGTGGTTTGGCAAAATAGAGGCAAGAACCGACATAGCCGCGGCAAAAGCAAAAGCTGCAAAGCAAAGATACGAAACAACTAAGTTGAAACTTTTCCGGAATGTAAAAGAGGCTTTTTACGAATTCACATATCTGGCTACCGCTATTGATATTGCAAAACAGAATCTCGAACTGCTGCAGCATTTCGAAGAAGTCGCACGAACCAAATACATAACCGCTACAGCGATACATCCTGACATAATCCGTGCCCAGGTAGAATTAGCTACACTTGAGGATATCTTAAGAAGTCTGGAGCAGCTCAGAGAGCCAACAGTTGCAAAACTCAATTCGGTGCTTAATCGACCGATTGACGCGGAATTGGCTTGGCCTAAAAAAGAACAACCGAGAGAAGTCCGGCTTGACCGGCAGCATATTGTGCAGGCGTTAAAAAGAGCGAATCCTGAACTTGCTGAATTTAGCTGGGAAATTCAAGCGGCAAAAAGCAGGGTTAAGCTGGCAAAAAAGAAATTCTATCCTGATATAGGAGTCGGCCTCGATTGGATTCAGACAGATGGAGCAGTTTCTCCCGGCCTCAGCGGAAGCGGCAATGACCCTGTGATTTTGATGTTTTCAATGAATATCCCCCTGTGGCGGGACAGCTACAAAGCCGCTGAGCAACAGGCAAAAGCCAATGTCAGAAAAATTCAAAGGCAAAGAACAGATATCGAAAACAAAATATTATCAAGAGTATTTGAGGTGCTGTACGATATCGAAGATAGTCAAAGAAAGACGCATCTTTATGGGGATGTTTTAGTTTCAAAGGCAGAGGAGCTTGTTCAGGCATCTGAAACCGCCTATAAAGCAGGTATGATAGATTTCCTCTCGCTGATAGATGCTCAACGTATGCTGCTTAAATACGAGTTAGACTACGAAAGGGCCGTTACTAACAATCAGCAGAAACTGGCTGAGCTGGAAATGCTTGTTGGAACGGAACTGCCATCCATTAACAAGAAAACTGTGGTAAAGTGATTCAATCTTTCATTGGATTTTCTTAAAAAAGCTGTATTTAATTGAACAGATATCCTACGGGAATGGTATGATTAGCAGATTATAGGTGGCTGATATGAAAATGACACAAGCCAAATCATTATTGGGGAATCGATGGTTCAAAACCACCGTTTTGGTGGTAGTAACTTTTCTTGCGGGTTATTTTGCTAACTCACTTTTGCAGGGACCCCCTACCGGCCCAGAGCATGAACATCCCAGCGAACAGACTGCTGAGCAAGCGCAGACGTGGTGGACATGTTCGATGCATCATCAAATTCGCCTGGACAAACCCGGCAAATGTCCGATTTGTTTTATGGATTTAATACCGATAGCTACTGAGGATGGTGTGGTTGGTGAAAGGCAAATCACCTTCTCTGAAGAGGCCTTAAAGCTTATGGAGATTCAAACCACCCCTGTGGAGCGTAAATTTGTAGAGGCCGAAATCCGCATGGTCGGCAAGGTTGATTATGATGAGACCCGCGTAAAAAATATCACCGCCTGGGTGCCCGGCAGGATCGACCGGCTTTACGTGGATTTTACCGGCATCACGGTTAGTAAGGGCGACCATATGGTTGAGCTTTACAGTCCTGAGCTAATCAGCGCACAGGCTGAGCTGCTTCAGGCCCTAAAAGCTGCCGGCAGTATAAAAGACAATACTTCTGAGCTTATGAAAAGAACCACCCTGGCCACACTTGAGGCAGCCAGGGAAAAACTTCGACTACTTGGCCTCGCCCGTGCTCAAATTGATAAAATCGAAAGCTCCGGCGCACCGGTTACTCACATAACGATTTATTCACCTATGGGTGGGATAGTCATCCATAAACACGCCACCGAAGGTATGTACGTTGACACCGGCACACCTATTTACACTCTCGCAGACCTTTCACGTTTGTGGGTCAAGCTGGATGCTTACGAATCTGATTTGCCCTGGATTCGGTACGGTCAGGAGGTTGAGTTTACAAGCGAGTCCTATCCGGGAGAGGTTTTCAAAGGCAGAATAAGCTTTATCGACCCTGTTCTTAATGCCAAGACAAGAACCGTAAAGCTGCGAGTTAATGTGGATAATACCGACGGCAAACTCAAGCCCGAAATGTTTGTCAGGGCGGTGTTGCGGGCAAAAGTTGCTCAGGGCGGAGCCGTAATGGACCCCGGGCTGGCAGGCAAATGGATTTGTCCGATGCATCCATCTGTTGTCAAAGACCAGCCGGGCACCTGCGATATCTGCGGAATGGATTTGGTGGCCACCGAGTCACTATACACCACAGCCGATGAGCCCAATGAGCCGCCACTGGTAATTCCTGCCTCTGCACCTTTGATAACAGGCAAACGAGCGGTTGTGTATGTCCGGATACCGGATGCGAATAAGCCAACATTCGAGGGTAGAGAGGTAGTTCTTGGCCCGAGAGCAGCAGATTACTATTTGGTTAGAGAGGGGCTTGCCGAAGGAGAGGTTGTCGTTACTAATGGTAACTTTAAGATTGATTCAGCTCTTCAGATACAGGCCAAGCCCAGTATGATGAGTGCTGAGAACAGTCAGACGCCAATGGAACATCGGCATACGAAGGGCGAACCTAAGCATGAAATTTTTAAGGTGCCGGATGAATTCCGCAGACAAATTTGGGGGATTGTTGAAAAGTACTTATCGCTGCAGGATACCCTGGCTTCTGATAACAAGCAAGGTGCTGCCCGGGTGGCAGGCGAAACGCTGGAAGCGCTTTCTGCGGTTAAGATGAGTTTGGTCAGTGGCGAGGCTCATAACGTGTGGATGGACAATAGCATGAAGATGAAAGCCGCACTAAATAAGATAAAAGAAGCTGAGGGAATTGAGCCGATGCGTGAAGGATTTGAGGGGCTTTCCAACGAGCTTATAGTTGTGGTAAAGCAATTTGGTGTTTACCCAGCTAAAACTCTGTACAAGTTTAATTGCCCAATGGCCTTCGATAACAAGGGAGCGGATTGGCTGCAGATAGACAAGGATACACGTAATCCATATTTTGGCGCCTCTATGCTGAAATGTGGCCAGGTTGTGGAAGTAATCGGCGAAGAGCCGAAATGAAACGAGTTTTTCCAAACACATTTTTAAGGAGTAAAGAACATGAACAGCAAAATGAAACAAATGAAAGCAATGTCTATGCTGATAAGTCTATTGCTTGTCGGGCTTATTATGCTAAATGGCTGCAAGAAATCAGAGCCAGAAACTGCTGAACCATCTGGGACCGAAACCGTGCAGGCTGCTTTGGCCACAATTGAGCAGACAACTTGCCCAGTAATGGCTGGAGCTATTAACAAGGAATTGTACACCGAGTACAAAGGTAAGAAAGTGTATTTCTGCTGCCCCGGGTGCAAGGAGAAATTTGAAGAAGAGCCAGAGAAGTACATTGCCAAGTTGCCACAGTTCAATAAATAAGGATAGATATAGGTATCAATGGACGAGCGGCTAACAAACTTAGGTGGACAATCTGCCGGGCCACTTAGTAAGCTCATACGGTTTTGTCTTGAGAACAAGCTGGTAGTCGGGCTGTTTGTGATACTTATTCTGGGTGGGGGCATTTACGTTGCACCGTTTGACTGGGAGCTTCGGGAACTGCCTCGCGACCCCGTCCCGGTCGATGCCATACCAGATATTGGTGAAAACCAGCAGATAGTCTTTACCGGGTGGATGGGGCGCTCCCCCCAGGACGTAGAGGACCAGATAACATATCCATTGACCGTATCACTGCTTGGAATTCCCGGAGTAAAAACGGTCCGCAGCTACTCATTTTTTGGCTTCTCAAGCATTTACATAATATTTGAGGAAGATGTAGATTTTTACTGGTCCCGAAGCAGAGTTCTCGAAAAGCTGAATTCCTTGCCTGGCGGAACGCTTCCTGAAGGCGTTCAACCGGCGCTGGGGCCTGACGCAACGGCGCTGGGTCAGATTTTTTGGTACACGCTTGAAGGACGTGATGAAAAGGGCAATCCTGCCGGGGGATGGGACCTTGATGAGCTGCGGACCATCCAGGACTGGTATGTCCGCTATGGTTTACTCAGTGCCAAGGGGGTCAGTGAAGTAGCCTCTGTTGGGGGATTTGTCAAAGAGTATCAGATAGATGTGGACCCGGATGCGATGCGAGCCTATAAAGTTGGGCTGGGCGACATATTCAAGGCGGTGAAAGCATCTAATATCGATGTTGGCGCACGGACGATTGAGATTAATAAAGTCGAGTATGTAATTCGCGGCCTGGGCTTTTTCAAAACAATATCAGATATAGAAATGACCGTCGTAAAGGTCAATGAGAATGTCCCGATCTACATTAAAGATTTAGCGAATGTCTCATACGGGCCTGCACTGCGGCGAGGGGCGCTGGACAAGGGCGGAGCCGAAGCCGTCGGCGGTGTGGTAGTTGTACGCTACGGCTATAATCCTCTCGATGCCATTAAAAATGTAAAAAAGAAAATCGAAGAGATATCACCGGGGCTGCCCAAAAAAACCTTGTCCGATGGTACGGTTTCACAGGTGACAATTGTACCGTTTTACGACCGTACAGGGCTTATTTATGAAACTTTAGGCACACTAAGCACAGCTCTCACCGAGGAAATATTGGTTACGATTATCGTAGTTATAGTTTTAGTCCTGCACCTTAGAAGCTCAGTGCTGATTAGCGCCTTGCTTCCTTTGGCGATACTGATGTGCTTTATCGCAATGAAGGTTTTTAGGGTTGATGCAAACGTTGTTGCATTATCGGGTATTGCAATTGCGATAGGCACAATGGTGGATATGGGCATAATCATTTGCGAGAATATTCTCAAGCACCTCGATGAAGCAGGGCCTGACGATAATAAGCTGGAGGTTGTTTTCAAAGCAGCAAGCGAGGTTGGCAGCGCAGTTCTGACAGCGGTTTCGACTACAGTGGTCAGCTTTTTGCCGGTCTTTACGATGACCGGAGCCGAGGGAAAGCTTTTTAAGCCTCTGGCATATACCAAGACCTTTGCATTGATTGCTTCGGTGATAGTGGCTTTGATGATAATTCCACCGGCCGCCCACATTCTTTTTACAAAAAAAGTTACTCTCAAAAAGGCAAAGCGATACATATTGAGCGGTTTATTAATTCTCGCTGCTATTGTGGCAGGCGTTGTGCTTGCCTGGTGGATTGGAGTGATTGTTGCCGGTATCGGGCTTTATAATCTTTTGAAGGAACGGCTGCCGGAGAAAGTCAAAGGCTGGGGGCCTTTGGTTGCCAATGCCCTGGCCGTTGCTCTTGTGGGGGTAATACTTACGGGCCACTGGCTGCCCTTGGGACAGGCCAGGGGACTTACTCGCAACCTCATATTTGTAGCCCTGCTTATTGGAGGGCTGCTTTTGTTTTTCAAGATTTTCCAAAGATTCTACCCCCATATTTTGGGATGGTGCCTGGCTCACAAAGCGCTGTTTTTGTGTATTCCCACAATACTTCTAATTCTTGGCGCTATGATTTGGCTGGGTTTTGGAAGGGTCTTATTCTTTGTACCGCAGCCGCTCAGACAAAATAGCTTGTGGTCAGCCGGTTTCCATGCTTTTCCAGGCCTTGGCAAAGAGTTTATGCCACCGTTGGACGAGGGCTCCTTCTTGTATATGCCGACAACTATGCCACATGCTTCAATCGGAGAGTGCCTGGACGTATTGCAAAAGCAGGACATGGCATTTCAGTCGATTCCCGAGATAGAGTCCGTCGTGGGTAAGATAGGGCGAGTTGAAAGCGCTCTTGACCCTGCGCCAATATCAATGGTAGAAACGGTCATCAATTATAAGCCGGAATACACTACCGATAAGGACGGACGTCGTGTAAGACAATGGCGAGACCATATTAAAAGTCCGGATGACATCTGGGATGAGATTGTAAAGGCCGGCCGGATTCCCGGTACAACTTCCGCACCGAAACTACAGCCTATTGCTGCCCGAATAGTTATGTTACAAAGCGGCATGCGTGCCCCGATGGGTGTCAAGGTCAAGGGGCCTGACCTGGATACAATCGATAGAGTGGGCCTGGAAATCGAGCGATTTCTTAGAGAAGTCCCGAGTGTAGAAGCATCAGCAGTAATAGCTGACCGCATTGTGGGCAAACCTTACCTGGAGATTGATATAGACCGCCGGGCCATAGCCCGTTACGGGGTCAATATTCTGCAGGTTCAGGATGTTATTGAAGTTGCAATAGGGGGAAAGCGTGTTACCACCACTGTGGAGGGACGCGAGCGGTACCCAGTCAGAGTCAGGTATATGCGAGAGCTCAGGGACCAGATTGAAACATTAGGCAAGATTTTAGTTCCAGCAGCCGACGGGGCGCAAATACCACTTATCCAATTAGCGGAAGTTCGCTATGTTCGCGGCCCTCAGGCTATAAAGAGCGAAGACACATTCCTTGTTGGATATGTACTGTTCGATATGAAAGCCGGCTATGCCGAAGTTGATGTTGTCGAAGACTGTCTGCGGTATCTGCAAACCAAGATTGAAAGTGGCGAATTTGTTATACCTGAAGGCGTAAGTTATACTTTTGCCGGCAATTACGAGAACCAGATTCGCGCGCAAAAAACGCTTTCGATAGTCATACCTTTGGCACTTTTCATTATATTCATAATTCTGTATTTCCAATTTCATTCAGCAGCAACAAGTATATTAGTCTTTTCCGGAATAGTCGTTGCCTGGTCGGGCGGATTTTTGATGATATGGCTTTACGCCCAGCCGTGGTTCCTTGACTTTAGTGTGTTTGGGGTGAATATGCGGGAGCTTTTTCAGGTGCATCCTATCAATCTGAGCGTGGCAATATGGGTAGGGTTTTTGGCACTATTCGGGATTGCATCAGACGATGGTGTTGTAATGTGTACATATCTGAAGCAATCGTTCCAGGGCAAAATGCCTGTGAGTGTTGACGAGACCCGCCAGATGGTGATAAAGGCGGGGATGCGCAGAATTCGGCCTTGTCTTATGACAACAGCAACAACTATATTGGCGCTGATTCCGGTACTTACCTCTACGGGGCGAGGGTCGGATATTATGGTACCGATGGCGATACCTTCCTTTGGGGGGATGACGATCGAGATTCTAACAATGTTAGTCGTGCCGGTCCTCTATTGCTGGATAAAAGAAGTTAAAATCCACAAGTAACATTTGACATAGTAATAACAATAAAAGCCAATCAAACTTCTGCAAAAAGTTGGTTTAGGACATCGGATTAACCATTTGCCAAAACAAATGTCAGGTGGAGAGAAACAAAGAGTAGCAATAGCAAGAGCATTAGCAACTGAACCAAAGTTCCTGTTAGCAGATGAGCCTACCGGCCATTTAGATACAAAAAGTACTCAGGAAATTCTGAATGTTTTCGAGCAACTCAACGAAGAGGAAAACCTAACTATAATTGTGGCGACACATGACCCAAAACTCGGCTTGCAAAGCAAACGCGTGATACATCTGCAAGACGGAAAAATCGTTTCTCAGGAAAAAGAAGCCGTCCTAACTCCCCCGTAAGGAGTCCATAGGATAACATCCGCTTGTACAAATTGATTTTCTGCCCACAGCCGACGCTGAACAAGGCGAATGGGTCGGCACAAACTTCGAGCGCAAATACCTCAAGGACCAAAGACCGATTTACCCCCTCGCCGTAAAAAAAACATAAATCCCATTCACGTGCGTTTCTGCCTTTGTGAGCAACGAGCCACAAGTCAGTATTTTGAGCCCTGCGGTGCCTTCAGCAAAGGTCCATAACTTTCTACCATGCGGTGACGTGGTCCGATCGAACGCCAGTATCCGACCCATTCGAGACTTTCTCGCGCGTTGAGGTCAATCTCCGCCCAGAAGACGCCCTCTTTACCACCGCTGCAAGCTAATATTCTTCCCATCGGGTCAATCACAAGACTATTGCCGTCGTACACCGATGGAACCATATATACTCCATTGTCACGGGCCCTAACGCGGAATACCGACTCACCGTTCACCCGACCGGCCTCGTCAGGCAGCGTATTGCCCCAGGTCGGCGCAAAGATAATCCGGGCTCCCTTAAGTGCGAATATCGCTGCCGGCTCCGGAAAGAACCAATCGTAACATATCTGAATCGCCACCTTTCCGAAATCCGTCTCAAAAACAGGATACACATTACCCGGCCTGACACCCTGCTTCCATTCCTCACGGGGCAGATGAATCTTCCGGTACTTGCCCGCAATCCGCCCACGACGGTCCAGCAAGACAGCGGTATTATAAACAACGTCGCCCGCCTGCTCGGTAAGGCCCGCCACTACCCAAATACGATTCTTGCGCGCCGCATCAGCTAACTGCCTTGTGGCCGGCCCGGGCATCGGCTCGGCACAGTCTTTCACCGAACAGCCGGTTCCGACCATAGTAATCGCCTCACCAAGGCACACAACATCCAGTCCAAGTTTACCGGCTGCATCAATCTGCTCGCACCATAGCTTAAGGTTATTCTCTGGTGTGCTGTTTCTGGGTCGCAGATATACAGTGCCGACCTTGACCTTTCGCGGCCCCGGCTGGGACGTCGCCTGTAAACTTGCCCGCTTCCAAATCACCGAACCACCGCCAGGCCATTTGACCTCCAGTGACAGTCGTGCACCATCAGCCGCCTCAGGTGCAACAAGCACATCTTCAAAACTCGCTATATCCGGCTCAAGCACCCGCCCCCGCACAAGCATCCCAGCCGGATGAATCAGCTTCCCCCTCCGGGTCCAGCTTATACGCACGAGTACTGACTGGTAAGGGGTAGGAATATTGCGCAATTGACAAACTGCTTTAGCTGCATAAGCTTGCCCAGGCTTGATGTCTTTGATTTCCTGAACAACCCCACCGACGGCGTAAGGGTCTTCTGTCACATCAATCAAAAGCCCTTCGTCAACACTTTTGACATGACACGCGGCTTTGTCCCACACAGGACTCCAGACAGACCAGCCACGCGGCAACTTTTCCCTTTCAACCGATTCGAAAGTCGCATTGACTACCAATTCCTTCGCCTCAATGCCCTCATCGGCGCTGAACACAACAACACCAAAACAAACAACCGTCAGCACTCTAAAAATGAATCGCTTATACATTTTCAACTCCTTCATAATTTGCTTCCCAGCGGATATGTAGGGTGGGCATTGCCCACCTTTTATTTGGTGGCATGCAGAAACGGTGGTGTGCAGTGCACACCCTACCTTCTGAACACAACAACACCAAAACAAGCAACCGTCAGCACTCTAAAAATGAATCGCTTATACATTTTCAACTCCTTCATAATTTGCTTTCCAGCAGATATGTAGGGTGGGCATTGCCCACCTTTTATTTGGTGGCATGCAGAAACGGTGGTGTGCAGTGCACACCCTACCTTTTGAACACAACAACACCAAAACAAGCAACCGTCAGCACTCTAAAAATGAATCGCTTATACATTTTCAACTCCTTCATAATTTGCTTCCCAGCAGATATGTAGGGTGGGCATTGCCCACCTTTTATTTGGTGGCATTCAGAAACGGTGGTGTGCTGTGCACACCCTACCTTCTAAATCTGCAAAATACGAGATACTATTTGTTTTCGAACTGCTTGACTGTCGCGCGTGTTACTCGCTGGACGTAGTTGTCCGAATCCTTTATGGCTGCCTTTATCTGCGGCAACGCCGGCCGGGCTTTTTCGCCAATCTTGTTCAGGGCGATAATCGCATACAGCCGTGCCTTAGCTGTCTTGTCTTTCAGCGCTTCGGCTAATACCGGCAGTGCCTCTTTTTCTTCGCCCCAATCACAAAGTGCGTGCGCCGCGGCGATGCGAACAATCGCCGCAGGGTCTTTCAACGATTTTCTAAGCGCCGTCTTTGCCCGCTTTATATCGGAAGACCTTTTACAATTATTGTGCAAACCTATCACAGCCCAGTAACGAACAGAGGCGTACTTATCGCTCAAAGCCCTCAAGTATCTGGGTATTGCTTGTCTGCCCTGGAGGTCTAACTCTTTTATCTTTTGCAGGCGTTCAAGCAGGTCCGTTCGGTCGAGTTTCTTCCGCCAGTGCTGTTCGTCCTTAGCCGGTGTCTTGGGGCGTTCCGTTGTTGAGACTTTGTCGTCGAATTTGAACCGGACCTCGCGGCTGTCCTTAAAACCGATACGGCAGGCCTTGGCGTGCAGTATTTTGCCCGGCGTGAGCCATACGGATTTTGTATATAGTTTCCAGCCGGTTTTAGTTTTGCCATCGTCGTTGATTCTGTAAACGACCGAAGCACCGGCCGTGGGACAGGCGATTGTAACGCGACGTGCGGCTTTACCCGGCGTTCCCGCCTGCCACTTCGGCGACCAGAAAATCGGTTCCGCCGTATTTTGGTACCGGCCGTCCGGCCGTTTCATTTCGTCAAATTCAGGTTCCGGAATCAGTCCCATATCACCGGTTTCTTTCATCCATTCTTGATGGGCTTTACGCATTCGCTCGAGCACACTTTTATACTTTGGATTATCCGCCAGGTTTTTGACCTCGTGCGGGTCGTTAAGTGTGTCATATAATTCTTCTACCGGTTTTGTTTCCTCGAAGTATTGTTTCTGCGGCCCCTTTAGTTTTCCTTCGGCGTTGAGACGGCGCATCTCCTGCATTGTCGGCATCTGGTTCATATATTCGATGTCCTGGCCCCGCGTTAAGTGCCACATATAGTTGCGAATATATTTATAACGCTTGTCACGCACCGCGCGGATAAGGTCGTATGCTTCATCCATCCGGTCCCTCGCGGCGAAAATATACTCACGCGGCTTAGCTTTCTGGCCGCCTAAGAACGCCCGGCCCTGGATGTGCTCCGGTATCTCTACGCCCGCCAACGACAGCATAGTCGGCGCAAAATCAATGAAAGCCACAAGGTCGTCGTTGACGGTACCGGGTTCGAGCACATCAGGATTGCCCGGCATTGCAAGTTTTCGCAGTTTCTTTGGCACGCGGATAACCAGCGGAATTCTAAGGCCCGAATCATAAATCCATCGCTTGCCCCGCGGCAGCCCGCGCCCATGGTCGCCCCAGAACCACACTATCGTATTATCGGCAAGCCCTTCGTCTTCGAGCTGTTTGAGGACATCGCCGACCTGCTTATCCATCAGGGTAATAACATCGTAATACTGCGCCCAGTCTCTGCGAACCGCCGGTGTATCAGGATAATAAGGCGGCAGCACCGCTTTAGCCGGGTCATGCCTCTCATCCGGCTTGAGATTCGCCAAACGCTTGAGCATACTTTTGCTTCTGTTGCGTATCTGACTCTCGTGTGAAGTAGTGAAATTGAAGACGGCAAAAAACGGCTGGTCATCGGCGCGACCATGCCAGTGTGCCTTTCGGCTGCTCTGGTCCCAGGCGCTCGGCGGCGGGTCAAACTGGTAATCGGTTTTAGAATTATTCGTACAATAATAACCTGCGGCCCTGAGGTATTCGCTAAAGCACTTTACGTATGCCGGCGGTACGCCCTTGCAGCGCATGTGATGGGTCCCGATAGTAGTCGTGTACATCCCGGTGATAATACCGGAGCGTGTCGGGGCGCAAACACCGGAGTGCGAATATACGTTGCTATAGCGCACGCCCTGGGCTGCAAGTTTGTCGATATTGGGCGATACGGCATAACTATCACCATAGCATCCTAAGTCGGGGCTAATGTCCTCGCAACTGACCCAGAGGATATTCGGCCGTGGTATCTTCTTGGCTTCATCGGCGTTTAGGGGAATTTGGGGTAAGAGCATTGCGGCCACCGAGCCTGAGCTAATCTGCAGGAACCTGCGCCTGTTTATGTTGTTTTTGAAACTTGCCATAAATTTTACCTCCACACATCAGTATTCTGTAACAGGTGATTTGCCAAAATGTCATTGCGAGGCCTTTGAAAAAGGCCGTGGCAATCTCATGGGATCGAACAATAGAGATTGCTTCCCCTTCGACTTCGCTCAGGGCTAAAGGCTCTTTTCGCTCGCAATGACATTTTGCAAAGGTTTTCTACAAAGCATCATTCTATTATAACCCGTTGAAGTTAAAAGGCAATTCAAATCCAAGGGGCCGGAACCATATAATTGATAATTGATAATTGATGAGTGATTTTTTATTATCGATTTTGACCGGAATTACGGGTTGGTTTCGCATTGCGTATATCGTATTGCGTATTGCGTCAGAGAAGTCCTGCCTGTCTCGCCAGTGCTCCGACACGGCGGGCGGGACTGCTTTTCAATTTGACGGATTAGAAAATTCCGAGTAGGGTATAGTGTGAAAGTCTGTAAAGTTTATTAGGTTCGTTGGTTGGGGCAATTTTTAGTTACGAATTGACAGTTTAAAGAGAGGCGAACGATGGTAGAATTTAATTCCGATTACGAAATTTTACAACAAGCAATTGCCATGGAGGTTGAGGCCTATGAATTTTACCTGGCATTGGCCAACCGTGTGGAGGGTCAGCAAATGCGCAAGACCTTTGAAGATTTGGCTGAAGAAGAGTTAGAACACAAGGCCAAGCTGGAGCTGGAAGTTATGAAGACCGGTAAAACAGTGACACCACATCAAGAGCCGGCCAGACCTGAAGAATATTACATTTTATCAGATGACCGGACACCGTTGGATATGGATTACAAGGATATGCTTATGTTAGGAATGGAAAAGGAAGAGTCATCTTTCAGGACCTACGTAAATTGGGTGGCAAACGCTCACAGCGAGGAACATCGAGAAGTGCTTTTGGCGATAGCCGAGGAAGAAGTAAAGCACAAACTTCGGTTCGAAACTGAATATGATTTGCTGCTAAAGAAAAGCTGAGGTTGGTTACTCGATAAAGACGGCTGAGTACCAGTTTTGTTGTTCATCTTCACTTCGGAGGGTTTTCAACGGCAGGTCGAACCGATGAACTGTCTTGAAAACGTCGATTCCCACGCTCTGCATAGCGGGTCGGGCCTTCTTCGGGTTGGCGCACTCGGCGGCACGATGGCCTGCGCACTCGCTGCAAAGCGTGCAGTCGCTCAATGAAAAAGCAAAATAACAGCCCTTTAAGAAAGCCTCTGTTTCAATGGCAAAGGAGACTTCCTGCGAAATCTTTTTAGTTGTAGAATGAATAATAATTCCCCAGGAATATCTCTGAAATACTTTTTGATACTCCCATGGTTTTAAGGAGCCGGGCCTTGAGGGGCATGTGTTTCCCTTGCCCCAGTCACTACAGCCGAACATGCACTTTAATATGGTACGTGGGTCGAAAACAATATCGTCTATTTTAAAAACTAAGGCGTGGTCGGCACCGAGCCTTATGGCCAGGTCGATGAAATGTTTTTTGTCTGTTTGTGTGTCTTTTTTCATATCGTCGTAGATTATATTATATCACAGGAGAATGATGCGAACAAAAAGATATACGCAGCCCAAAGCTATCCACGCATTTTAATTGTGTACTCTCTGACAGGAATAACAAGAGAACGCAAAATTCTAAACGAGATTTGAGATTGCTTCGCTACGCTCGCAATGACGATTTTAAAATAGATTCCTCGACTGCGCTCGGAATGACGAAATGAACGCTCGATTTCCACCCCTTCTCCCCGCTTTCGTGGGGACAAGTTTACCCATTCGGAAGCAAGGGCAGGGGTGACAACCTTTCGCGGGAATGGCACGTGGCGAAAAAAGTTCAGCCAAGCAGGTAAATAGCCGAAATATAGGCTGGAAGTTCAAAAGTTTGGTTGTAGAATAGATTGCACGTCCTATAAAATGGGTTTGGTTAGGAGAAATGAGATGAAACGATATATTTTGAGTATGATGCTGGCGGCTATATTTATGCCCGCGTTCGCGGTTGCTCAGGAGGAAGGGCCGGAGGACTTCGAATTCCAGATGGAGATGCACGAAAGGAAAATGGAACTGCAACATCGAGAAGCAGAAATGGATATTGAGCGGAGAATGCAAGAGCTTGAGCTGGAGAAATACAAGATTGAGCTGGAGCATATGCGAAGACCGAAAGAGCATCCAGGTCATGTGAAGGACAACGATGATGATGACGATGATGGTCTGCATCCATTACTGCTGCTGGTTCTGGTTGTCCATATCCTTTGTGCGGTTTGGGTGTACCAGGATATACGCCGGCGTGCCAGCGGGTCCGGTATATGGATAGTGATTGCGCTTTTGACCGGGTTGCTCGGAACACTGGTGTACGCTGTCGTTCGAATCGGCGAAAGCCAGAAAAGCCCGGCGTGAGCAACAATAATTGATTCTGCCGCAGGCGGTTCTGCGATGTTGATTCCGCCACAAGCGGGTCTTCGATACGCCTTTTAGAAGTCCGCCCACGGCGGATACCCATATTGACTATCGTTTTGAGACTGGCGGGGCAAAACTTTCGGCCAGTGGCGGGGCTAAACGAAGAAGAACACCTTTGCCCTGCTGTCGGCCCAAGGCGGACTTAAGTCCGCAGGGTTCAGATATGGATATCTATAATCTTGTCAGTTTTGCAGGGATATTTGTTTTGGTCGGGTTTGCGTGGGTTCTGTCGGCTGACAAAAAGAATATGAACTGGAGGGTTATCATCTGGGGGATTGGCCTGCAGATATTAATCGCTTTATTTATCTTCGTTGTTCCCGCTGGGTCAAAATTATTCCTGGTTGTCAATGACATCGTCGTAAGCATTCTGGAATCCGCCTCGGCTGGTGCAAAGTTTGTGTTCGGACGGCTGGCGCTTGCACCAGGACAGGTCAGCGAGACAGGGGAGGAGTCGCTCGGATTTATTTTGGCTTTTCAGGCATTTCCTACGATTATCTTCTTCTCGGCCCTCATTGCAATTCTGTACTACTTAGGCATAATGCCTTTGGTCATCAGGGGGTTTGCCTATGTATTTACAAAGCTGATGAAAATATCCGGCGCCGAATCTTTGGTCGCCGCCGGCAATATTTTTGTGGGGATTGAGTCCACTCTCACCGTTAAGCCATATCTTAGCCGAATGACCGATTCTGAAATCTGCACTATTCTGACCGCAGGAATGGCTACGGTTGCGTCCAATGTATTGGCGCTTTATGTGTTTAGTTTGAAAACTCAATTTCCAACAATTGCCGGCCATTTGGTTTCAGCATCCTTGCTTTCCGCTCCGGCGGCGCTTGTTATGTCAAAAGTTATTTTCCCTGAGAAGCAAAAGCCGGAAACATTGGGTATTCACGTTCGCCCATTTTATGAAAAGGAGCAAAGTCTTTTCGAAGCGATTATTAACGGCGCCAATTCCGGGGTTAAGATGATTGTCGGGATTGTAGCGCTGCTTATAGCGGTTTTAGGCTTGGTTGCATTGGTAGATTTGCTTCTATCTACAGTGGGTACAAGGATTTTTGGCCTTGAAAATGAGCTGTCTTTGAAAGCATTTTTTGGTTACATCTTTTATCCATTTACATTAGTTTTAGGTGTTCCCGTCTCCGATGCGGGAATAGTTTCCAAAATTATCGGTGAGCGCCTGATTGTTACTGAAGTTGTAGCTTATAAGGATTTGGCAGCAGCTTTAGAGCAGAATTTATTGCAGCACGAACGTTCGGCAGTGATTACTACATACGCGTTATGCGGATTTGCTCATCTTGCCTCGATGGCCATTTTCGTTGGGGGTATTAGCGCATTGGCTCCTGACAGAGTCCGTAATATAGGAGGGGTCGCATTTCGCGCACTGTTGGCGGCAACGTTGGCCTGTCTTTTAACCGCCTGTGTAGCCGGAACGTTCTTTACGAAAGGCTCGATTCTATTGGGTAACTGATTATGTTCTCAATGTATTTGAAGGATTGCCGGGAATTCGTAGCTGGTGATGATTCAATTCTGCGTGAGCTTTTGCACCCTGAAAAAACAGGTCTGCAAATTCGTTATAGCTTAGCTCATGCAGAGGTCAGGGTCGGCCAGATGACTAAACCACATAAACTCCAAGCCGCTGAAGTATATTACATAATAGCCGGACAGGGCCTGATGCATATAGATGAAGAATCTCTCGAAGTTGGTCATGAGTGTGCTGTTTACATTCCGCCGCAAACGATGCAATATATTGAAAATACAGGAGATTCCGATTTGAAATTCTTGTGCATAGTGGACCCTGCATGGCGAAAAGAGGACGAGGAGGTCTTTGACAGTTGACATTTCAAACATCTGCCCAGAAATGCTTTCTTCTTCCCTTAGACCACTGGCCCCGACAGTGTTAATATTTAGCCCCGTCCTCTGGGCGGGGGTGCAAACGTAAGGAATGCTTTGTCTTCCTCCGGCACTGTCGGGGGTATACTCTAAGGGGGTCATTCCGAGAAACGCAGCAGAGCTTGTGCCCGCGAAAGCGGGTATGTCAATCTCAGACCAAATAATCAATAATCATTTGAATGGGGCTTGCCACTGGTCTGAAAGACCGGTAAAAAAAATTGATTTTTTTCATTTGCAATATAAATATATTATTAAATAAATTTCTTTGCCCCAGTAGTTTAAGAAAAGTTATAATAAAAGTAATCAGTTTTTTCCCGATGCGAGAAAATACCGGGTTTCAGTCATACTTTTCACTTTCTTGACTGCAAATGAAAGAATTGAAATTTAATAAATTAACTTGGCAACAGTTCGAAACATTGACTGCTTCTCTCTTGGAGGCTGAAGGTTTTGTCAATGTTATATCTGCAGGAGGTAGTGGCGGAGATATGGGCTTGGATATTTCCACCGACGAGATCCGTCGCTCAATATCTGGAAGAGTCTCTACTTTCCGTTGGATGGTTCAGGCTAAACATTACGCAGGTCAACCCGGTACTAAAAAAGCAAAGACTCTGAAGAATGTGGGCCACCGCGAAATTAGTGACATTATTACATTTCTGTCTGAACACGATGCTCAAGGATTATTATTGATTACAGATACAAACGTCACCCCTTCTGCTTCAAAAAAAATCACTAAGTTCCACGAAGATGAACGTCACCCCTTTGAAGCTCATTTCTGGGATCATAGAGTCCTCTCAGACCGTATAAGAAAGCATCCAGAGTTGCTTGATAGGTATTTTCAGCTTACTCAAAAAGCAAAAGGAAAAACGACTTATGCAGAAAATCCTTTCAGATTCTTGGAACCTTTTAGACGCATGGATCGGCAATTGTTCTTTGGCCGAGACAGTCAAATTCGGGAACTAACAGGGCTGGTTTGTAATTCAACCATATTAGTTCTGTTCGGGGAATCTGGTTCTGGAAAGACATCTCTTCTCAATGCAGGATTAATACCCGAACTCTCTGACCAACACTTTCTTATAGTTCATTGTCGCTGTTTAGATACACCTTGTGACAATATTAGAAGAGAAGTGTTGAGATCACTTGAAAAGCTCGCCAAGCCCGATGAACTTACATACTTAGGTTCGACTTCAAACACAGCAGAATTCTTACGGCGCCTTAGGATGTTAATTGGGAAGTTTGAAGCAAGAATGATTATCATCGTTGATCAGTTTGAAGAAGCCTTTACCCGCGCTGGGATTCAGCAGCGAAATTCTCTCGCCGAAGCTGTCTTGGCTTGCAGCCAACTTGAAACTTCACGGGGTTCCCTAACAATTCTTTTTTCCATTCGTGAAGACTATATAGGAAGCCTTTGGGATTGGTCTCACAAAAACGCTCTTTCCGAAGTATGGAGTACTGCATATCGCATTTCAAGATTGAATACGCAAGATGCTAAAGATGCTATTTCGAAACCTTTTGCCTTTGCTGGCAAGAATCTACAGAAGGCACTTGGCGATAAGTTAGTTACTGACCTTGAGAGAATCGGTAATAATAGAGTGTATCCCCCATATGTTCAGGTAGTATGCGGCACTCTATTCGATGAAGTAGGTTCAACTAAAAAAATTACTCTTAGTTTATATGATTCTATAGGCAAAGCTGAAGGCATCATAGGTGATTATCTTGATTCCAAGCTCTTTCTCGGCCTTACTCCCGACTACGCTGACATGGCACGCTCCATTCTTGACAGCCTTACAGGTGGTGAAGGGCTTCGTACTCTGCTTCCAATCTATGATATTCAGGCAATTACAGGAATTGGTGACAAAAAACAATTAGAAGAAATAATTGACATATTGATAAAGCGAAGGATCATAGTGCCACAACTCGATGAAGAAAAACTACTTGGTTATGAACTTGTTCATGATTTTCTATCCCGCCGATTCTTCGAAAGACTTAAACCCGCAGAAAAACGTGAAAGGGCTATCCGTGACGTCTTTAGAAGGGCATTCAAAGATTGGAAGCAATATGGTATTCTCGTTAGTAAGTCAGCCTTGGATGAGTTCTACGCTCATCGTGAAGCCCTGCATTTGAGTAAGGAACAATCATTCATGATTATAGAAAGTGCGTTCACTTCAGGAAAATATTTTAATTGGAAATGGTATATAAATGAAAAAAAATTTCTCCTTCTTTCTATTATTTATATCCTTAAAAAAAATAAAAATGCAGCTGCAGTTAGGATATCACTAAAGCAAGTCAGAATTTTTCGATTTAATGTAGATATTTCATTGATTACATCATTTTTAAAAAGAAAAGAATACGGAATAAGAATAGCAGCAATTGAATCCCTTGGAGTAATAGGCGATAACCGAGCAGTTGAACCTTTGATAAAAAGCTTTGCAACCGATAAAGAATTCTACGCTCGTATTTATATAGCTGATGCTCTGGGTCGATTAGGAAATAAACGAGCAGTTGAACCTTTGATAAAAAGTTTGGCAACTGAGAAAGACGACTACACTCGTAGTTTTATAGTTGAAGCTCTGGGCCGATTAGGCGACAAACGAGCAATTAAACCTTTGGTAAAAATCATGAAAACTGAGAAAGGTTTCATCGCTCGTAGTTCTATAGCTGAAGTTCTTGATAAATTTGGAGTAGATATATAGCCGATGCTTTATGCAATTTATAATAGTAACCATAGATATTTTATAAATATGTAAATCTCTAAATCCACTTTCCAACAATAATCCATAATCATTAATCATTTGAATGCTGGACTCCGGCAGCACAAACTACTTCCAACAAGCATCGAACAACAATCATCCAGCTTTGCAGCATAAAAAAGCTTGTGGTCATTTGACTATCCGCAGTCGGCAAGACGGCCAATAAAAAAGTGCATTTTGAGCTTTTCCTTTTGACTTTTGTTTGAAACTATGTTAAAGTACCCATATGTTTGCCAGCAGGCAAACATAAACCGCCAGCAGCTTGCCCCTTTCCCTGTGGGGGGCGAATAAAAACAGCATATCTGTACTTGTCCGCCATAGCCTTGTGCGACGGCGAAAGCCACAAAGCGTACAGGGCCCCAAGCGTAAGCGAGGGGTAAAAATTCTCAGGAAAAACTAGAGGAAAAACTAGGGACAGTCACCTATTAAAATCTACGCCACACCTGCTTATCAAAGTATTAGCCTGCAAAAGCCCAACAACCGCCCAAAAATGAACCGAAAAACTACGAAAAACTAGGGACAGTCACCTATTAAAATCTACGCCACACCTGCTTATCGAGAAAAACTAGAGAAAAACTAGAAAACTAGGGACAGTCACCTATTAAAATCTACGCCACACCTGCTTATCAAAGTATTAGCCTGCAAAAGCCCAACAACCGCCCAAAAATGAACCGCAAATCAAAGATGTCCTCGCTCAGT
>Ga0209979_1000800_pt1 | contig 38588 bp, 48 predicted proteins | sample AnhtaG_FD_183114 | JGI IMG/M metagenome (GOLD analysis project Ga0209979, IMG submission 183114) | Deep subsurface microbial communities from Anholt, Denmark to uncover new lineages of life (NeLLi) - Anholt_01485 metaG (SPAdes) (version 2) | ecosystem: Environmental > Aquatic > Marine > Oceanic...
CTTTACCCAAAAAGCTACCTTTGATGACATTGCCGTCGGTGCCCGAGTAGTAGTGCGAGCGGTGCCAGGAGAAGGTAACCCATTGGCTAAACTGGTACTCATTATAGAGCCAACCACTTATAAGCGTGTCATTGGCACCATTACCGATGTTTCCTTGGTAAATAAAACCATCACCATAGCCCCGGCTGATGGAAATAATGATATTATCTTGAACTACAACGAGAAAACCCGCTTTATCCTGCGTGGTACCACCAAGCTTGAGGAAGGACAATCTGCCCGTGCCGTCTATGATGAGGAGATGACAGCTAAGGTGGTATTGGCTGGCGAACCGCAACTATAGCTCAGATGGCGATAACTGGGAACCCGGCTCTATGGCTCAGGCTACTATACTTGGTTGGCATAGCGTTCCCACTCACTGTAAACGCAGCCGCAGTATTGCTGGCGGTAGAGATTTAGCCCCATAGTCATGCGGCGGCTATCTGAGTAGCGTTTTCTGAGGTCAGCGTACAGGAAATCTATGCCCTTCTCCCCAGCCACCTCATCGCCAATCTCCCGGAGCAGGTCATGTTTCTGGTGGGGGCTGATAAGCAGGGTGGTGGTGAAGGCACCAAAACCCATCTGGTGAGCAATTTCAGCCGTTTTTGACAGGCGAAGCTTGAAGCAATACTGGCAGCGCTGGGATTCGTGCCCGACTACCTGGCGGAAGTAATCTATTATGTCATAACCCTCAGTTACAATCAGTGGTAGATTCATTTGTTGAGCCAGAGACTGCATTGCTTCCAAACGGTACTGGTGCTCCATATAGGGGTGGATATTGGGGTTATACCACAGGGCGCTGACCTCGTACCCCTGCTGCCGCAAGTAGTCAACAGTATAGGCGGCACAGTGAGCGCAGCAACTATGAAGTAAAATGGTGCCATTTTGAGTGTGAAAATAGCTTGACTTCATCGTTTTTCCTTGTCATTACGAGGAGCATAGTGACGAAGCAATCCCGCCTTAGAGATTGCTTCGCTTTGCTCACAATGACGGTAACAGTCGACTATTTTCATGATTGGTTACAGCCTCAGGTGACGAGATTTCATAAATCCGCTTACCACAGAGTTGGCTGGGGAGGCTTTTGTTTATTATAGGGCAGCCCGAGGTGCTGATAGGCTAGTTGAGTGGCTAATCTGCCACGAGGGGTTCGTTCCAGAAAGCCCAGTTGCAAAAGATAGGGCTCATAGACATCCATAATAGTATCCGCCTCCTCGCTGATGGAGGCAGCAATAGTTTCCAGTCCTACCGGACCACCATTAAACTTATCAATGATAGTGTGTAGCACCTTGTGGTCTATCTCATCCAGACCAATGTGGTCAACTTCAAGCTTAGATAGCGCCTCAACTGCCACTAATTGGGTGGCTATGCCATCTGCCATTACCTGGGCATAGTCTCTGACTCGCTTGAGCAATCGGTTAGCCACGCGAGGTGTACCCCTAGCCCGGCGGGCTATTTCCTCCAGCCCCCCGTCTTCGGCTTTCACCTGGAGAATGCGGGCTGAGCGTTTGAGGATTGTTTCTATAGAAGTTTGGTCGTAGAAATCAAGACGATAGACAGCACCAAACCGGTCTCGGAGGGGTGGACTAAGCAGGGCAAAGCGGGTGGTAGCACCAATCAGGGTAAAGGCGGGTAGGCTTAGTCTCAAGCTTTTGGCACCAGCTCCCTTACCTATAATAATATCCAAAGCAAAGTCTTCCATAGCCGGATATAACACTTCCTCTACTGTGCGACTGAGGCGGTGGATTTCATCAATAAAGAGTATATCCTGGCTGCGGAGGTTAGTCAGGATAGCTGCCAGGTCTCCGGTGCGCTCTACTGCTGGACCTGAGGTAATCCTGATGTTAACCCCCATCTCAGCAGCTATAATATAAGCTAGGGTGGTCTTACCCAGGCCAGGTGGTCCATAAAGTAGTATGTGGTCCAGTGCCTCACCCCTGGCTTTAGCCGCAGTGATAGCGATATTCAAGTTGTCCCTAACCTTGGTCTGCCCGATGAAGTCATCAAAGCGCCGGGGTCGGAGGTTAGTATCAAGTGGTATATCTTCAGTGCTAGGTTTACCCGATACAATGCGGTCTGTTTTCACCTTTCCCCCTTAAAGCACCAGAAAAATCCCCAGTTTTCCTAGAACCTACCTTGATAAACGAACTTATTATACCACATCTTTATTTGAACCAGGGCAGACGGTAATAAATAGAGTCGCCTTAGATAAGATAAGGCGACCCTTTATTAACATCAAATCGTGGTGCCAGGAGACCCTATTCAGTTACCTCCTCTCTATCTTCCTCACCAGCAGCTAACGCTGGCACCTCCTTGGAAGCTGGGTAACGAGCTGGAATCAGCTTACCAATAATTACATTCTCCTTAAGCCCGGTCAGCTTATCTATCTTACCACAAATTGCAGCTTCGGTAAGCACCCGAGTAGTCTCTTGAAAGGAGGCATCAGCTAGCCAGCTATCAGTGCTCAGCGAGGCTCTGGTTATACTCATTAATACAGTGTGGGCAGTAGCTGGCTCACCTCCCTCAGCCAATACATTAGCATTAATATCTTCGTAATGGAACCTGTCTATCAGTTCTCCGGGCACGAGGTCGGTGTCGCCTGAAGAATCAATACGAACCTTGGTCAGCATCTGATGGACAATAACTTCAATATGCTTGTCATTTATGTTCACTCCCTGGGAGCGGTATACCTTCTGCACCTCGTCTACCAGGTATTGCTGAACTGCCTCCTTGCCCAAAATGCGCAGGATATCCTGCGGGTTGATAGAGCCCTCAGTAAATTGCTGCCCTGCCTTTATCTGGTCTTCAGTTTGAACACAAATACGAGCAGTAACCGGGACAGCATACTCTCGTTCCTCTTTCTCCTCATAGGTAATGAATAATTGCTCATCCTCAACAGTCACTATACCAACTACACGAGCCAGGATAGGTTGAGTTTCAGTCGTCACCGCTACTGACGGTGGTGCCGCTTCAGCCTCAGGGGCTTGAGACAACAGAGTCCCTATATCTACCAATTGACCGTTGTCCACCATAACCTGCCAGCCAGGGGGCAGTGAATATTCGTCACGGAATATCTCAGAGCTAGTGACCTTAATTACTTCCCCTCCCTCCTTATCAAGCACTTCTGCCACACCATCTACTTCTGAGATAATTGCTTGATTTTTGGGTGGTCTTGCCTCAAAGAGCTCTTCTACCCTGGGCAGACCACTGGTGATGTCCAGTCCCACTACGCCGCCAGTGTGGAAGGTGCGTAGGGTTAGCTGGGTACCTGGCTCGCCGATGCTCTGGGCAGCAATGATGCCTACTGCTGTGTTGGGGACGACTAAATGCCCACGAGCAAGGTCTCTGCCATAGCACCGCTGGCAGCAACCATGCCTAGACTGACAAATAAGGGGTGACCTGACATGTACTTTAGTTAACCCGGCAGCAATAATTTCATTTGCCTTTTGCTCATCAATTTCCTCATTTCGGTCAACAATGGTTTCTCCAGTGCGAGGATTAACCACCTTACTAGCCGCTAACCGACCGATTATTCGCTCAGCCAGTGATGGTAGCAGCCCCTTTTCCTGTGGTTCAAATATCCATACACCGTCGGTAGTACCACAGTCCTCCTGAATGGTGATAACGTCCTGGGCAACATCAATAAGACGTCTAGTGAGGTAACCGCTACCTGAAGTCCTGAGGGCAGTATCAGCTAATCCCTTGCGAGCCCCGTGGGTAGAAATAAAGTACTCTAGAACACTGAGTCCCTCACGGAGGCACGACTTAATAGGAAAGTCAATTACCCTACCTGACGGGTCAGTCATTAGACCCCGCATACCTCCCATCTGACTAATCTGAGAAATATTCCCCTTTGCTCCTGATGTCGCCATCATATAAATACCACCATAGCGGTCAAGAGTATCAGAGATGGTATCAGTAATCCTGTCAGTGGTTTCCATCCATACCCCCACAGTGCCATTATACCTTTCATCCTCGGTGATTAAGCCACGATGATACTGGTTTTCAATAATGGCAACCCTTTCCTCCGCCTCCTCTAATAGCTTTGATTTACTCTGAGGAACTTCGATATCGCTGGTAGCAATAGTAATCCCTGATTTAGTAGTATAGTGGAAGCCTAGCTGTTTAAGGTTATCCAGCACCACAGCCGTATCTTCGTTACTTAGTAGCTTATAGCACTCGGTTACTATTTGCTTTAAGTCTGTTTTGTCAATTATTTTGTTGTAGAAGCCTAGCTCTGGAGGCAAAATACCGTTAAAAATAATGCGACCGGTACTAGTTTTAACCCTTTGACCCCTTTCTTGGTCTCTGACCTCAATCTCGGCTCTGAGGTCAATAGCGCCAAGTTCGTAAGCAAGCTCCGCCTCTTCAAAACTGCCGAAGATTGCACCTTCCCCTTTAGCTCCAGGAGTGATGGTAGTCAGGTAGTAGCAACCGAGGACTATATCCAGAGTTGGGGCTACCACTGGCTCACCACAAGATGGCAGCAGCATATTGTGGATGCTGAGCATCATCTCTCTTGCCTCTTTAACCGCAGCTTTGGACAAGGGGATATGAACTGCCATCTGGTCACCATCAAAATCAGCATTAAAGGCAGAACACACCAGAGGATGGAGCTGGATGGCATTGCCATCGATGAGTACCGGCTCGAAGGCCTGGATGCTAAGCCGGTGCAGGGTAGGAGCACGGTTAAGCAGCACCGGTCGCTCCTTGACGACCTCTTCAAGTATGTCATACACCTCTGGCTTAGCCCTCTCCACCAGCCGTCGGGCGCTCTTAATGTTATGGGCAAGACCCTGCTCCACCAATCGGTGCATAACAAACGGCTTGAATAGCTCTAAAGCCATCTGTCTAGGTAAGCCACATTGGTGAAGCTTAAGTTCTGGACCGACAACGATAACCGAGCGACCACTATAGTCAACTCGCTTACCCAATAGATTCTGGCGGAAGCGTCCTTGCTTACCTCGGAGCATATCTGAGAGTGACTTCAACTTATGATTACCGCTGACAGAAACGGCTCGTCCCCTCCGACCATTATCAATAAGGGAGTCGACTGCTTCCTGGAGCATCCGTTTCTCGTTGCGGATAATAATCTCTGGCGCCCCAATTTCCAATAGGTGACGCAGTCGGTTATTGCGATTAATGACTCGGCGATACAGGTCATTAAGGTCACTGGTAGCGAATCTGCCTCCGTCTAGCTGAACCATAGGGCGAAGCTCTGGAGGTAAGACAGGCAACACAGTTAGAATCATCCACTCTGGTTTATTGCCACTACGGCGGAAGGCCTCCACTATCTGTAGCTGTTTACTTGCCTTCCTGCGGCGTTGACCTGAAGTAGAATGGGTTGCTTGGATTAGCTCGCTACGCAATTCATCAAGGTTAACATCTTTAAGAATTTGAAGGATAGCCTCAGCCCCCATCCCAGCCTCAAAAACTTGACCATATTTTTGCTTGAGCTCATGGTAACGGCTCTCGGTGAGTAGTGACCGTTTCTGAAGGTCTTTCAGTTGTTCTACATCGATGGAAAGCTCTTCTTCAAGCCGGGTTTTCTCCTCAATGAACTCCTGCCGGAGCTGGTTTATTTCCTCCACTGTCGCCTGTTTCTGCTCCATGTCAGCAATTTTAGCCTCAAGTGCCTCCTGGCGCTCGGCTATCTTCTGCGCGGTGTTCTGTCCAAGCTGTTCAATTGCTTCCTGTCGTGCCTTTCCGTCTATAGAGGTGGTAATATAATGGGAAAGGTAAAGGACACGCTCCAAGCTGCGCAGCGATAGGTCAAGCAGTAGTCCCAATCGGCTGGGTATCCCCTTGGCAAACCAGATATGACTCACTGGGCACGCCAACTCGATATGTCCCATACGTTCCCGGCGTACTTTAGCCCGAGCTACCTCAACGCCACACTTATCACAAATAACCCCTTTGTAGCGTATCTTTTTATACTTGCCACAATAGCACTCAAAGTCTTTAGTTGGGCCAAAGATTGCCTCACAGAAAAGCCCGTCTCTTTCAGGCCTCAAGGTGCGGTAGTTAAAAGTCTCTGGTTTGGTTACCTCACCGTAGGACCAGCTCCTAATCTGCTCTGGTGAAGCCAGAGAGATACGGATGGCATCAAAATCGTTAACTTCAAGCATTTTCTTCTTCTGCCTCTCCTTCAGCTAGGTCTTCAGCAACCTCAAGCTCGGTCTCTAGTTTAGGGACTTGCCTAGTCTCCTCAGCAGTGGTTGCCCTTTCCTCTTCGTTAATCACCTCAATGGCAAGCCCTAAGCTCTGCAGTTCCTTAACCAGAACCTTAAACGATTCTGGCACCCCAGGTTGGAAAATATCCTCATTCTTAACTATAGCTTCATAGGTTTTGTCTCGCCCAATCACATCGTCTGATTTTATGGTCAAAACTTCCTGGAGGTTGTGGGCGGCACCATAGGCTTCTAGTGCCCATACCTCCATTTCACCAAAGCGCTGACCACCAAATCGAGCCTTGCCTCCTACAGGCTGCTGGCTAATCAAGGAGTAAGGACCGATTGAACGGGCGTGAACCTTATCCTCAACCAAGTGGATTAGCTTCATCATATAGATACTACCCACAGTTACCGGCTGGTCAAATGGCTCACCGGTACGCCCGTCACGGAGTATAACCTTACCGAAGATAGGCGGGGTAAGGTTTCTTTCCGCCTTGACCTTTTTAACTGCTTGCTCCAGCTTCTGTAGGTTAAGCTCTCGGCTAGCTACGCCCAGGTCTTCGAGCCATAAGCGGAGGCAAGCTTCTCTTGCCTCTCCAGGGTAGTCATCACTGAACACCCTATCTGCATCGTAACCATGATTTTCAAGCCATGCCTTAGCCTGCTCCAAGTGCGGGGTCTGGTTTCCATTAGCAGGGTTAGGGTTAACTGCTCCAGCCTTTTGAGCTAGCCAAGCCCTAGCCAGGGCATCCTCAATTGCAATATCACTGGCACCATCAAAGATGGGGCTAACCACCTTTAAGCCCAGCATCTGAGCCGCCCAGCCGAGATGGGTTTCTAGAACCTGACCAATATTCATACGTGATGGTACGCCTATGGGGTTAAGGATAATATCTACCGGTGTACCATCGGGAAGGTAAGGCATATCCTCAGCCGGGGCAATAAGGGAGATAACCCCCTTATTGCCATGCCGCCCCGATAGCTTATCTCCTACAGAGACTGCTCGTTTCTGGGCAACCCAGACCTGCACCCATTGATTAACTCCAGCAGGTAGCTCTTCATCCTTGTCATAACGGGAGACGTTTCTCACATTAATCACTTTGCCCCGCTCACCGTGAGGCACTCGCAGGGAAGTATCCTTCACTTCCCGGGCTTTTTCGCCAAAGATAGCCCGCAAGAGTTTTTCCTCAGCCGATAGCTCAGTTTCCCCCTTTGGGGTAATCTTACCCACTAGAATGTCATCCGGACCTACTTCAGCACCAATCCGAATGATTCCGCTCTCATCAAGCTCACGCAGACTTTCCTCACCTACATTAGGTATATCCCTGGTGATTTCTTCGGGGCCTAACTTGGTATTCCGTGCTTCTACCTCATGCTTCTCAATGTGAATAGAGGTAAACTTGTCCTGCTCAACTAGGCGATTACTAATAATGATAGCATCCTCATAGTTATAGCCTTCCCAGCTCATAAAGGCGCACAGCACATTCTGTCCTAGGGCTAATTCTCCTTGTTCAGTAGCTGAGCTATCAGCTAGAAGCTCATCCGGTTTTACTCGGTCACCCTTAGTCACTGTGGGGCGCTGGTTAATACAAGTCCCTTGATTAGTGCGCGAAAATTTCATTAGCTGATATGTCTTCTTATCGCCGTTGTCTTCAGTAACTACAATCTGTGAGCTAGTAGCTGAGGTTACCGTTCCAGAATGTTGGGCAAATAGCACCTGACCACTGCGCTTGGCAGCTTCCATTTCCACACCTGTAGCTACTAAAGGTGCCTCAGGACGAAGCAGAGGCACAGCCTGCCGCTGCATATTAGAACCCATCAGGGCACGATTAGCATCGTTATGTTCTAGGAAGGGGATCAACGACGTGGAAACACTGAATATCTGCTTAGGTGATACATCCATTAGTTGGATTTTATCAGGAGACTCTAGTAGGTAGCGGTCACCTAGCCTGGTTTCAACCTTTTCTTCTATAAATTGGTTATTTTCGTCAAGCCAGGCGTTAGCCTGAGCAATAGTATATTCATCCTCTTTATCGGCTGTCAGGTAGATTACCTCATCAGAGACAAAGGGTATCACCTTTATAGTTCGAGGAGATAGGTGAGATAGTTCAGTAGCAAGCTCAGGGGTAATGGTGACGCCAGCCTGAGCTATAGTATTGCCATTGTCATCAAGCACCTCTTCCTGGGTTGTCTTACCCGGCAGTTTATCGTAGGTATTACTTACTTCGGCAATAACCTTGCGATATGGTGTCTCAATGAAACCATAATCATTAATTATACTGTAGGTGGCTAGAGAGCCGATGAGACCAATGTTAGGTCCCTCCGGTGTCTCGATAGGACAGATTCTACCATAGTGAGAATAGTGGACATCACGGACATCAAAACCAGCACGCTCTCTAGATAGACCTCCTGGTCCCATTGCTGATAGGCGACGCTTATGAGTTAGCTCAGCCAGTGGGTTGGTTTGATCCATAAACTGTGATAGCTGTGAGCTACTAAAGAACTCCCTGATAGCAGCTACTATAGGATGTATATTGACTAGAGCATCGGGAGTAACTGCTTCAGTGTCAATAATGCTCATGCGCTCCCTGGTTACTCGCTCCATGCGCAGTAGCCCAATACGAAACTGGTTTTGAATTAGCTCACCCACAGTGCGCACACGCCGATTGCCTAGATGGTCAATATCGTCAGGGCTATCACCGCCATTGTTAACCATAATGATGTGCCTGACTATTTCAATAATATCTTCTGTGGTTAGAGTTCCCTGACTTTCGGCAATATTAAGCCCTAATCGCTTATTAAGCTTATACCGACCTACCTCCCCTAGGTCATAACGCTGGGAATTAAAGAACAGGTTGTTTATTAGTTTCTTAGCGTTTTCGATGCTGAGTGGGTCACCAGGACGCAATTTCTTATAGATATCAATCAGGGCACTAGTCCCATCCCTAACTAATGGTTCACGCTCCATAGTTGACCTGATATACTGGTGCTCTGAAGAGCTATCCTCATTGGGAAATAAGCTGAGCAGTTGCTCATCACTACCGTAACCAATAGCACGCAACAGTGTAGTAATAGGAATCTTCCGTTTGCCGTCTATCTTGGCTGAGACTACATCCCGGTTGCTGGTTTCAAACTCCAGCCAAGCGCCGCGAGTAGGGATTAGCTTAGCATGGCATAGTTGACGGCCACTAGAAGCATCTTCTTCAGTGGTGAAAAAGACACCCGGTGAACGGAGCAACTGGCTTACTACTACCCGCTCGGCGCCACTAATAATAAAGGTGCCTTTAGCTGTCATCAATGGAATGTTACCGAAAAATAGGGTTTTTTCCTTAATTTCCCCTGTTTCTTTAACCAGCAACTGTGTCCTCACATAGAGGCGAGCTGAGTAAGTTAAGTCCCGCTGGCGGCAATCTTGCTCGGTGGGATGAGGTCCGCGGAATTCATAGTCTTTGAAGCTAAGCTCCAGCCTGTTGCCAGTGAAGTCTTTAATAGGGGATATTGCCTCCAGTAATTGCTTAAGCCCTTTCTCTTGAAACCGCCGGAATGAGTCTAGCTGGACTTCAATAAGATTAGGTATATCTAGTATCTGGGGCAACTTGGCATAAGATTTTCTGGAAACAGGTGGCACTCTCCTTTGAGTGTTGGTTGGTGACACCAGAACCATATCTTGCTCTACTCCTCAAATAAATATGCAAACATTCTTTAGTGTGGTACTACTCTGAAGTAAAAATAGCGGGTAACAAAGAAAGATAATAAAGTGAAGCCACAAGGAGTTTAATCACAAACTTCTATAATATCACTATTTCAACTATTTGTCAATAGGGAAAAGGCTCTAGTTTTGAATTTTGTGGGAAAATGATAAGATTCGATAAGGTTATACCGATAAGGTCTGCGGCTGGCATCTTAAACCTTTTGACCAAGTAGCTATATGGTAGTATACTATAACTGAAGTTTGTATGAATACAGAGCAGTTAGCTGAAAGGCTAATTATGTGGATAAGAGACAAGGTACTGGCTGCCGGGTGTAAAGGGGTAGTGGTGGGCATAAGCGGCGGGCTCGATTCCTCAGTATTGGCAGTATTATGTCAACGTGCTTTTCCCCAAAGTATGTTGGGGGTGCTGATGCCCTGTTATAGTAACCAAGAAGATATAGAGCATGCCCGGACTGTGGCTAGAAAGTTTTCTATCCCGATTAAAGCCGTGGTTCTTGACACTGTTTTTGATACCTTGCTCAAGGTATTGCCTAATGACAGGGTAGACCCTAATGCCAGTCGGTTAGCCGAGGGTAACCTCAAGGCTAGATTAAGGATGCTCACCCTTTACTACTTTGCCAATAAGCTTAAATATATGGTGGCTGGCTCAGGTAATAGGAGTGAACTCTCTATAGGCTACTTTACCAAGTATGGAGATGGTGGGGTAGACATTCTGCCCTTAGGTAATCTGGTCAAAGGGCAGGTAAAGGAACTGGGTAGCTTCCTGGGTATTCCCCAGGAAATTATTGATAAGCCTCCTTCGGCTGGTTTATGGCAAGGACAAACTGATGAGGGTGAGCTAGGACTCAGCTATGATGAACTCGATCGCTACCTGATTACCGGCGAAGCCAGCAATGAATTGAGAGAGAGGATTGAGTCTATGATAGCTACCAATAGCCACAAGCGCTTGCCACCCCCAATAGCTAGCTTTTAGGCTTAGCTACATCCTACGCCCTTGATATGTGATTCCACTTTTATCTTGTTTTGCTGGGGTATCTATGTTATGATACAAACAGGCGAAGATGACCACAGAGAAAGAAAAAGCGCTGGAGCTGGCTATTAGCCAAATTGAAAAGCGATTTGGTAAAGGCTCAGTGATGAAACTGGGTGAAGCGGCTACCATGTCATTGGTGGAGGCTATTCCCAGTGGCTCACTGGCACTGGACCTGGCCTTAGGTATAGGAGGTATCCCCAGAGGACGGATTACGGAAATATTTGGTCCCGAGGCATCAGGCAAAACTACCTTAGGTCAGCATGTGCTTGCTGAAGCGCAAAAGCGGGGGGGGATGGCTGCCTATATTGATGTAGAGCATGCTCTAGACCCAGTCTATGCCTCTCATTGCGGCGTTAATGTTAACGACCTACTCATCTCTCAACCCGATACTGGAGAGGAGGCTCTGGAGATTACCGAGGCGCTAGTCAGGAGTGGGGCTATTGATGTCATAGTGATTGATAGTGTTGCCGCCTTAGTCCCCAGGGCTGAAATTGAGGGAGAGATGGGGGACACTCATGTTGGCTTGCAGGCTCGCCTAATGTCACAAGCACTGAGAAAGCTAGCTGCCGCTATCGGTAAATCAGGGACAGCAGTGATATTCATCAACCAGTTAAGAGAAAAGGTTGGTATTATTTTTGGCAACCCTGAGGTGACGCCGGGGGGCAGGGCTTTGAAGTTCTATAGCTCAATAAGGATAGACTTAAGACGAGTTGAAACTATCAAGCAGGGAAATGAGGCAATAGGCAGCCATATCAAAGCTAAGGTGGTCAAGAATAAGGTTGCCCCTCCATTTAGAAGTGCTGAGTTTGACATCATGTTTGACCATGGGATAAGCCGGGAGGGTAATCTTATTGACCTGGGTGTAGAGTTGGGGCTAGTAAAGAAGACTGGCGCTTTTTTCTCCTATGGTGACATTCGCCTGGGGCAAGGCAGGGAAAATGCCAAGCAATACCTGAGACAAAATCCTGAGCTTGCCCAAGAGATTGAGCGGCAGATTAGAGCCTCAGCCGTCACCAGCTATAAACCCTTAGCCAGTGAGTAATGACACCTTAAATAGCTAGGTTTATAAGAAGTAAATAGGTAGTAACAGTAAGTAAGGCTGGGGCGTGAGCTCCAGCTTTTGTCTTAGAAAGGGTATGGCAAGCCAGTGAGGAAGATTACCGCTATCCGTACCGGGAAGGGGCAGGGAAAGCGGGTAAATGTATTCTTAGATGGTAAGTTTGCTTTCAGCCTGGAAGCTGAGGTGGCAGTAAGAGAACGTCTACAGGTTGAGCAGGAGCTATCTGCCAGTCAGATTGAAACACTGGCGAGGTCAGACCACTTCCACCGCTGCTTCAATGCTGCTGCCCACTACCTTAGCTACCGACCTCGGAGTGAGTCTGAGCTAAGGGAGCGACTTCACCGGCGGGGTTTTGATGATAGCATAGAAGCGGTGATAGCCAAACTAAAGGAACAAGGGTTGGTAGATGATGTTGCCTTTACCCAATTCTGGAAGGATAATCGGGAATCATTTAGCCCACGCAGCCGATGGTTAACCAAGCTGGAGCTGAGGCGAAAGGGTGTAGCCGATGACATTATAGACCAGGTGGTTGATACAGTTGACGATAACAACAATGCCTATCGGGCAGCTCTAAGCAAAGCTCGTAGTCTACCCCTGTCTGACTACCAGGATTTCCGTCGCCGACTGGGTGAATATCTCAAAAGGCGTGGCTTTGGTTATGGAGTGATAAAGCATACCGTTGAACAGTTGTGGCAGGAATGGGGCAAGAAAGCCTAGATAGCATATTGCGATGAGGTTAATACTATTGGTTATTTATAGTCTACTCTGCACTTAGAAGTTTAGCGATGAAAGGAGGTGAAAAATGGAAAATGTGGGGGTAGTGTACTACGTTGCATTAGTCTCTATTTTTATTATCGGTATGATATTTGGAGGTATGGTTGTCTTTTTCCTCCGGCGAGTGGTGATTAGCCGACAAATGCGTATTGCTGAGAGGAAAGCCGATAGAATACTGACTGAAGCCAGAACCGAGTCTAAAAGTTTAGTCCACGAGGCAAGGCAGGAGGCTGAGAGGATTAAGGCAGGAGTTGAAGCAGAGTATCGGGAACGCCGCGCTGAACTACAGCGTCAGGAGAGCTATCTGTCTCAGAGAGGAGAGAGCTTAGAGCACAAGTTAGAAGAGGTGGAGCACCGTGGACGCAATCTGGCTAACAAAGAGAAAGAGATTGAGTCAATTCGCACTCATCTTGAGGAAGTTAGAGATAAGCAGTTAAAGCAGCTAGAGTTGATTTCGGGCATGTCTAGTGCTGAGGCAAAGCAAGCACTGATTGAGGCTATGGAGGTTGAGATACGGGAGGAAGCGTCACGGCGCCTTCGAGAATGGGAGGCTAAGGTAAAAGAGGAAGCCAACGAGAAAGCTCAGGAGATTCTGTCTCAAGCTATCCAGCGTTGTGCCTCTGATGTTGTATCTGAAACAACAGTGGCTACTGTTCCCCTTCCCAGTGATGAGATGAAGGGTCGACTTATCGGACGAGAGGGACGTAACATCAGAGCTTTGGAGCAGGCTACCGGCGTTGACTTAATCATTGATGATACCCCCGAGGCGGTGACCCTGTCTAGTTTTGACCCGGTGCGACGAGAAGTAGCTCGGATCGCCTTAACCAAGCTTATCCTCGATGGTCGTATCCATCCAGCTCGCATTGAAGAGGTAGTAGCCAAGGCCAAGGAGGAATTAGATGGTACTATCTATAGTGCTGGAGAAGAGGCAGCTTATGAAGCCGGGGTGCATGGATTACGCCCTGAGATAATTAAACTACTTGGTCGGCTTAAGTATCGTACCAGCTACGGGCAGAATGTCCGCACCCATAGTATTGAGGTGGCTCATCTAGCTGGTATGATTGCTGGTGAGTTGGGAGCTAATGTTGCCATAGCTAAGAAGGCTGGTCTCCTTCACGATATTGGTAAGGCAGTGGACCGCGAGGTAGAGGGTAGTCACGCTGCTATCGGGGCTGAGTTGGTTAAGCAATGGGAAAAATCACCTGAGGTAGTTAGCGGTATCGCTGAGCACCACGGTGAGACTTATACTATGAGTATGTGGGGCTTTATCATTTCAGCGGCTGATGCTATCAGTAGTGCCAGACCAGGGGTAAGGCGTGAATCATTGGAGAGCTACTTGAAGCGTCTGAAGGAATTGGAAGATATAGCTAATGGTTTTAAAGGGGTGGAGAAGTCGTTTGCCATTCAAGCCGGTCGCGAAATCCGTATCTTGGTAAAGCCAGAGGAGATTGACGATTTGGGAGCAATGAGGCTGGCTCGAGACATCGTTAAGAAGATAGAGGAAGGACTTGAGTATCCAGGTCAAATAAAGGTTACCGTGCTCAGGGAGACAAGAGCCATAGATTATGCCAAGTAGGAACGGCTAGTGTTAATATTAGTGGTTGGTGATATAATTGGCAGACCCGGCAGGCAGGCAATAAATAAGCTTTTGCCAGACCTGCAACAACAATATGGCTTGGATATGGTCATTGCCAATGGTGAGAATGCTGCTGGCGGTATAGGTCTAACTTCAACTACAGCCAAGGAGTTATTCGAGGCTGGCGTTGATGTGTTGACCTCAGGTAACCATATATGGGCACAGAAGGAGATTATTCCATACCTTGATGGTGAAATGCCTATCCTGCGCCCCTTAAATTATCCCCCAGGAGTACCCGGGAGGGGCTACATAATCAAGGGGCAGGTTATGGTGGTTAATTTGATGGGGAGAACGTTTATGGGTGACCTTGATTGCCCGTTTAGAGGCATGGATAAACTACTGGCTGAGCTTAAGCGCAAACCACCTATTATTATTGTTGATTTCCACGCTGAGGCAACATCGGAGAAGATGGCAATGGGGCGATACCTGGACGGTCGCGTTAGTGCTGTGCTTGGTACACATACTCATGTGGGAACTATTGATACCCAGGTACTTCCTCAAGGCACAGCTTACGTTACTGATATTGGCATGACCGGACCTATAGATTCAATTATAGGTGATGATACCGAAGCGGTAATTCGCCGCTTTCTAACCACAATGCCCCATCGTCTATCTGTAGGCAAGGGCAAAACAATGTTTAACGCAGTAATGGTTAAGGTGGCTGAGGACAGTGGTAGAGCAATAAGTATTGAACGAATCTATCGGGAAGCGGGGTAGTAATGTCCAAGGTAGACCTCCATATACACTCCACTGCTTCTGATGGACGATTTAGTCCAGAGGATATCGTTCGTAAATCAATGGAGAATGGGTTAACCGTTATTGCTATTGCTGACCATGATACAGTGGATGGTATTGCTTCGGCTCTGGTAGCTGCCAAAGCCTTTCCTTGGCTAAAAGTCATACCTTGCGTTGAGCTTAGTACTGATGTTCCTAGTGGTGAAGTTCATATTCTCGGCTACTTCATAGATTATACCAGCCAGGAGCTACTGGCTACCCTAAAAAGGTTGCGCAATTCTCGACGGGAACGGGCTAAAGGGATGGTGGCTAAACTGGGGAGTCTGGGCATCCACATTGAGTGGCAGCGAGTCCAGAAGATAGCCGGCAGCGGCTCTATAGGTCGTCCTCATATTGCTCAAGCCATGTTAGAGAAGGGCTATATCGCCTCGCTTAAAGAGGCGTTTACTGAGTATATAGGTCGGGGCGGACCTGCCTATGTTGAACGAGAGAAGATGACCCCGGTAGAGGCAGTGGAACTAATATTACAGGCTAAGGGATTGCCAGTGCTGGCACACCCGTTCACTATTAATGACCCGGAGACATTGGTTATTGAGCTAAAGGCAGCCGGTCTGGTGGGTATTGAAGCCTACTATGATGGCTATACTGCTGATGAAATTAGCCGACTAGTTAACCTGGCCGATAAGTATGGGCTTATTGCTAGTGGGGGTAGTGACTACCATGGTCTGGATGTTAGCAGTGAGACTATGATTGGTGGTGCGGATGTTCCAATAAAGTCAGCGGAGCAACTTATGGCTCTGGCGGAGCGCCGACTACCAAAGGGGGTATCATAAGTCATGCTTGAGGTTATCAATTTTGCATCATTGCTAGTAGCTGCCTATCTTTTGGGTTCGGTGCCAGCCGCTTATCTGGTGGCTAAGTGGGCACGGGGCATAGACATTAGACAGTATGGTAGTGGCAATGTCGGGGCATCAAATATAGTAAGAATCGTTTCCAAGCGATGGGCTATTCCGGTAATCATCTTTGATTTGGGTAAGGGGGCATTGATGGTTTGGGCAGCTCGGTTGCTAGGTCTAGGCATTGCTGAGCAGGTAACGGTAGGGTTAGCAGCAGTGGTTGGGCATTGCTGGCCGGTTTTCCTTCGGTTTAATGGTGGCAGAGGCGCTTTGACCACCCTAGGCGTGGTTTTTGCCCTAACTCCGTGGTTGGCGCTGATATTAGTGGCTGTGACTTTCCTTTTTTTCCCATTCCGACAGCTAGCTTTGGGAACGACGGTGGCAATGGCGGCTTTGCCCCTATGTAGCTGGTTTTTTGGGCAGCCACTTGGTATTGAAGAGCCACTACCACTTACTCTTGGTTTTCTGGCCATATTCCTAACAGTAATATTGAGACGATTAACCGCACCGCGGACTTTGCTCTCCGCTTCGGTGCCTCCGGGACAGCTAATTATTAATCGCCTGCTTTTTGACCGGGATATAAGGGATAGGGAAGCCTGGATAAAACGGCGACTCTCTGAGCAACAAGAAAAGCAGGAGAAAGGCTAACTGCGGTAAGATGAGATGTGCCACTCACCCTGAGGTTGAAACTAACCTGAGGTGTGGTAAGTGTGGTAAGCCGATATGTCCTAAGTGCCTGGTGCAAACTCCGGTGGGAGCCAGATGCCCAGACTGTGCCCAGCTATATAAGCTGCCTACCTATCGTATTTCCACTAAATACTATTTAATAGCCATAGGAACCGGGTTAGGCATGGCTATTGCTTGTGGTGCTATCTGGGGACTGATAGAGTGGGCGGTGCGTCTCTTTTACCTTAGTCTGTTATTAGCCCCGGCGGTTGGCTATGCCATTGGCGAGGTAGTTAGCCTTTCAGTCAATCGCAAGCGCGGCACAGGCTTAGCCATTATTGCCGGCGTTGCGGTGGCAATAAGCTACCTTCTCTCGAATGTCAGGTTCTTCCAAGGAATGATTTTGTTTTCGTTCTCTTTTAGTCCTTTTCACCTAGTTCTTAGCCTGCTAGCCCTAGCCCTGGGTGTTTTTGTAGCTGTCACCCGTGTGCGCTAAAATAAACCCTTCCGTAGCCATCGGGTAGCTGATACCCGTTGCTGCGCCAGAGGACTTTGGGCTACATATAAATTCCAGCGCTGACATTTAATACATGCCCGGTGATAAAATCTGAATCAGCCGAAGCTAGAAACAAAGCCGGTTTGGCTGCGTCTTCTGGTGTCATTACTTTACCACCAATTTCTTCAAGCATCCTCTCTCTAGCCTTCTTGGGTATGCCCATTTTTTCACCGGCAACCTCCTCCCCAGTCTCCTTCTCAGCAGTGAATCTAGTATGGACGAAGCCATAGGCAAGGGCATTACAGGTTACGCCAAACCTCGCCCACTCTCTGGCTACTGTTTTGGTAAGTCCGATGATTCCGGCTTTAGCCGCCGTATAGTTGACCTGCCCAACATTGCCCATCAAACCCATTACAGAGGCAGTATTGATAATCTTGCCGCCATGCCCCTTTTTCATCATATACTTGGCGGCTGAGCGGATACAATTAAACGTCCCCTTAAGAATGATGTCCACACACATGTCCCATTGCGTATCGGTCATTCTATGTATCAGCGCATCTCTGGATATACCAGCATTATTAACCAGAATATTCAAGTCCCCAAATTTATCCACTGCGGTACTCATCAGCTTATCGGTATCCTCTGGCTTGGTTACATCAGTAATACACCAGGCAACCTTGCCCCCGGCATCCTCTATTTCCTTGGCTGTTTCCACAAGAGGCTCCCGGTCAACATCACTTATTACAACACATGCCCCCTCCTTGGCAAAAAGGAGTGCATCGGCTTTCCCTATTCCCCTAGCTGACCCGGTAATTACGGCTACTTTACCATCTAATTTTCCCATAGTTAACTCCTTACTCTTTTTAGAAGCGATGGCATTTTGCATACCAGAGACTATCTCTTCTTTGGTTGCTGATAGAATTAACTGCTGATTTCCTCTCTCACCCGTTGTAATACTTTTGGCATCACTTCCCCTGCCTTAGCCCTAATCAGGACGGCAGCTTCTTGGTCCATAGGGGTAGAGCTGAGATTAATAATAACCAATTTGGCTCCGGAACGAACGGCGTGGATAGGCAAATAGGCAGCAGGATAAATAACCAGGGTCGAGCCAATTACGATAAATAGGTCGGAATTATATGAGCGTAACGTCGCCTCCTCTAGCACCTCAACTGGTAGTGACTCGCCGAAAAAAACAGCAGCCGGCTTCAGGATACCATGGCAAGCCTCGCAGTCTGGAATTTGTTCACCCTCTTCCAGCCTGGTTTTAATCTGTTCGAAAGGATAACGCTCTCCACAGCTCAGGCATACTGCCCACTGCATATTGCCGTGGAGCTCAAATACCTTGTCCTCAGGAATCCCTGCCTTTTGGTGGAGACTGTCCACATTTTGGGTAATGACACAATCTAGCTTACCTAATCTATCCAGCTCAGTAATGGCGTAGTGGGCCGGATTTGGCTCAGCCTTGGTGGTTAGAGTACCCTCCTGAAGCATTTGCCACTGCCTTCTCCTGGCTTCAGGGTCGCTAACGAACTTGTCATAAGTGAAATCATCCGGGTCAAACCTGTCCCAGATTCCGCCAGGGCTGCGAAAATCAGGAAGCCCAGATTCAGTACTCACCCCGGCACCAGTAAAGACCACTATCCTCTTGGCGCTAATGATTAGGTCAGCCAGTCTATCAATAAGGATGTCTAAGTTCTGCTTCTCCATAAGCTTTCCCCCTCTTTGCTATTAGCGTCAAGGAAGGAATTGCTTCATAATAAAAGTTACTGAGAGTGGCATCGCTGGTTCATAAAATACGTTAGCCAAAGGGGGAAACCGTAACGAGAAGGAGCACAAGAATATACTAAGGCAATGCCCATTCGGCGATAGTTTGTTCGGATTCCTCTTTCCGCACAAAGCACTTTACCGTTTAGTATATTGAGGTGCCTTGCGAGCCCGCTTGAGACCGTACTTCTTCCTCTCTTTAGCCCGAGAGTCCCGAGTGAGCAATCCATAACGCCGCAGTACAGACTTAAGGCTTTCATCAGCTCTTAACAAGGCTCGAGCGATACCGTGAGAAACAGCGCCACTCTGCCCTGATATACCACTCCCCGTTACCTTGACTACGGCATTATACTTGGTGACGCAATCAGTAACCAAAAGAGGTTGCAGTATTGTCCGGCGGTGCTCAAGACGGGGGAACAGCTCCTCATAGGGAACACCATTTATGATAATATCCCCATTACCGGGCAACAGCCTTACTCGAGCCACAGCTGTCTTGCGTCTGCCTGTTCCGTAGAAATAAGCTTGCTTTTCCATTTGCATCCTATCCGCTTTAAGTTCTCAGAAAAATCTAAGATTTTTCTGAGAACTCGGCTTTATCCCCTCCCCTCATCCTCTAAAACTGCCTTCCTTGGACTAGCCTTCACTTGAGTCAGGTGGGGATGGGTATCACCGACATAGACCCTGAGTTTTTTCATCATCTTGGCACCCAACCGATTGTGAGGCAACATACCCTTAACAGCATGGACAACCACTTGCGCCGGATTGGTCTCCATCATTTTCTCCAAACTAATACTTTTCAACCCTCCAGGATACCCAGAATGCCTATAATAGACCTTCTGCTTAACTTTATCACCGGTAACGCGGACCTTATCAGCATTGATAACGATGACAAAGTCACCCGTATCCAGATTACGAGTGAATATTGGTTTGTGCTTACCCATAAGTAAGCTGGCTACTTGAGTGGCTAGCCTGCCTAAGACTTCGCCCGAAGCATCAATAACATGCCACTCGCGCTTAATATCAGACGCCTTAGTGCTATAGGTTTTCATTATATCTCTTCTCCGAAAGAGCGTGGATAATTTACCCCCATAAGGCATAGCCCACAGGCAGGAGCTGTTGGACCGGCTAGCCCAGATTTCTTAGCGTCAATTATACTGTAAAACTCGTCCACAGTCATCTTACCCCGGCCGACTTCAATTAGGGCACCTACTGTATTGCGCACTTGGTGAGGCAAGAAGGAGTTAGCCACCATATTAAAAACAACCAGTTCCCCATCCTTTTCTATTTCTACTCTATCCACACTCCGCACCGTGTTCCCTATTCCAAAGCAAGTTGTAAATGAGGCAAAGTCATGCTCGCCGATGAGAGCTTGACACGCCTGATTCATAGCCCCGATATCCAGATGAGCAGTAACAAGATAAGAGAAACCATTCCTAATTGGAGACCGGGTCAAGCTATTTAATATATAGTAATTATACTCCCGGCTAAGAGCGTCACGCCTAACATTAAAAGAATCATCTACTCTATGCGCCGCCTTAACCGCAATGTCCCTGGGTAAATAGTAGTTTAGACCGCTAACAAATGCCGATAGGGAAAGAGGTGACTTAGTCCTGAAATTAACCACCTGTCCCCTAGCATGAACACCAGCATCGGTTCGGCTAGCTGCTATCACCCGAATTTTCTCTCCGGTAAGCTTCCCTAGGGCTTTCTCTACCTCCCCTTGAATAGTAGGCAAGTTAGCCTGCAACTGGAAGCCATGGTAATGAGCGCCATCGTATTCCATAATCAATACAATCTTGCTGAGATTGTTTATCAACCTCACCCCCTGTATCCCCTTCAATCTAGCCTAATAAACAACTTGCTCTCACTGTACCAACTCAAGCTGAACCATAGGTGCCCCATCCCCCAATCTGGGTCCTAACTTAACAATACGGGTATACCCACCGGGGCGCTCAGCGTACCTTGAGGCAAGCTCATTGAATACTTTCTCGGTCACTTTTTTATCCAAAATAAATGACAGTGCCCGGCGGCGGGAATGAAGTCCACCCTCCTTACCTAATGTGATCATTCGCTCAGCCAAGCCACGCGCTTCCTTAGCCTTAGCCTCAGTGGTAGTAATTTTCTCATAGTTAAGAAGGTCGGTCACCAGGTTACGATACAATGCCCTCCGGTGACCTGAAGCCCTACCTAACTTTCTACCAGCTACTTTATGCCTCATCTTCTGTCCCTTCCTCAACCTGAGGAGTAAGAGATAGCCCCAAGGCATTGAGGGAGTCTTCTATCTCTTGTTTAGACTTCTGCCCAAAATTCCGTAGCGAAAGCAGCCCTTTCTCACCTCTGCTTATGATTTCTCCCACGGTAGCGATGCCTCCACGCCGCAAGCAATTCATGGTACGCACTGATAGGTTTAGCTGCTCTACGGGCATATTATACTGCTCGTCAAGTATAGGTAAGCGAACAAGCTGCTCCTCCGCTTTCATCCGAGAAACCTTGGCATAGTCAATAAAAGGAGACAACTGCTCTACTAAAATGCCGGCACTGCGGCTGATTGCATCCACAGGTGATATAGTGCCGTCTGTCCACACTTCCAGGCACAACCGCTCACGGCTAGTCTCCCGGCCAATATGAACTGGCTCAATGGTAAAATTAACCTTGCGTATTGGAGTAAAGACGGCATCCAGCGGAATCACTCCTACTGGCAGATTATCGCTAGACTCAGCCTTCCTGTAGCCTTCACCCAATTCCACGTCAAACTCCACATTAAGGCTAGCTTCAGCCGAATCTAAGGTGGCTAGATAAAGCTCATGGTTTACCACCTCAAAATCAGTTGAGGGCTCAATGTCAGCAGCACAAACTCGCCCCTCCCCTTTCACCTCCAGAGTTAACTTGCCTGGCTGACCAGAAAGGGACTTGAGCCTTAATGCTTTGACATTGAGCAGAAAATCCATGGTATCTTCCTTTACATGAGGGATAGTAGAAAATTCATGCTGAATTCCCTCAATCTTAACCCGGGTCACGGCTGCCCCTAGAAGATAGCCAAGCAAGACTCGACGCAAAGCATTACCCAGGGTAACACCAAAGCCCTTTCCCAAGGGCTCAGCCACAAAGCGCCCAAAGTTACCCTCAGTTTCAACACACTCAATTCTAGGTACTGCTAGACTAGACAAAAGGCTACCTCCAATCAATTACCTTATCTGGAATAGAACTCAACTATGCTCTTGCCATCAAATTTAGCATCAATGTCATCAGGGGTAGGCAGCGATAAAACATGACCAACAAGGTTCTGCCTATCCAGACTCAACCAACTTAAAACAGACCTACCCTCGATACTCTGAACCAATTGTTTATAATACTCGGTTTTGGTTTTTTCTGGTTTCCAACTAATGGTATCACCTTCCTTAACTAGACAGGAAGGTATATCAGTCTTGCGCCCATTTAGCATAATATGTCCATGCCGAACTAGCTGGCGAGCTTGAGTCCGGGAGTCAGCGAAGCCTAAACGGTAGACTGCATTATCAAGCCGCCTCTCCAACAATACCAGTAGATTTTCGCCGGTGATACCTGATTGCCTCTCGGCTTGAGTAAAAAATCGCCTAAACTGCCTCTCCAGAATTCCATAGGTATAGCGGACTTTTTGCTTCTCCCGAAGCTGTAGTCCACGGTCAGAAATCCGACGGCGCTGACTAGGCTGCTGTCCCGGTGGTTTCCCCCGTCTGTCCATGGCACATTTAGGGGTTAAACACCGGCTACCTTTAAGCATTAACTTCTCGCCACTACGGCGGCATAATCGACAAACTGCTGCTGTATACCTTGCCATTTTCCTCTCCTACACCCGCCTTCTTTTAGGCGGACGACAACCATTATGGGGAATAGGAGTCACATCCCTAATACGGGTAATATAGAGACCCGAGCTTTGAAGAGAGCGGATAGCCGCTTCACGCCCACTACCTGGGCCTTTAACATAAACCTCTACTTGGCGCAAGCCATGTTCCATAGCTTTCTGTACCGCATCACGAGCGGCTAATTGAGCAGCATAGGGAGTGCCTTTGCGCGAGCCTTTAAACCCGGCTGTTCCTGAGCTTCCCCAGGCGATAACATTTCCCTGAGGATCGGTAAGAGTCACTATGGTATTATTAAAAGTAGATTGGATATAGGCTCTACCTGCCGGAATAGATTTGCGTTCTCGCCGTCTCCCTCTAGCTCGCTTCTTTTGTGGCATTCCACCCTCCTGTTAAGTTATTTCTTAGCCACACCACGCCTCTGCCCTCTACCGGCTATCGTTTTACGAGGACCACGCTTGGAACGAGCGTTGGTTCGTGTTCGCTGTCCCCTAACCGGCAAGTTATGCCGATGCCTAATACCCCGATAGCTGCCAATTTCAATGAGGCGCTTGATATTAAGGTTAACCTCTTTTCTAAGTTCACCCTCAACCTTATACTCTCGGTCAATCACCTCTCGGAGACGATTAACCTCGTCTTCCATAAGGTCACTTGTCTTAGTATAAGCATTAATACCAGTCTGAACTAGAATCTTCTGGCTCAGGGTAGGACCAATGCCATAGATATACTGGAGCGCCACGAAAATTTGCTTATTTTTGGGTATATCTACCCCGGCTATACGCGCCATCTAGTCCTCCTCACACAAAATGAAAAATTTAGCCTTGTCGTTGCTTGTGCCTAGGGTTGGAACAAATAATCCTAACTACCCCTCGCCGCTTTACCACCTTGCATTTTTCGCATCTAACTTTAACCGAAGCTTTTACTTTCATAATAAGCCCTCTCTATTTAAACCGATAGGTAATCCTCCCCCGACTCAGGTCATAGGGAGAAAGCTCTATTAGTACCTTATCACCGGGTAAGATTTTAATATAATGCAATCTTATCTTACCCGAAATGTGAGCTAGTACCTTATGCCCATTGGGTAATTCAACACGGAACATAGCATTAGGCAAAGGTTCCACTACTGTCCCCTCAACCTCAATAGTTTCTTTCTTAGCCATAAACCCCTTGTCTACACAATGGTAAGCACCTCTGGTCCGGCATCAGTAATGGCAATAGTATGTTCAAAGTGAGCCGAGAGACTGCCATCAGCGGTAAGCACCGTCCAGTGGTCATCTCCGAGCCTGGTGAGCCAGTCACCAATATTTACCATAGGTTCCATGGCAAGGGTCATACCCCTCTTTAGCACTGGTCCTGTGCCTGGCAGCCCAAAATTAGGTATTTGAGGTTCCTCATGCATCTCTCGACCAATGCCATGCCCGGTGTATTCACGCACTACCGAGTAGCCCCTTGACTCAGCATAATTCTGAATGGCAGCCGAAATATCCCCTAGTCTTGCCTCAGGATAAGCGGCAGCGATGCCAGCCTTTAGGGCACCTTCAGTAGTCTCCATAAGCTCTTTAGCCTGTGGGCTAACCTTGCCGATACCTACTGTCAGGGCAGCATCACCCTGAAAACCCATATAAATGGCACCCAAATCAAGGGACACAATATCACCCTCATCTAAAATCCGCTCCCCGGGAATACCATGCACTATCTCATCATTTACTGATACACAGAGATTAGCCGGAAATCCTCGATACCCTTTAAACGAAGGTTTGGCTCCCAGCTTTTCCAGCTCTCCAGCCACAATAACGTCTAACTCCTTAGTTTTCATCCCCGGTCTCAGTTGCAACTTAAGTAGCTCCAGTACAGTCGCCACAATTCTGCCTGCCTGCCGCATAATAGCAATCTCTCTATCAGATTTGATAATTATACTCACCTGGTAACAAACTCGCCTTCACCAAGGGCGGCAACAATTCTCCTACTCACTTCATCTACAACCCCTTCCCCATCCACCTCCAATAGCTTGCCCGCCTGAGCATAGTAATCAATAAGAGGAGCCGTCTCGCTGAAGTAAACCTCGAGCCGCTTTTTGACTGTTTCGGGAGTATCATCGGGACGTTGATATAGCTCACCGCCACACTTGTCACACTTACCCCAAACCTTAGGCGGGGAGTTTATGGTATGATAAAGTGCCTGACAATTACGACAAATCCACCGCCCGCTAAGTCGCTTTAGCAGCTCCCCTTCAGAGACCTTGATATATACCGCCTTATCTATCGCTTTAGCCTGTTCGGCTAGGGCTTTATCCAGTGCTTCAGCCTGCTTGAGATTGCGAGGGAAACCATCAAGAATCACCCCGCCTTCACAATCTGGAGCCGCCATACGCTCTAAAACCATCTGTATTGAAATGGAGTCAGGAGCTAATTCCCCCTTGTCCACATAAGACTTAGCTCTCAGTCCCAACTCAGTGCCTTGCTCTATTGCCTGCCGAAAGAGGTCGCCGGAGGCAATGTAAAACAGGTTCAGCTCATGGGCTACAGTAGCTGCCTGAGTTCCTTTGCCTGCCCCGGGGGCACCTAGAAAAACAATATAGAGATTGCTTACTTTAACTCTCCTTTAAATCAGCGGTCTTTATTTGATAAAGCCTTCATAGCGCCGCATTACCAGCTGCGCCTCTACCTGCTTCATAGTATCCAGAGCAACACCAACCACAATAAGTAAACCCATGCTGGATAGCTGTATTACCTGAACATTGCCAATCTCCTGAGCAGCGAAGGGCATTATCGCCACTAGAGCTAAGAAAAGGGCACCTCCCCAGGTAATACGGCTAATAACCTGATTAAGGTAATTACGGGTGTGTTTCCCCGGTTGAATACCAGGGATAAATCCTCCCTGCCGCTGTAAGACGCCAGGCAAATCCTGCTGCTCAAAAATCACCATAGTATAAAAGAAGGTAAAGCCAATCACCATCAGAAAAAAGAGACCCCAGTAAAATAAGCCCTCAGGTAGTGCCGCACTAGGATTAAACAGGTTCATAATATGATTAGCCAAGTTAGGGTCAGCTTCGGCGGGATTAGCAAAGTAAGTGGCTATAATGCTGGGAAACATTACCAGCGACATAGCAAAGATGAGAGGTATCATTCCAGCCGTGTTTACCCGTAATGGGATATGGGTTGAGCCTGATTGTTTATACATACGACCACCACGAATGACGCTACGGGCATATTGAACCGGGATACGGCGGTGAGCCTCGGTAAAGATAACTATGAAGACCACGGTGGCTAAGGCTATGAGCAAATAAACTGCTACCCCCAAAGGGTTTCTTGCAGCCTCAATACCGCCCTGACCAGCCGTTTCCCAGAAACCAGCCACAATGCCCCCAAAGATTATTATAGATATACCATTGCCAATACCGTATTCAGTAATAAGCTCACCTAACCAGACACAAAACATGGTGCCAGCTACCATTGATAGAACCATAGTCACCATCGGCAGCGCCGCAGCACTACCGACCACACCCTCACGCTGGAGCCAAATTAGTTGTCCATAACCTTGAAGACCAGCCAAGGGAACCACCGCCCAGTGGGTAATCCGATTAATGGTATTCCTGCCAGCCTCTCCCTCCTGGGAAAGGGCTCTTAACCGTGGGATAACAGGCACCAGCAGCTGCATAATAATTGTAGCCGTTATATAGGGGTAAACCCCCATAGCGGCTACACTAAGCCGCCTTAAGGCACCACCACTAAACATGTCAAGCATACCCAGCAGCGGGACATCCTGGAATAGCTGCCGCAGGGCATCAGGGTCTACCCCGGGGAGGGGCACATGGGCTACGAAGCGGAACACTACCAGAATGCCCAGGGTAATCAGAATCCGCCGCCTCAGGTCGGGTAAGCTGAAGGCATCAAACATTGCCTGAAGAAGTCGTGGCCTAGCTTGCCTTGGTCGCATAGCCAATCTCCTCCACTTTGCCCCCGGCTGCCTCAATCTTGGCTTTAGCCGCCGCCGAGAACTTGTTTGCCTTTACCACCAAGGGATGATTAATATCACCCTCGGCTAGAATCTTAATCGGATGCCGGAGAGATTTTACCAGCCCAGCGGCTACCAATGCCTCTGGTGTTACCTCACTTCCGGGCTCAAAGATATTAAGCTTATTTAGATTAACAATGTTATACTCTACCCTAAAAATGTTGACAAAGCCACGCTTTCGCGGCAAGCGCTTAATCAAGGGCAACTGCCCACCTTCAAATCCCGGACGCATCTTATAACCAGAACGGGACTTTTGCCCCTTACAGCCGCGCCCCGAATAGGTGCCATGTCCACTACCATCCCCCCGACCTACCTGCTTCCGACTCTTCCTAGAGCCAGGGGCTGGGGAGAGCTCATCCTGTCGCACTAGTTTTCCTCCACCTTAACTAGATGTTTCACCTTATTAATCATACCCCGAATTGAGGCTGTATCATCATGGCTGACACGCTGGTTTAGCCGACGAAGACCGAGAGCCTTCAAAGTTCTCCTCTGGTCATCAGCATAGCCAATGCCACTTTTCACCCAGGTAATATGTAGCTTAGCCACTGGTTAGTGCCTCCTCAAAATACGGCTACCCCTCCTCCACTTCAGCCTCAGCCTTAAACTCTGACTTGCGTTTGGCTAACTCCTCTTTTGGGTTCCTAAGCTGGCTAAGGGCAAGCATCGCTGCCTTAGCCATATTAATTCTATTTGAGCTACCCAGCGATTTAGTCAAGACATCTTTAATTCCGGCTGCCTCAAGAACAGCTCGGATACTACCACCAGCAATAACACCAGCACCTGGTGCTGCTGGTTTTAACAAGACCCGAGCAGCACCGAATTTAGCTCTTATTTCATGGGGAACAGTAGTGCCAGCTAGCGGGACTTTAATCAAATTGTTTCTGGCAATAACATTAGCTTTATTAATCGCTCCTGGCACCTCATTAGCCTTACCCACCCCCATACCTACATGTCCATTACCATCCCCGGTTACCACCAAAGCGCTAAAACTAAGGCGTTTGCCTCCCTTCACTACCTTAGCCACACGGTTAATATAGACCAGCTTATCACTCAGTGTCAGTTTTGTTGGGTCTATCTTAAGATTCTTTATCTACCTACTCCCTTTCTTTACCCCTAAAAATCAAGATTTTTGGGGGGACACTTTATCCCCCCATGATATGGATATACATTCCTACTCATGAGGGGGAAGCTTGATTTAAAATTTCAATCCTGCCTGGCGGGCTGCCTCAGCCAAAGCTTTAACCCTGCCGTGATATTTATAGCCACCACGGTCAAAAACCACCTGATTTACCCCTTTACTTAAGGCTCGTTTAGCTACCAGAGAACCGACTAGCTCAGCCTTAGCCGTCTTTACTTTGCCCGCTGCCTCGTCTCTTATCTCTGGGTCAAGGGTTGAGGCTGAGGTCAGCGTATGCCATTTTAAGTCATCAATAACCTGAGCGTAAATATGATTCAAGCTACGGAAGACACACAAACGTAGTCTGGAGTTTGTACCCTCTACCTTAGCTCTGACCCGAGCGTGTCTCCGGTAACGAGCTACCCTTGGTCCACCTTTTCCCATTATTACCTCTGTCCGATAGCCTTACCCGCCTTACCTGCTTTAAGGCGAACTAATTCCCTGGCGTACCTAATCCCCTTACCCTTATAAGCATCGGGGGGGCGAATAGCCCGAATTTTGGCCGCCATCTCACCAACCTCTTCCTTGTTAATACCTGTAACCTTGATACGATTGGCTCCTTCTACAGCTAGGGTCACACCCGGTGGAGGTAGTACCTCTACAGGATGTGAATACCCGACACGAATTACCAGCTTATCACCTGCTTTTTCAGCCCGATAGCCCACACCCACTATTTCAAGACTTTTCTCAAAAGCATTAGTTACTCCCTCCACCATGTTAGCCAAAAGGCTTCGTGTCAGCCCGTGTAAGGAGCGATGCATCTTACTATCACTAGGGCGCGACACTATTAAGTTATTATCTTGTAAGGTAATGGATATATCGGGGTTGAAACGACGACGAAGTTCCCCCCTGGGTCCGGTTACAACAACCTCATCCTTGTTAATAGCCACTGTCACACCCGGTGGCACCGGTATCGGCATCCGCCCTATTCTAGACATATATATCACCCCGGGACTTATTTACCATACGTAACATAAAAGCTCACCACCAACCCCCTGGCGCCAGGCTTGCTGCCCGGTCATCACCCCGCTAGGTGTAGATATAATGGCAATGCCCAGACCACCATAAACACGGGAAATCTCTTTCCGCTGAACATATACCCTTAGCCCAGGCTTACTTGCTCGCTCCAATCCAGAAAGGGCTGGCTGATTACTATCATAATATTTGAGATAAATCTTAATTACCCGGTGTGGCTTGCCCCTAAGCACCTCATAGCCACTAATAAAACCCTCCGTCTTAAGGATGCCAGTAATGGACAGCTTCATCCTTGAGGTTGGCACCAGCACAAAATCATGCCTTGCCATTATGGCGTTACGTATTCGGGTTAGCATATCCGCTATCGGATCAGAGACAGTCATATCTAATCACCAGCTTGATTTTCTTACCCCGGGAATCTGACCAGCCAGAGCCAGCTCACGAAAGCAAATACGACATAAGCCAAACCTACGCATATAAGCTCGCGGTCGACCACATAAGTAACACCGACTGTGTTGCTGCACTCTATATTTGGCAGTGCGTTGCGATTTTACAATTTCCGACTTTTTAGCCACCCTTATTCCTCATTTCAATCCTTAGTGAAAAGCATACCCAATAATTCCAGTAGATGCCTGCCCTCTTCATCTGTTTTAGCTGTAGTAACAACTGACACCTCTAGTCCCCGCACCTTGTCTATCTCATCGTAGTCTACCTCAGGGAAGACGATTTGCTCCCTAAGCCCCAAGCTATAGTTGCCACAGCCATCAAAGGAATTTCGGGAAACCCCACGAAACTCACGCATACGGGGTAAGACGATGTTTACCAATTTGTCAAAGAAATTATACATGCGTTCTCCCCGCAGAGTCACCTTCAACCCAATAGGCATCCCCGTTCTCAACCTGAAGGAAGCAATAGACTTCTTGGCGCGGGTGGTCACTGGGTGTTGCCCCGAAATAGCAGTTAGGTCTCTCTCTGCCGATTCCAGAGCCTTAGCATTGGCAATTGCCTCACCTAAGCCAATATTAAGCGTAATCTTGTCTAGGCGTGGTACCTGCATTATATTTTTATACCCGTAAAGCTCCATTAGCTTAGAAATAATCTCGTTTCTATACCTTTCCTTTAATCGCGACATTTAATCAATCACCTCACCACAAGAGCGACAGACCCGAACTTTCTTGCCATCGGCTAAAAAGCGGAAACCAATGCGGGTGGGATGATTACACTTACCGCAGAGTAGCATAACGTTTGACATATGAATTGGGGCTTCCATCTCTATTATGCCTGCCTGCCTAGCTGCTCCCCTTGCTCTAGTATGGCGTTTAATAAAGTTAATGCCATCGACCAGCAGCCGTTCATCTTTAGGGTAGACAAAGCGTACCTTACCCTTTTTGCCTTTATCCTTACCGACAATAACCAGCACAGTATCGTTCTTTCTAATCTTCATAGCTTTCTCACAAAACTTCAGGTGCCAGCGATATAATCTTGGTAAAGTTTTTCTCCCTCAGCTCCCTGGCCACCGGTCCAAATATTCGGGTTCCTCTAGGATTATTCTTATCAGTAAGAATCACCGCCGCATTCTCATCAAATCTAATATAAGAGCCATCGGGACGCCGACAGGACTGAGCGCAGCGAATGATAACCGCTCTGACCACGTCTCCCTTCTTCACCATTGCCCCTGGGGTTGCCCGCTTAACTGAGGCAACAATAATATCACCCACTCGGGCATATTTTTTCCTGGTGCCACCCAATACACTAATGCACATAAGCTGTTTGGCACCAGTATTATCTGCTGCTTTGAGTCTAGTATAGGTTTGAATCATATCACCTTTCCTAAAACCAATCAGGTTATTTCTTTAGGTTGAATTTCCGCCACTTCTCCCTTGGTAATTATCTCAGCTATTCGCCACCGCTTCTGCTTTGAGAGGGGGCGAGTTTCTACAATCCTTACTATATCTCCCTGCCTACACTCGTTGTTTTTATCATGAGCTTTAAACCTAACCACTCTCCTGATAGTCTTCTTATATAGCGGATGGCGCTTGGGCGTTTCTACAACCACAACCACTGTCTTATCCATCCTATCACTTACCACCCGACCAAATCTGGTTTTGCGCTTCCCTTGCATAAACAACCTACCTTATACCTAGCTCTCTCTCCATTATTATGGTTTTCAGCCTGGCAATCTTCTTTTTAACCCTCGGAATTTCACGATGGTTTACCAACTGTCTGGTAGCCAAGCGAAAGCGAAGGTCAAAAAGCTCCTTGTGAGCTGCTTCCAGCTGCCTTGCCAATTCCTCAGAACTGAGAACTCGAATTTCCTCAACCTTCAACCTAAGCTAGCTCCTTATTTACAGAATCACTGCCAGCGCCTACGCCAGCTTCCCTTACTACAAATTTAGTGCCAATTGGTAGCTTGTATGAAGCAAGGCGCATCGCTCCTCTAGCTATTTCCTCATCAACTCCCGCCATTTCAAATAGAACTCTCCCTGGTTTGACCACAGCTACCCAATGGTCTGGAGAACCCTTCCCTGAACCCATACGGGTCTCAGCCGGCTTTTTAGTAACTGGCTTATCAGGGAAAATGCGTATCCAAACTTTACCGCCACGACGAATATGGTGAGTAATAGCGCGCCGTGCCGCTTCAATTTGTCGACTAGTAACCCAGGCTGACTCTAGCGCCTGCAAGGCAAAATCACCAAAAATAACTGTATTCCCTGCCTGGGCTCTACCCCGGCGGTGTCCTTTATGGGTCTTGCGGTATTTCACCCGTTTAGGTTGCAGCATCCTTCTCCCCTTCTTCCATAGCAGTAGAGGACTCCACCTCCACCCCCTCACTGGCTACTGGTTCAGCCAGCATCTTCTCAACTTCTACCTCCTTAGGTTCAGCTGGTTCAGCTAGCATCTCCTCAACTTCTACCTCTTCTACCTCCTTAGGTTCAGGAAGAATATCACCCTTATATATCCATACCTTTACCCCAATTCGACCTAAGGTGGTATGCGCTTCAGTAAAGCCATAATCAATATCAGCCCGCATGGTGTGTAAGGGCACTTGCCCCTGATGCATAGTCTGGCGGCGAGCTATCTGGGCGCCGGCTAATCTACCGGCACAACTGACCTTTACTCCCTTAGCCCCAGCCTGAATGGTGCGAAAGATCGCCTGTTTCATTACCCGGCGGTAAGAAACCCGGTGCCCAATCTGCTCAGCTATTGTCCTAGCTACCAAATAAGCATCAAGCTCCGGCTGCTGAATCTCCTGGATATTCAATTGAACCGGCCTCCCAATAAGTCTCTCAAGACAAAGCCTCATCTCATCAACTCGCTGTCCGCCTCGCCCAATAACAACACCGGGACGGGAAGTATTGATAGTTACCGACACCTTATTTGCCTGGCGCTCAATTTCCACCAGAGAGATACCGGCTTCAGTATACTTGGACTGGATAGCTTGTCGAAGCTTTAGGTCTTCCTGCAAGAACTCCACATAATGCTTATTGGCATACCACTTGGCTTGCCAATCACGTATAATACCAATTCTAAAGCCTACAGGATGAACTTTATGCCCCAATTCAATCTCCTTGCTCAGCAACGATAACCGTAATATGGCTAGAACGTTTAAGGATAGGACTTACCCGCCCTCGAGCCCGCGGGCGATATCTCTTCAGGGTTCGCGCCTCATCAGCAAAGATATTAACAATCTTTAACTCTGAAGGCGACATCTGAAAATTGTTCTCGGCATTAGCCACTGCTGATTTCACCGCCTTGGCTACCACTCGAGCTATCGGTGTTGGTGCAAACTTAAGCACAGTTAATGCCTCGTCCACCTTCTTGCCACGGACCATATCTACTAGCGGGCGCACTTTACGAGGTGATACACCTGTGTCTTTGGCTACTGCCCTTACTTGCATTTTATGCCCTACCTAAATCTACTTCCTTTTTCTTATCTGAGTAGTTTTTTCCGCCTTAGAGCTGTGACCCCTAAAGGTTCGGGTTAAAGCAAACTCACCTAGCTTATGTCCCACCATATTTTCAGTGACAAAGATAGGCACATGTCTTCTGCCATCATGCACCCCAATAGTAAGCCCTACCATCTCGGGCACGATGGTTGACCAGCGTGACCAGGTTTTTATTACTGCCTTCTGACCAGAGCGATTAAGCGTCTCTACCTTCTTCAGTAGTTTAGCATCAATGGCTGGACCTTTCTTAGTTGACCTTGACATTTAACTGCCCCTCTATCTGCTTACTTCCCTCGGCGTTTAACTATCAGTTTATCTGAAGCCTTTGCCTTGCGAGTTCTATAGCCCAAAGCTGGCTTGCCCCACGGCGTTTTCGGTCCAGGTCTGCCTATCGGACTTCTACCCTCCCCACCACCGTGAGGATGGTCACGCGGGTTCATGGCTGAGCCTCTTACCGTAGGTCGCCAGCCCAACCACCGTTTACGACCTGCCTTGCCCAATTTAATATTCTGGTGGTCAACATTGCCTATTTGACCGATAGTAGCTAAACATTCACTGCGAATACGCCGCATCTCACCCGAAGGTAACCGAACCAGGGCATATTCGCCCTCCTTTACCATTAATTGAGCCGCATCTCCAGCACTCCGTACCAACTGCCCACCTCTCCCCCTGTTTAACTCAATATTATGGATTAAGGTGCCACTTGGGATTGACTTTAAGGGCAAGGTGTTCCCCAGTTTTACCTCAGCATCCTGACCCGACTTTATGCTATCCCCAACATTAAGTCCTGAAGGGGCAAGGATATAGCGCTTTTCCCCATCAGCATAGTATATGAGAGCAATATTAGCCGAACGGTTAGGGTCATATTCAATAGCCGCTACCCTACCAGGGACGCCAACCTTATCCCGCTTAAAGTCAATAATGCGGAGCATCCGCTTTGCCCCGCCACCCCGGTGGCGAACTGTTATTCTCCCTTGACTATTGCGTCCTGCCTTCTTTTTAAGAGGTAAGAGTAGGGATTTCTCCGGCTTGCTTTTAGTTATTTCTTCAAAGGTAGAGCCGGTCATCCCCCGCCTACCGGGCGAAGTGGGACGATATACCTTTAATGCCACTCGCAATCCTCCTTAGCGTTTCACAGTTTGGTAACAATCTAATATTATTTATCAACCTTACCCCTTCAAACTTCCCCTTTAGTTACTAAACACCCTCAAAGAGGGCAATCTTGTCCCCTGGCTTGAGGGTAACAATTGCCTTTTTCCAGGATTGGGTCAACACCTGCCGTCTGCCTATCCGGCGTGTCTTACCAGGTACTGTCATCACATTAACTGCAGTCACCTTGACCTTAAATGCCTTTTCCACAGCCTGTTTAATCTGGTGCTTATTAGCTTCTCCAGCTACCTCAAAGGCATATTTATTTTCAGCCTGAAGTGCCGTATTTTTCTCCGTTATTAACGGACGGCGCAATACTTCATACAGGTGCATTAACCTCTCCTTGCGGCAGTCTTTGCCCCCATAGTTGTTCTGCTCTGCGCACAGCAGCCACAGTCATCAATAACATCTTATAGGAAAGGATGTCAACCACATTGAGTAAGCTGGCGGGCAAGGTTTTAATCCCAACCAGGTTACGGCCTGATTTAACCACATTGTCCTCAGGTTCCCCGGTAACGATAAGAGCTGAGGAGTCAACCCCTAATGCTGTCAAAATCTGAACCATTTCTTTAGTCCTAGGCTTATCAAGCTCTAGCTCTTGTAAAACCATCAGTTCTTCGTCCCTGGCTTTCGCCGATAGGACACACCTTAGCGCTAATTGGCGCATCTTTTTGGGCATGGCTTGACGATAGCTTCTTGGGTGAGGCCCAAAAACAATGCCGCCTCCCCGGCGCAGTGGCGACTTCCTGCTGCCAGCCCGAGCTAGTCCAGTGTGTTTCTGGCGATACAACTTCCTACCACTGCCCGAAACCTCACCCCGAGTTTTAGTATCAGCCGTTCCCTGACGAGCATTTGCCCGCTGCCTTACCATTGCCTGGTGCACCACCGCCTCATTAAATGCCACACCAAACACATCATCACTTATTTCAATATGTGTCGCTACTTCTCCGTCAAGGTTATAAACTGGAACTTGCACTTGCTTACTTCTCCCTAGCCTTCCCCCAAAAATGTTTGATTTTTGCGGGACTCCTTTGATTTTCTTATTAGTAATAGTCCATTCCTACCCCCGGGTAGTGCTCCCTTGACCAATAATAAATTACGGTCAGGGTCAGCTTCAAACACCTCTAGGTGGCGCACCGTCACCCGGCTATCCCCCATATGTCCTGCCATACGCGTTCCTTTGAAAACCCTACCAGGAGAGGTAGTAGCCCCGATAGAGCCTGGGGCACGGTGTCGGTCTGATTGTCCATGCGTTTTAGGACCACCAGCAAAATGATGGCGTTTTACTACACCAGCAAAGCCCTTACCTTTTGACACCCCGGTAATATCCACCCGGTCACCTGTCTTAAACAGGCTAACATCAACCGTCTTCCCCACTTCAATAGCTTCGCTATCACTCACCCTGAATTCTCGAAGATACTTAAACTCTCCCAGCCCCTTGAGATGCCCCTTCTGCGGAGAGTTAAGCCGTTTAGCTTCACCAAATCCAAGCTGGACAGCGTTATAGCCTTCTTTATCCTTAGTCTTAACCTGTATTACCGTGCACGGACCAGCTTTAATAGCGGTTACCGCCTCTGCTTTACCATTCCCGGTAAATATCTGGGTCATGCCCAACTTTTTACCAATAATACCTTCAATCCCTGCCATCATTATCCTCGGTTATAACTTAATATCTATCTCAACACCCGATGGTAAGTTCAGCCTGGATAGGGCGTCTATTGTTTTAGAGCTTGCCTCTACAATATCAATAAGGCGCTTATGAGTCCGAATTTCAAACTGTTCCCGTGAGTCCTTATCTATGAACGGGGAACGGATAACTGTAAATTTTTGAATATGGGTAGGCAGAGGCACCGGTCCGGAAACAACAGCTCCAGTACGCTCTACTGCTTCAACAATCTGTTGAGCCGATTGGTCAACTATTTTGTGGTCATAACCTTTTAGTTTGATACGAATTTTCTGTTTAGGCATATTTATCTATCAACCTACCCCTTTTATACTTTACTATGGACGGCTGATTCAGCCGGTATCTCCTGATAACGATAAAACTCCATAGAATGTGTGGCTCTGCCCTGGGTTAGTGACCTGATAGTGGTGGTATAGCCAAAGATTTCAGCTAATGGTATCAGGCAGCAAATAGTTAACATCTCAACCTCTGTTTCGATACTTTTAATATGCCCCCGCCTTGAACTGAGGTCATCTATTACATCACCAAGAAATTCCCCAGGGGTAACTACATTTAGCTTCATTATCGGCTCTAGAAGGACAGGATTAGCTTTAGTAACACCATCCTTGAGCGCCATTGAGGCAGCTATCTTAAAGGCTATTTCAGAAGAGTCAACCTCATGATAACTACCATCATAAAGGGTTACTTTAATATCAACCAACGGATAGCCAGCCAGTACCCCAATCTCCATAGCCTCTTTAACGCCAATTTCTATGGCTGGGACGTATTGCTTGGGTATTGCCCCACTTTTGACACGGTCTACAAAGTGGAAGCCATTACCACGCTCCATAGGCTCAAGCTCAAGGCAGACATGACCATATTGACCGCGCCCCCCAGTCTGCCGAATGAATTTGCCTTCACTTCGCACCGGTATAGTAATAGTTTCCTTGTAGGCAACCTGTGGCTTACCTACCTTTGCCCCCACCCTAAATTCACTGAGTAACCTGCTGACTATGGTCTCCAGGTGAAGCTCACCCATACCTGAGACAACAGTCTGTCCCGTCTCCTGATTATAGGCTACCTTAAAGGTAGGGTCTTCCTCAGTCAGCTTTCGCAGGGCTTCCCCCATAGAGTCCTGGTCAGCCTTGGTTCTGGGCTCAATGGCAACAGAGAGTACTGGTTCAGGGAAGCGAATGGATTCAAGAAGCAGGGGTTGGGAAGAATCGCACAGGGTATCGCCGGTAAAGGTATTCTTAAGACCTAAAGCAGCTACGATAGCTCCGGTATCGGCTTCGTCCACCTCCTCACGGCGATTGGCATGCATTAATAATAACCGTCCAATGCGTTCCCTCTTCCCACGAGTTGAGTTAAGTATTTGTGTCCCCGCTTTTACTTTGCCAGAATAGACCCTAAGATAGACCAACCTGCCGACAAAGGGGTCAGAAACCACTTTAAAGGCTAGTGCTGAAAAAGGAGCATCGTCTCTGGCTGGGCGAGTAACTTCGGTTCCTAGCCGACTATCAATTGCTCTTACCGATGGCATATCTAAAGGGGAGGGCAGATAGTTTACAATGGCATCAAGTAACGGACGAATACCTTTATTCTTAAGAGCACTGCCACAAAGAATAGGTACCCCTTTATTAGATAGAGTTAACCTTCTTAAGGCTAGCTTTAACTCAGCGGGAGTAATACTGGTACCCCCAAGATAAGCTGCCATAATCTGGTCATCGCATTCAGCTATTTTTTCAATTAGCGCCTGACGAAATTGGTTACATTTTGCTTGTTCTGACTCAGGAATAGCTACCTCTAGTGGTTCTACCTCAGCATTCCTGCCAAAACTCCATGCCTTATTCTCCACGAGGTCAATAACACCCTCATACGAGGCTTCACTGCCTAAAGGTAATTGTACAAGCAGGGGTTTGGTTCCGAGCCGCTCTTCAATCATAGACACAGTGCGGTCAAAATTGGCACCAATCCGGTCCATCTTATTGATGAAGCAAATTCTGGGCACATGATATCTGTCAGCCTGTCGCCATACCGCCTCTGATTGAGCCTCAACTCCAGCCACAGCATCAAAGACCACTACCCCCCCATCTAATACCCTAAGGCTACGCTCCACCTCAGCAGTAAAATCTACATGCCCTGGAGTATCAATAATATTGATGCGGTGGTCTCGCCAATAACAGGTGGTAGCCGCCGCCGTAATAGTGATACCGCGCTGCCTTTCCTGCTCCATCCAGTCCATTACTGCTGTGCCTTCATCCACCTCACCAATCTTATAGGTACGACCAGTATAATATAGTATCCTTTCAGTGACGGTGGTCTTGCCAGCATCAATGTGGGCGATAATACCTATATTTCGTACTTGCTCTAAAGGAAAACTTCTAGGCACCTTCCTGTCCTTTACCTCAGCCTTTACTGATATGGAGCTCTTTACTGTAACATTGGAATTAATAATGATAACCCCTCACCATCTATAGTGGGCGAAGGCTCTATTAGCCTCAGCCATTCTACGAGTATCCTCACGCTTCTTAATAGTTGCCCCCTGCCCCTTGGCCGCATCACTAAGTTCGGCCGCCAATTTCTCAGCCATAGACTTACCTGCCCTGGCTCTGGCCGAATTCATCAGCCAACGAATAGCCAAAGAAAGACCACGCTCAGGACGAACCTCCACTGGCACCTGATAGGTAGCACCGCCAACACGGCGTGGCTTTACCTCAAGCAGAGGAGTGGCATTCCTTACCGCATGTTCTAAAATAGTAACCCCGGCTTCTGACGATTGCTGTTCTATAATGTCTAGAGATCTATATACAATTGCCTCTGCTGTGCTCTTTTTACCACACTTC
>Ga0209979_1000801_pt1 | contig 38580 bp, 32 predicted proteins | sample AnhtaG_FD_183114 | JGI IMG/M metagenome (GOLD analysis project Ga0209979, IMG submission 183114) | Deep subsurface microbial communities from Anholt, Denmark to uncover new lineages of life (NeLLi) - Anholt_01485 metaG (SPAdes) (version 2) | ecosystem: Environmental > Aquatic > Marine > Oceanic...
GAAAAAGAAAAGGATTTTGTTGCCCAGACCAGCATAGGAAAATTAACCGAGGAGTTTAATCAATATCTTAAAGGATGTGTTATAGAAGATTTAAAAAGAGAAAAGCTGCAGGAATTGGGATTGAGATATCTATCTGAGAAAAGAGAGGAAGAAGAATAAAAAAGTCAAAACACTACAGACTATGGACTTTAGACTATAACCTTTTATGTATCTGCAATCGATCCAGTTAGAAAACTTTAGATGTTTTGAATTTGCCCAGTCAGAATTCCCGGATGGAATAGTGGGGATAATCGGGAACAATGGCGCAGGGAAATCCACTTTGATGGAAGCTATAGCCTGGGCTCTGTACGGGAATGTGGCCGCCCGGAGCGGAAAAGAGGAAATAAAAAGGTTAAATTCGAAACCTCAGGAGATAAGCCGGGTGATTTTGGAGTTCGAACTACAGGGCGAAAACTATCGAGTAGTAAGAGAATTGAGAGGAGCTTCCAATCAACCTGATGCCTCAGTCCTGATAAACGGTAAGGTGGTGGCAAGGGGAGTAACTTCAGTTACAGATTTTATTGAGAAAACCCTGGATATGGATTATAGAGATTTCATCACCTCTTTCTACGCTCCACAGAAAGAACTAAATGTTCTGTCTGATTTTCCACCGTATAAACGTAAAGAGATTTTAGCCCGGATGTTAGGAATAGAAAAGATAGACTCTGCCCTTAAAAGCTTGCGTAGTGATATAAGGGATATAGGGCTAAAGGTTGAGATCAGTGAAGTTCACCTGAAAGATATAAAGGAGTTAGAAAACAAGAAAAGAGAGGTAAAAGAAAAGCTCCAGGAATATTTTCAAAAAATTAAAGAAGAGGAGAAAGGCTTTCAAGCTGAAGAGACAGGTTTAAAAGAAATTGAAAATGAACTAAGGATAAGGAAAGAGAAATCTGAAGTTTATAATAAGCTTAAAAGCGAGCTTTCGGTAAAAGAGGCTTTATCAGCTGAACTTGTTTCCCAGATAGCAAAAAGCCAGAACGAGATTAAAACACTTGAGAGCCTGATTCCAGAATTAGATAAACTTGAATTAGAAGTGAAATCCTATCCTCAGGTTAAAGAAGATTTTTTAATTTATGAAGGACTTAAACTCAAGGCTGAACAGAGAAAAACTATACTGATTCAGATAGAAAACTTTCTCCAATCTATTGATATGGATAAGAAAAGAATTGAAACTTTAGGACAATCCTATATTAATTTAGAGAAGAAGAATCAGTCCCTGGAGAAATTGAAAAGAGATTCTCTTGAGATTGAAAAGCAACTGGAGAAAACCAGGTCCGAGTTCATTCGGATTCAATCTGATTATAAGGTAGCCTTAGATGAACAGAGTAAAGTTCAAAGCCAGCTTGAAGGTATAGAGAGATTAGGTCCGAATTCAGTTTGTGACCGTTGCTTAAGACCTCTGGGGAATGATTATCCCAAGATAAAAGAGCATCTTAGCTCTGAACTGGAGAAGATAAAGGTAAATTTAGGTTCGATCTCAGAGGAGCGAAAGATAATAGAAGAAAAGGGGAAAGAGCTTAAGAAGTTAAAAATGGACTTAGAAAAAAATATTGAAAGATTACACAAGGAAATAGAGCAACTGCTTAAAGAAAAAGGGGAAGAGGAGAGCTTGAAGAAAAATCTTTTGGACAAGGGAAAAAATCTTTCGTTCCTGCAGGAAAATCTAAAAAATATAGGTGAACTGGATTACGATCCGGCTGTTCACTTAGAGTTGAAAACAAATCTGGACAGGTTAGAAAAACTAAAAGAAAGATATGTGGTTTTAAATCAGGAAAAGAATAAACTGCCTCAACTAAAACAGAACCTGTCTCAATTAGAAAAAAATCTGACAGATCTGAATATGGAGATTGAAACGCTTGAGGAGAAAATTAAGCTTCTCTCATATTCTGAGGAAGAACTTAAAAAAACAGAAAAGAGAGTAGAAGAAAAGAGGGTAGAGGTTCACCGGTTAGAGCTGAATTTGAAAGACCTCTATCACCAAAAGGAGGTTCTTTCTTTAGAATTAAAGAAAATAGAAAATGAAATCGAAGAAACCCAGAAGCTGAAAGAAGAGCTTAAATCTTTGGGCGAGGAAAAGCTTTATTTAGAGAAGTTAGACCAACTTTTAGTAGGTTTTAAAACCTCTTTGATCTCCAGGATCAGACCAGCCCTTTCAGCCTATGCTAAGGAACTTTTTTTAGAATTGACTGACGGAAAATATGAGGACTTAGAGTTAAACGATGAGTATGAGATTTTCATCTTCGATCAGGCAGAGAAATTTTCAATCGAGCGTTTTTCCGGAGGGGAAAAAGATCTGGCAAACCTGTGTTTGAGACTGGCGATTTCCCTTTTGATCTCCGAATCCAGTGGGGTGGAGTTTTCCTTCATAATCTTAGATGAGATCTTCGGGAGTCAGGATGCTTCCCGAAAAGAAAATATCCTTAGGGGCTTGGCTAAGCTGAAAAATAGATTCAGACAGATCTTTTTGATCACCCATATTGATGACATCAAAGACTCAGTGGAAAACTTAATCACCGTCCTTGAAAATGAGGACGGCACCAGTCAACTTGTTCTCCAATAGGTAATAAGTAATAGGTAATAGAAGGGGTTCACCAATTATCACCTATCACTTTTTGATCAGATATCTCGAATTAACTGATAGATTCTTCGTCCCGCCTCTGGCGGGACTTAGAATGACAGTTTCTTTGGACTTTGTCATACTGAGCGTAAGCGAAGTATCTCCTCTTTAAAAATATAGCAATCACCTTCAAGGATTCGCAGTTTTTCCGATAATATAAATGATTAACTTAACTAATTACTCTTCACCCATAAAGAGGTGACTTTATGTCTTCCATTTTAGTAATAGATGATAAAGAGAGCATGCGCCAGATGCTGGCTAAAACCTTAGAGGCTGAAGGATATGAGGTGGATATTGCCAAGGATGGAGAAAGGGGGTTGGATAAAGCTAAAGAGAAAAGGTTTGATTTGGTCTTAACAGATTTGAAGCTTCCAAAGATGGATGGCCTGGAGGTTTTAACTTCTCTTAAAGATTTTGACCCGGAAGTGGCGGTTATTGTGATGACCGCCTATGGGACTATTGAGACCGCGGTTCAAGCCATCAAACAGGGTGCTTTTGATTTCTTAGCCAAGCCTTTTGATGTGGACCATCTGAATGTCTTGATTCAGAGAGCCTTAGAAAACAGGCGACTTTTGGCAGAAAATGTTCTTCTAAGGGAAGAATTGGCTCATAATTTAGGGTTCACCGAGATAATCGGAAAATCGGAAAAGATGAAAGAAGTAACCCGCCTGGTAAAAAAAGTAGCCTCCAGCGATACCACCGTATTGCTCCTGGGCGAAAGTGGTACCGGTAAGGAACTTTTTGCCAGAGCAATACATAACCTGAGCCCTCGTAAAAACGACCCCTATGTAGCTATAAATTGTGCGGCTATACCCAGGGAACTACTGGAGAATGAACTCTTCGGTTCAGAAAAAGGAGCTTATACTGGTGCGGTTGCACGAAAGATGGGTAAATTCGAAATTGCTGAAAAGGGTACCATCTTCTTGGATGAGATAGGAGATTTGGATATCGCGCTTCAGGCTAAGATCTTGAGGGTTCTGCAGGAAAGAAGATTCGAAAAGTTAGGCGGAACCAAGACTATAAACGTGGATGTGCGGGTGATCGCGGCTACCAATTACGATCTTAGAAAAGCCATTGAGAAAAAAGCCTTCAGAGAAGACCTTTATTACAGGTTATCAGTCTTTCCCATTCTTATTCCTCCTTTAAAGGAAAGGAGGGAGGACATTCCGGAGTTAGCTGAGTTTTTTATCAAGAAATACTGTTTAGAGATGAAAAAGGAGAAAAAAGTTCTCTCCAGAGAAGCTTTAAGTCTTATGGATAAATACCACTGGCCTGGAAACGTACGGGAGTTAGAAAATACCGTTGAAAGGGCTATTATTTTATGCGAGGGTAAAAAGGTATTGCCAGAACACTTAGCTATAAGGCTTCCCTCTAATTCGGAGATAAGGTTAAGGGAAGGGGCAGGCTTGAAAGAGGTGAGCCAGTATGCTCAGGCAGAGGCTGAAAGAGCGATGATTTTAAGGGTTTTAAATCAGACCAGAAGGAATAAAAAAAAGACCGCGGAGATTTTGAAGATAGATTATACGACTCTATTTGAGAAGATTAAAAAATATAATATAGATGCTTAAGATAGTTTAAAGTTTGTGGTTGAAGGTGGCGGAATGCCTTCAAGGTCTTGAGACTTTATACTTCCATCGTTCTAAATGGAAACCTAAAGGTTTCCTCTACATTTGTTAATAAGAACAGGGTTGGTCTCCTCCTTTGAAAAGATAGCTTATAAGATATATCACATCTGAGACAGTAAGGTTCTGGTCACAGTTAGCATCTCCTCTATAGTAGAGATAGGGTTCTGGTCCTCCTTTTAATAGATAATTGATTAAAAATATCACATCAGAAACGCTAATAGATCCATCCCGATTCACATCTCCAGTATCAAAAGAATATTGAACTGCGGCTAAAAGGTCTATTAACCCCCAGCCGTAAGTGTTGTCAGGAGTAAAGGAATTGTTAGCAGTATACATCAAAGCCTCTCTTACCTTCCAGGGAACCCAATCAGGATGAGCGGAGAGTAAAACCGCGGCACACCCTCCTACTAAGGGGGTGGAAAGAGAAGTTCCGCTTACGTATCCAAAGGTATCGGTATCAGAGGCTGTGGCGCAATAGGTAGAAACCCCTCTTGCCACCACCTCTGGTTTTATCCTTCCATCACCAGTAGGTCCACGCGAACTGAAATTTGCGATGGTGCCGGAGCTATCTACCGCTCCACAGGCCAGGATGGTATCAGCATCAGCCGGAGTTATCAAGGTGGTAGGTCCAAGAGCCTGAATTTCCCATAGCATTACAGACCACTATTCCCAAGCTGGCAGCTATATCTGCGGCTATGGTCGTCACTGCATAATCTCCATTCAATTGCTCCTGGGTATAACTGAACCCATCATCAAAATCAAGATAACCTAAGGAGCTGGAGATAACATCTGCACCTATGCTATCTGCCCACTCCATCCCAGCCACCCAATAATCCTCTTCGATCCGGGTTTCAGATGGCACATATTCGGTTTTAGCTAAGATAAAGTTAGCTTTATAAGCTGGACCGTAAAGCACCCCATCGACTTCTCCGCCTAAGGCTGACCAGGTGTAGGTTCCATGGTTATGCTGATATGAAGCATCCAAGGAATCATTCTGGGTATTAGTATCACCGTTAATAAAGTCATATTCAGCTAAAACTCTTCCTTCTAAGTAAGCAGATTTAAAAGCCTTATGGTCTTTTCTGTAACCGGTATCCAGCATACAGACTAAAACTCCCTGCCCCCTATATCCTAAGGTGTGCACTGCAGGGACATTTATCTGCTGGAGTTGATCATAGGAAGGACCATAATCAATTGATTCCAAAGGTTTCAATTGAGGTTGAGGTTCTTCTTTTAAGGGTTTACGTATGAAAGTTCGAACTGGCTTTATGGATTTGACAAAAGGAAGAAGAGAGATCTGCTCTAACTTATCTATGGATACCTCAAAGCTGGTCGCATTTAGCCAGCGGCTGGGGTGTCTTAATTTTGCTCCCAAGCTTTTTATCCTTTCTACGTAAGGCGGATGAACAGGCAGGTCCAGGAAATTGATCAAATCACCTTTGAGAACTTTGGCTCTGCGTTGAAGGGATTTAGCAGTAAAATGTTTTTGTGCTCTTATCCTAGCGTTCTGATAACTTTCCTGGTCAAAAATCCCTTTATCCGTGAAAAAGACCCAGACCTTTATCTTATCATCAGGAGATTTACTCGAAAGGAATAAACTTAGCTCAGAAGAGACAACCGGCTTATCTTTAGGTAAAACTAAAGGCTTCTCAATACTCCAGCTTAAGCTTAGATTGACAAAAAGAAAAAAGGGCAAAAAGAGCAGATATCTGAATTTACTCATCTTGAAGACCTCCATGTGAAAATGTTTATTTGCTAAAACCTACGCTTCATTCTACAATTTAAGCAAAATCTCAATTTTGTCAACCCATCAATTTTACTATTTCGGCTAAAAAAGAATTTTTAATATGGGAAAATTCCCATACCCTGTAGAAATTAATCAATGAATTGAAGTAGAATTGAAGGGGGGTTCTTAATGCTTCCCCGGTTTTAGAGCTAAATTCTAAGCGGGTTAAGGACTTAAGTAAGTTGAACTTATGCCTTAAAAAGATAGTCTATTGGCATAGTTGTTGCTCAATAGGTTTATGGTTATTAAAGAAAAGGAGAGAAGATGTTAAAAAGATTACAAGATAAAAAAGGGCTAAGCCTTCTGGAGGTCTTGGTAGCGATGCTGATTTTAGCTTTCGGGATTTTAGGTCTGGCTCCGATGATCGTTACTGCGATGTTTTCTAATAGTTATTCCGATGAAGTAACCAAAGCAAATGTCATAGCTCAGGATAAGATAGAATTTATGAAGAACTTAGTATCCTTCAGCCCTCTACCCTGGATTGAAGTGACCAATAATCTAAACGGGATTTTTACCCGCACCAGCAGAGTTGATGTTGATACCACAGACGCTTCTGTGCCTTCGGGTGTATCTCGGATCCAGATCACTGTGAACTGGACGGATAAAGCTGGTATAACCAGAACTGTAAATTATTACACTTATAAGATGAGGTAGTAAAATGAGATTAAAATCGAAAAATAGTCCGAGCATCGGTCAAAGGGGAGTCAGCCTAATTGAGCTTTTGATTGCAGTTACCCTGACTGTTCTGATCGGGGCGGTTATGTTAGAGTTCTACATATTCCAGCACAATCAGTTTTTGGTGCAGGAGGATATCTCTGATATGCAGCAGAACGCCAGGGTGGCTATGGACGAGATTACTAAAAATATTAGAAAAGCTGGATATGGATTAGTGGGACATCCTTCGATATCAGTGGGGAGTGATACATTAACAATATATTTTAAGAATGGGTCTCAAACTGATACCATAGTTTATTTTATCTCCAGAACAGATGCCTTGCATCCAGATCTTATGAAGAAAGTAGGTTCAGGTGCGGCTCAGGTCTTTGCAGAGAACATAGATTCTCTAAGATTTAATCAAAGTGATAAATTAATCTATGTGAGGATAGTTGCCCGGGAAGATAAGAAAGATGAGGATTTTATCGGGGATAAATACCGCCGGAGAATTTTAAGCTCTAATGTAAAAGTAAGGAATAACCTATAACCTATAAGGAGGGAAAGATGAGAAAATATATAATTTCCGAATGGATCCATTCTGGAGAAGAAAAAGGTTCAGCCTTACTTTTAGCTCTTATAATAATGGTTATGCTGACACTTATCTTTATCGCGGCTTTAACCACTTCGGTTACAGATATGGACATCTCCAAAAATATGAAGGAAAAAACTTCCTCTTTCTATATTTCTGAAGCAGGGTTAGAGTATGGAATGGGTGTATTAAAAAACAACCCCAATATGCTGAATAACGATTCCTTGATGATGCTGATAAATGCTAACCCTACTCTGGGCAATGGAACTTATAACGTGGATGTTACCGGCACAATTCCATATAAGACCTTAACCTCTGCGGGAAACTCAACTGAAGGGGAGAGTCAGGTTCAGGTTATGGTTGAAAGGAGAAGAAATCCATATAACATCTGGAATAACATAGTATTTGCCGGAGTTGGCCAAGCAGGACACTCTATAGCTGGAAACGTTTCCTTTCATGGTCCTGTTCATATCTTGGGAGAGGGTGAGACATTTACTGATTCTAATGGTAATGGGGAGTGGGACCCCGCAGATACTTATACCGACTTAAACGGGGACGGCGACTGGGATCCGGGTGAACCTCTCCTGACCGATTCAGACGGAGATGGTGAATGGGATGATGAAGAGCCATACACTGACTCTAACGAAAGCGGTACCTATGATGCATCCCTTACCTCTTTAGATCTTGCCTATGAAGTTGTCGGAACTGCCCGAATTTATAATAACTACACCGGTATAAACTCAGCTTTATCCACCCGGCTACCACCATTGGATACAACCACTTTTAATGGTGAGGTAGTCAGTACCCTTGACGCTGAACTCAGGGTGAAACACGGGCAGGTGAGTGTATCTGGAGCCGCTACAGTGGGTCAGCCGGATGTATCCGGTGATTCGGACAAAGAGACTATGGATGGATGTTATGTGACTGATGGATATACCGGAAACAAAGGAGCAAGCCAGGTCTATTCAGATAACGGAACTAACCAGGGTTATGATTTAGAAGATGACCTAAATTTCCCAAATCTAAGTGATCCCTATACTGATCCCTCTACTGGATATACTTATAGCTCCTATCAGAATTATTTAAATACCAATGCTCTGGTCATCAGTGGAGATTTAACCTTAAAACCCGGGGTTGAATATCCTGCTCAATCCAATGCCAATGGGAGTATCTACTTAGACAACAACGGCAATTTACAGATCAGCGGGATAGTCTATGTTACCGGCAATATAAATATAGAATCTGGAAGTGATAAGAAAGCCCCTATCCTTTTCGATGGAAGAGGAACTCTGGTTTCAGCTAATGACATTAATATCAGCACTCACGTTTTATCTCAGGGGATGTTTCCTGTAGATGATGTTATTGGTTTTATTGCCGCCAAGGATATAAATATTGGAGTCGGACTGGGTGATGCGAATCTCTATGTTATGGGTGCTTTTTATGCTCAGCAAAAAATCTACAATGACAAACAGAATCAAATCGCCGGTGCTATGGTCTCCAACTATTTTGAGGTTTTTAATGTGCCAGACCTATTCCATGTTCCTTCCTTAGTGGATAATTTACCTCTGGGCATGCCAGGAGGGACTTCTTATAAATATACTTATCAAATAGTACCCAATAGCTGGAGAGAGTTATAAAAAAAATAATAAAAAAGGCAAAGAAAATGTTATTAAAAAAGAAGCAGAAAGGGTTTACTTTCATCGAGATGATGATTGTGGTGGTGATAGTGGGTGTTATGGCAACCCTGGCAGTTGGACGTTTTGATAGGTTTATTCTCAACCAAAAACTAAAGTCTGAAGGTAGAGACCTGCTCTCCGCTCTGCGCTTAGCCCGTTCCTATGCGGTAGCGCGCAAGGCTCAATATGGAATCTATTTTGATCTTAATAATCAGCAGTATATCCTGTTTAAAGATGTGGTGAATCCTTCCTCTTATACCTATGATTATGGAGACTCAGTTTTAAAAACCGAACCAATAGCTAATATGTTTTCTTTTAATAACTGCACCTTTCCCAATACCGCAGTGGTTTACCTTTCAAACGGCTCTGCCTCCTCCTCTGGAACGGTGGATATATATAATGTGGAGCTCTCTAAATATATAAGGACAGATGTTCTGGCCAGTACCGGAAGAGTTCGTCTGACTGAAAGCTAAAAAAGTGAAAACAAATATTTTTTTCAAGCTTTTTCAACTGATTTTTTCTTTTTACATCTACATAAAAAAAGTTTATTTTCCTCTTAATATTTTAAAAAAAAAGTCGATAAATGAATTAGTGATTTAAGAATAAGAAACAAATTAAACTTTTCTGAAAGATAAAAATTATGCTTTTAGGGAAAAAGGAAAGAACCGTAGCCGGGCTGGACATAGGTGCCAGCTCTATTAAATTAGTAAAGTTCGAAGAAAAAGGAGGGGCTTATATCCTGAAAGCTCTGGGGATTAGGGAGATTTCGCCGGGCACAATTGTGGATGAAGAGATCAAGGACCGGGATACCCTAATCTACAACATTCAATCGTTGATTGACCAGTGTGATCCCGGGATAAAAGAGGTGGCTTTAGCCGTAGCCGGACATGGGGTGCTGAATGACAAAATAGTTATGGATAAGAAGACCGGCAATGAAGCAGAACAGGCTATCCTTTTCGAGGCTGAACAGAGAAGTCCTTTTGATGTGGATGATGTGAGCTTAGACTATAATATTATTAAGGTGAATGAGGAGATCAATAAGATGGATGTCTTATTGGTAGCGGCTCGTAAAGATTTTTTAAAATCCTACTTAGACTTAATCCTGGATGCCGGACTCAAGCCGGTATTGGTGGATACTGAAACCTTAGCCCTGTTGAATGCTTATGAGATAAATTATGAGATAAATCCGGAAAAGGTGATGGCTTTAATAAATATCGGTTTTGACACCACCAATTTAACTTTTATCAAAGATGGAGTCTATAATTCTGCCAGGGATATTTCTTCTGGAGTACGTTTGATATATGAATCGATAATGAAGGAGTTCCGGCTTAATCGGGAATTTGCTCTAAAAACCCTGAAAGGGGAGATGGGCACATCTATTGATCAGGATATGCTGAAATCCACAGTGGTGACTGCATCTGAGGAACTTGTCTCTGGGCTGGAAGTGGCTTTGTCCTATTTCAAATCTTCAGCCAAAGTTTCAAATATGGACTGGATAGTAATATCCGGTGGAGGGGCTTTGATTCCCTTCCTGCCGGAATTCATCCAGTCGAAGTTAAATGTTCCGGTGGAGATAATCAATCCTTTAAGAAATATAGAATATGACCCAGATATTTTCAGACAGGTCCAGCCGGAGAAGATAGCGCCACTTTTAACCATTGCGGTTGGATTAGCAGCCAGGAAGGTAAAGTAAGATGATAGAGATAAATCTACTTCCCAAAGAATTAAGGAAAAGGAGAGGGGTATTTGCCCTGAAGAAAAATGCTGCCTATCTTTTGGGCGCAGGAGGAGTTTTAATTCTCCTGCTGATCTTTATAACCATCATGCAGGGTATAAGGACTCAGGGTTTAAACCGTAAGATCGCAGAAGCACAGAAAAGGAAAGAGGAGCTAAAAGAAAGCATCCGGCTGGTGGATGCACTGAGTGAGCTTAAGAATAAGATCTTACAGCGTCTTTCTGCCATAGAGTCTCTGGATAAAGACCGCTCCACCTGGGTTGACATTATGGAGGATTTAAGTTCCAGGGTACCTGATTATCTATGGCTTTCTGCTTTTAAGGAGAGTCCTTCGGTTGTTCCTTCACAGACTATGCAGGAAAGAGCTGTTGATACTCTTAAAACAGCCCAGAGGCAGGCCTCGCCTGTTTTAGGGCGAAAAGTCACTATTGAAGGCTACTCTTTTTCTCTTAATAGCTTAGCTACTTTTATGATAAATCTGATGAGATCTGACTATTTTAAAAATGTGGAGTTAAATTATATAAAGTTAGCTGAGTTAGAGAAGCAGAAAGCTTACAGTTTTCAGCTAACCAGCGACCTTTTTTATGCCAGTCAGGTTACTTCTCAGATAGAGCTGGCATCAAGTCAAATTGGATTAGCTTCCCCCTGAATAAGGGGACTGGTTAATATTTAGGAGGATGGAATGGATTTAAAGGATCCAAAAACCCAGAAGATACTTTTGGCGGTCTTGGTGGTATTCTTGGTGATCTATTTCTGGTATGCCAGGATCTATTCTGTCAACGTCCAGAAAATAAATCAGAAACAGGTAGAATATGAGATGCTCCTGACTGAACTGAAAAATGTAGAGATGAAAGCCAAAAGTTTTCAAAACCTTAAAGCTGAGTACGAAAGCCTTCTTCAGAGATATAAACAGGTGGAGCTGCTTTTACCAGAGGAAAAGCAGATTCCTTTATATTTAACCCAGTTACAGTCGGCTTCTCAGAGCTCAGAGGCCAGAATTATTCAGATAATACCTCAAGGTATAACTCCGATAAACTTTTACAATGCCGCAAACTACGGTTTGGAGTTTAAAGGAAATTATGATGATATAGGCACATTTTTCTCTGGCGTAGCCAATTTCCCTTTTTTGACCAATATCACTGAGGTAAACTTCACAGGGCTGCCGAAGGATGAAGTGAAAAAAGAAAAGAAAACTATAGCGGTTTCCTGTAAATTAGCCACCTATTTTATAAAAGAAGAGGAGAAACTTCAAAAGGTAGAATTTTCAAAATAGGAAGATTTTATGAAAACTAATAAGCTCTGGTTAGGGATTTTCATTATTACAGTCTTTTTACTCAATCCCTTTGCTCTTCTTTGGGCTGAATCTCATATTCAGAACATAACTCTACAAAGAGAGGGTGATTATACCAATATAACCATCTTTGCAGACGCTCCTTTTCAATTTAATCATTTTATTGAGGAGAAAAAGGGAGGTAAGTCTTATCGGATTGTGATTGACTGTTTGAATGCCATTCACTCTCTACCCCGGAATAATTTCAGGGAGCTACCCTCAGAGATGATAAGTGCTATCCGCACCAGTCAGTATCAAACCTCTCCGCAGAAGATCTGCCGTATTGTTCTGGACCTGAAAAATCCGGTAGTCTACAAGGTTGTAAAAGAGGAAGGAAACAAAGTTGCTAAATTATCCCTTTCAACTCCACAGGAGCTGGTTTATCCTAAATGGAGTGCGGTTCAGGAAAGAAGAACTGCAAAATCGCCTAAATTAGTTGAGGCCAGCCCAGTTGAAAAGGTTAGCCCGGGGGAGAAATCTATAAAAAGCACTGCTTCTAAAGAAAAGAAAGAAAAACCGGTAGAAAAATCCAGGAAAGAGTTAGCTTCTTCAACTGAAAAAGAAAAAGAGATTAAGCTTACTCAGAAACCGGAAGCAACTTCCACTCAGAAAGTCAAACCTCCGGAGAAACCTATTTCGCAGATGAAAAAAGAGGTACAGAAAAGCACACCTGCTCCAGAGCAGCCCAAAGCCACAAAGTCTGAAAAGACCGAAGTTGCAAAGGTTGATACCCTGAAGAAAGAACCTCCAGCCAAGATACCCGGCAAAATAATAGAAGAGGTACCTAAGAGGAAAATACTGGTCTATCATAGCGGGAAAAGAAAAGACCCCTTTTCCCCTTTGACCGGGAAAAAGAGCTTCGCTTTAGGTACCCTACCTCTCCCCAGCTTTGAGGAGCTTAAACTAGTGGGTATCTTAGAAGATAATAATGGATTTAAGGCACTCTTGGAAAATGAAGTGGGATACGGTTATATATTTCAACCAGGAGATCGAATAAGAAATGGATCAGTAGTTTCCATAGATAAAGAAAGAATAATCTTCCAAATCCGGGAATATGGATATACCAAAAATATAGCTTTAGATCTTTTCACCCCAAATCAAGAAGAGAGGTAGATGTTATGAGGATTAATAATCTTAAGATCAGGAAAACAATTTTTCTCCTTACCACCTGGTTTTTTATCTTCTTTGCTCTCCAGGCACTTGGACAGCAGGAAAAGGTATTGAAATCGCTTACCCTGCAGAATGCAGAGATCCATTCAGTTCTGAGCTTTTTGGCAGAGGAGGGTAAAACCAATATCGTTGCCTCCCCCTCAGTAACCGGAACTGTTAGCTTGAGCCTGAAGGGGGTTACCTGGAAACAGGCACTGGAGATAATTACCAAAACCTACAATTTAGCTTTAGTGGAAGAGCCAGGTTATGTCAGAGTGCTTCCTTTGCAAGATTATCTTAACGAAATGACCATTACTCAGAAACATCAGGCAGATCAGAAAACTTTAGTTTCCCTGCAGACCGAGATAATCCAGGTGAAAAACGGCACAGCGGCTGAGCTGGTTAAGCCTGTTAAAACTTCCCTTTCGGATAGGGGAATTGTGGATGTGGATCAAAGGACAAATTCTCTTATCATCCGGGATATCCCGGAAAATGTTGCCCGGGTAAAAGAAATGGTCAAGGCTTTAGATAAGGAAACAGACCAGATAAAGATCTCAGCACAGCTTTTAGAAGTAGAGACTGGAACTTTAACTGAATTAGGAATTGACTGGACCCTTATTCCAAGTTTAAAAGGAAATAACGATATGACTATCCAGCAGAATGCGAACCAGCTCTCAGAGGGGGATAAGGTCGCTAACTTTACCTATAGTACTGTTCAGACAGATTTTGACCTGCAAACAACAATCTCAGCTATGGTACAGAGCGATAAAGCCAAGATAATAGCTCATCCGGAGATAACCACGCTGGATAATAAAGAGGCTTTTATCCAGATGGGTCAAAAGGTTCCCATCAAGCAATTTGATGCCTCAGGAAATACGGTGATAACTTTTTATGAAGTCGGGACTATCTTAAAAGTTACTCCTCACATCACTTCTGAAGGAAGAATTCTGATGAGGCTCAGGCCGGAGAGAAGCTCTTACCAATTTGATCCTAATGGGGTGATTATTAATACAAATAATGCTGAGACTAACGTGGTAGTGAATGATGGACAAACCGCGGTGATTGGAGGTTTAACTACTCAGGAAGAGAGAAACCTTCGAAAAGGGATTCCAATCCTCATGAATATTCCATTGCTGGGATATTTATTCAGCTACACTAAAAAAGAGATTGTGAGCCATGATTTAGTTATCTTTGTTACCCCAACTATAGTCACCAATGAGATGAGGGGGTTAAAATCCAGTCTGGATACAGGGGCAGGTGCTCAGGTAGAATAAATAAATACCAAGCTATAATTTTTTTTAAAGGCTTTCTTCGTAAGAGGAAAGCCTTTTTTATTTGATTTTTAAGTTGGTTCGGGAATTGTCGTCAAGACCCGTTCCGGGGATTTTTCCGCCTGTGACGGAATCCTGGTGACCTGAACCAATTCCCGCACAAACGAAAGAGATTAATGGCAATTTTGCTCTTCGTTGGTGTCCTCACCAACGAAGAAAAATAAGTAAGACAGACCTTCTGGTCTGTTTTGGACAGCTTAAAAACCTGTGCTACCTCCTATCATTGCGAGGAGTTCCCCCGTATTTTGCGGGACAACAACAAAGCAATCCCAACAATAATGAAATGACGAATGACGGATATCGTAGACGAATAAAAACGAAAGATGTCGTGTAGGGGTGGAGCTTGCCTCCACCCTTATCCTGACATTTTTAATTTGCATTGACAATCCTTCAACTTTTTGTTGACAAGCTCCTGATCATATACTAAATTGGTTTAGTTTCAAACTTTTTTCGGAGGTAAAGGAATTGAATTATGCAGTGATTTTAGCTGGAGGGAAAGGGGAGAGGTTCTGGCCTCTTTCCAGGGTAGGTCATCCCAAGCAGTTGTTAGAGATAACCTCAAATAAGACCATGCTTCAGGAGACCATCGATCGGGTCAGCGATTTTATACCTATAGAGAAAACCCTCATTGTTACCGGAGAGAATTTAAAAAATGCTATACTTGAGAGGGTTAAGGTATTGAAGGAGAAAAATCTTGTAATTGAGCCAGAGGTCAGGAATACCTGTCTGGCAATAGCAGTGGCGGCGGTTCATCTTAAAAAAATTAATCCCTCTGCTACAATGATAGTCCTTTCCTCAGACCATTATATTCAGACCAAAGAAAAACTGCAAAAAGTGTTAAAAGTCGGTTCAGAGGTAGCGAATCAGGGTGAATACCTTATAACCTTAGGGATGACACCTACCCGGGCTGAGACAGCTTATGGATATATTGAACTCTCAGACCTTTTTACCACCGTAGAAGATATACCGGTTTATCGGATTAACTGCTTCAAGGAGAAACCCAGCCGTATGGTAGCTCAGGAATATTATTACGATCGAAAACACCTCTGGAACAGCGGTATCTTTATCTGGACAGTAGGTACAATCCTTAAAGCTATAGAGAGGCATATGCCTGATCTTTACCGGGAGTTAGATTTATATTCCAGGGAGATAGGCACAAAGAATCAGGAACAGGCTCTGAAAGCCTTATATTCAAAAGCAGAGAATATCTCCATCGATTTCGCTGTTTTAGAAAATGCTGAGAATGTTTTGACCATAAAAGCAGATTTAGTCTGGGATGACATCGGTTCCTGGCTGGCTTTAGAAAGAATCAAGGAAAGGGATCGGGAGAACAACGTGATAATCGGAAAAGCTCAGGTGTTCGCCACCTATGAAACCACGGTAGTCAATGACGGACCAGGGATAATCGCGACCTTGGGGGTTTCTGATCTGGTTGTCGTTAGAACCGGGGATATCGTCTTTGTAGCCCATAAAACCAAAGCTCAGGATGTTAAGGAGCTACTTCATAAGTTTGCCTCGGATAAAAACCTGGAAAAATACCTCTGATTTTTTCCTTAATTTCTCCAGTGATAAAAACAGAGATTTTAAAACTCTCCGCAGAAGAAAAGGACAGAGCCATAATCTTACGTGCGGCTGAGGTTATAAAAAATGGCGGGGTAATCTCTTTTCCCACAGAGACAGTTTATGCCTTAGGTGCAGATGCAATGAACAAAGATGCGGTGAAAAAGGTTTTCTGGTTGAAAAAAAGGGAGGCTGACAAACCAATTGCTATCTTTCTTTTAAGGCCGGGGGAATTGAATAGATTTGTGAAGGTTATATCTTCTCCAGCCAGAAAACTTATGGAGAATTTTTGGCCCGGTCCTCTAACTTTAATCTTTAAGTCTAAAATTGATGAACTCACTCATCTTACCGGCAAAGAAGGGAAATTAGGGGTAAGGGTTTCTGCTTCAAAGTTAGTGCAATTACTTCTAAGTCAAACTAAAACCCCTCTGACCGCTACCAGCGCTAATTTATCCAGAGCCAGGGAACCACTTTCAGCGGATGAGGTTTTAAACGATTTTGATGAGAAGATAGAGCTTATCTTAGATGGGGGTCCTTCAGAGGAAGCTACTCCCTCAAGCGTAGTGGATGTCTCTAGAGATATACCAATTCTAATTAGAGAGGGGCGTATCTCTTTTGAAGAAATAAGAAGAGTAGTTCCTGAATTAAAAAAGAAAAAATAGAGATGGAAAACAAAAAATCCGAATTTAAAATCTTATTTGTCTGCACTGGAAATACCTGTCGCAGTCCAATGACAGAAGGGATCTTGAAAAAGCTCTTGGTTGAAAAAGGGATAGAAGGTATAAAGGTGAGCTCAGCCGGGATTTCCGCCCTGGATGGTTACCCGGCAGCTCCATTTACAATTGAGGCTACCAAAGTCTGGGATATAGACTTAAATGACCATTATTCTAAGAAACTTACTCTGGATATATTGAAAGAGGCAGACCTGATTCTGGTTATGTCTTCAGAACATTTAAAGCATATCCAGAAAATAGACCGAAAATCCTTAGGGAAGAGTTATTTATTAAAAGCTTTTCCCCTAAAAAATGAAGATGATAATTTAGCCGTTAAAGACCCTATTGGTGGTTTCTTAGAAGATTATAACCAATGTTTTTTAGAATTAGATGAGGAGATAAGACGAATCCTGCCTGAACTTGTTCGTCTCTACGAGAAAAAAAATGAGAAAGAAGATTAAACCGTTTAGCCTGAAAGAGCCTCTAATGCTATCTTTACTTTTAATTCTCCTCCTTATTCCAGGATCTTGTGGGAAGATAGAAGCTCAGGAGGCGGAGAGCGAAAGCTTAGGCTCAGGAGATACTCTTAAGTTTGAAGATACGCTCTCAGTTCTACCCCTGGCAGATACTCAAAATACAGAAAGGAAGGTAACTAACCTTTCTTTCGGAACCGGGGAGAAGTTAGAGTTTAAAGTGAGGTGGGGACCTATCGTAGCCGGCAGTGCAACTATGGAGATATCTGAGATAATAGAATTCAAAGGGAGAAAATGTTTCAGGATTATCTCCACAGCCGAGTCAAATAAATTCTTCTCCACATTCTTTAAGGTCAGAGATCGGGTGGAATCTTTTATGGATAAAGAGGGGCTTTATTCATTACATTTCGAAAAGCACATAAGAGAAGGTAAGTTCAAAGCAGATAGATATGTGGATTTCGACCAGGAAAATCATATTGCTATTGAAGAGAAAGATACTATACAAGTCCCTCCTTTTGTGCAGGATGTTCTCTCAGCTTTATATTATGTTAGAACTCAGCCCTTAGAGGTGGGGAAATCTTTGTTTGTGGACAATCACACCGATAAAAAGAACTACCCTATAGAGGTGAAAGTTTTAAGAAGGGAAAGGGTGGAGGTGGAAGCTGGGACTTTCGATTGTCTGGTAGTTGAGCCGATCCTGCAGGCCTCTGGTATCTTTGAGCAAAAAGGGAGTTTGACCGTCTGGCTTACTGATGACCAGAAAAAAATGCCAGTATTGATGAAAAGTAAGGTAGTTATTGGTTCCATAGCTACAGAGCTTAAAAATTATCGTTTAGGTAGAGTTGGAGAATAAAAAGATGTCTCTTTATAAGCAGATTGATCTTAAAAAGATCAAAACCATTCCATTTTCATTAAGAAAAAGCAAAACCCAGGTGAAAGATTTTGCAAGACCAATCTCAAATCAGAAAAGTATAAGAGGGTTTCTGGATAAATTGCCCAACTATTTGAAAGCTAATGAATTAAGAGCTTTGCTTAAAGCTATCCATCAAGCCAAGGTCAAAAAGAAACCGGTTATTTTTATGTTTGGAGCACATATAATCAAGTTAGGACTTTCTCCGCTTATAATAGATTTGATGAAAAATAAGTTTATCAGTTTTCTTTCCACTAATGGAGCAGGAGCAATCCATGACTTCGAGATAGGAGTGTGGGGAAAAACATCAGAGGAGGTAGCGGAAGGTTTAAAAAGGGGCAGGTTTGGGATGTCAGAGGAGACCTCCCGACTTTTCAATCAGATTTCTAAATGTGCAATTAGATCCGGGCAGGGATTAGGTGAGAACATAGGTGAATATCTTATAAAGAATAAAGTTAAGTTCAGAGAATATAGCCTTCTGGCCTCAGCTTATCAGTTTAAAATCCCGGTTACAGTGCATATAGGTATAGGGACAGATATCGTTCATCAGTCTCCATACTTTGACCCAGCCGCAACCGGTGAGGCTACTTTTACTGATTTTAAGATCTTAGCCCAGGGGGTTTCAAAATTACATAATGGCGGAGTAGTCCTTCATTTTGGCTCAGCCGTAATTCTCCCTGAGGTTTTTCTAAAAGCTTTGTCAGTTGCTCGAAATATCAAAGGAAAAGTGGAAAATTTCACTACCGCCAATTTCGATATGATACAGCATTATCGTCCTAATATGAATCTGGTCTTAAGGCCTACTCAAGGAAGTGGTCAGGGGTACTCTTTTACGGGTCATCATGAGATTATGCTACCCCTTTTAGCCTGGGCTTTAAAGGGAGGGAAGAAGTGAGACGGAAGACGTCAGACGTAAGAAAAATTGGAGTGTAAAACTTTAGTTTTACCTGTTGGCAAACCTAAAGGTTCGCACTCCAATTTAAAGATAAAAGGAGAGGAAAATAAATGGCAAGATTAGTTGAATGTGTGCCTAATTTCAGTGAAGGGAGAAGGGCTGAAGTGATTGAGGCTATCTTAGCTGAGATCAAATCAGTTGAAGGAGTTATGCTCTTAGATAAGGAGATGGATAAAGACCATAACCGCGCAGTTATTACCTTTGTGGGTGGGCTTCAGGGGGTTAAAAATGCCGCTTTCAAGGCTATAGCCAAAGCAGCAAAGCTAATAGATATGGATCAGCACAAAGGGGAGCATCCCCGCATGGGAGCTACTGATGTGGTTCCTTTTGTCCCTATCTCCGGAGTAACTATGGATGAATGTGTGACTGTAGCTAAAGAATTGGGTAAAGAAGTAGGGGAGAAATTAGGGATACCTGTTTATCTGTATGAGGCAGCCGCTACCCGTCCGGATAGAGTGAATTTAGCTGAGGTGCGCAAAGGAGAATATGAAGGGATCAAAAAGGAGATAGAAACTAATGCTGAGAGAAAGCCGGATTTCGGGCCCTCTAAATTGCCCAAAGCCGGGGCAACAGCTATCGGAGCCAGGATGCCCTTGATCGCCTTTAATGTTTACCTGGGAACTAAGGACCTAAGCATAGCCAGAAAGATTGCTAAAGCAATCAGGTTTACAACCGGAGGTTTTAGATATGTTAAAGCCTTAGGGTTTGAGATAAAAGAGCGGGGCTTAGTGCAGGTCTCTATGAATCTGGTCAACTATAAAGGAACTCCGATCTTCAGGGTATTTGAGGTGATTAAGAAGGAGGCAGAAAGATATTCAGTCCCGGTTATTTCCAGTGAGATCGTTGGATTAACACCCATGGAGTCTCTTTTGAATGTCGCTGATTTTTATCTGAAATTGGAAAACTTCAAGAATGACCAGGTCTTAGAAGAAAAATTGATGACCTTTGCAGAAAAACAGAAGACCGGCCTTTCTGATTTTATGGATGAAGTAGCTGCAGGTACTCCAGTGCCTGGAGGTGGGAGTGTAGCCGCCACCTCCGGTGCTTTAGGAGCAAGTTTAATCTCTATGGTCTGCAGGTTAACCATTGGAAAGAAGAAATATAAGGAGTTCGAAGAAGAGCTGAAAAAAGTCTTAGAGGAATCAGAAAAACTCCGCCGAGAATTGAAGGAGTTAATTATAAAAGATGGTGAGAGTTTTCTTAAAGTATTAGACAGCTTCAAACTTTCCCAGAATACACCAGAGGAACAAAACAGAAGGCTTTTAACCATCCAGGAAGCCTACAAAGAGGCGGCTTTGGTTCCTTTTAACACCATGGAGAAATCCTTAGAGGTTTTGAGGCTCAGCCGTATTGTAGTGGAGAAAGGGAATATAAATACCTTAAGTGATGCTGGAGCTTCAGCCCTTATGGCTAAAAGTGCTATGCAGGGCGCGCTTTTAAATGTGAAGATAAATCTTAAATCGATTGAGGATCAGGAATTTGTTGTTGAACTGAAGGGAAAAACAGACTCGACACTTTCAGAGGCTATTAAGCTTAAAGAGGAGATCGATAAGATCCTGGAGGAGAAATTATAGGTGGACAAAAGGTACATAGATTTACATATTCACACTACCGCCTCTGATGGACTTTTGCCTCCGGAAAGGGCGGTAGAGCTTGCTTCTGACTTAAATCTTTCAGCCATCGCCATTGCGGATCACGATACGGTAGATGGCTATGAAAGTGCTAAAGAAAAAGCAGAAGAATTAAGGATAGAGCTGATCCCAGCAGTGGAATTGAGCATCACCTATAAAGGATATGATTTTCATCTTTTAGGATATTTGATAGACTTTCAAGATTCAGGATTTAAAAAGAAGATCGAAAATTTCAGGATGGAGAGGCTCTTAAGGGGGGAGAAGATGGTGGAGAAATTGAATGAGTTAGGGGTGGATCTGCGTATCGATACTGTAAAAACCATAGCCAAAGGCGCTTCTGTAGGGAGGCCGCATTTAGCAGATGCCTTACTGAAGGAGGAATATGTCAAATCTTATAATGAAGCCTTTGCTCGCTATTTAGGTTATCATGCGCCAGCCTATGTCCCGAAAAAATATTTAACTCCTGAAGAAGGGATTGAACTGATTCATAATGTTAAGGGACTTGCTATCTTAGCTCATCCGGGGACTTCTCATCGGGATGAGCTTCTGCTTGATTTCCTGGAGATGGGAATAGACGGAATCGAGGCATACCATTCGCAATACGATCGTTTTCAGGTCAATCATTATATTAATTGGGCTAAAAAATTTGGTCTGGTTTATACTGGTGGCTCAGATTGCCATGGCAGGGGTGAGATGATTCTGATAGGAAAAGTTAAAGTCCCTTACCTGTGTCTGGAAATGTTAAGAAAGGCGAAAAAAAAGATGTTTGGAGGTTAATTTAAGATAATCTAAATTGTCACCCTGAACGGAGTGAAGGGTCTAAAAGATTCTTCGTTCCGCCTCCGACGGAACTCAGAATGACAGGGTAAAAATGTGAGAGCTATGAATAAGTAGTTTATTGAGAGATTTTGGAGTGTAAACCTTTAGGTTTACCGAAATGAATTCTCTTGGCAGAAAGGTAAAGCTGAAGTCACCAGGATCTTGAGACTTTACACTCCAGTGGTTCTTTCTATGAAAAACATAAACTAAAGGAGTTAAAATGAAAAGATTAATCTTATTTGTCGTTATATTGCTAATAGCTGTTACCGCTTTCGGGAAAGAATACAATCAGGCTTATGAGGAAAAGCTTATTCAGGATTTAAAGGGGATATATACTCAGGAGGCTATTAAAACCCCGGATAATCCAACCGGACATCCTATATGTGCCACCTCTATGGTCCTTCAAGCAAGACACGATTACCCTTTCTTAAGCTTGGAGACTAAGAAGATTTTAGATACTCTTTTAGCCAGACCAAGCTTAGAATTCTACTATGATTCTCCCAGTGCTCATTTCAGGATACATTATGACATCTCTGGGGCTAATAAAGTTCCCGCAGTTGATGCCAATGTTAATGGCATTTCTGACTATGTTGAGAACTGTGCCGTTATTTTAGATTCTGTCTGGGCAAAAGAGGTTGATGATTTGGGTTATATACCTCCACCTTCAGATGGCTGGTATCCTCTATTTATGGATAATGGTGGGGATGGAAAATACGATATTTATCTTCTTAATTTAGGTAGTGATTATTTAGGTTATGCCTTTCCTGAGACGACTAATTCAACACCTCCAATTAGCTATACAAGTTTTTTCGTGTTAGATAATGACTATTTAGGTTATCCTCCTTACCATGAGCAATTAGACTGGCTGAAGGTTACGGCTGCGCATGAGTTCTTTCATGCTATTCAATTCGGTTATGATGTATTCGAAGGAGAGTTAGCAGGCAACACTTTGAAGCCTTACTGGATGGAGATGAGCGCTGTCTGGATGGAGGATGTGGTTTTTGATAATATAAACGATTATATCTATTATCTGCGTTCATTTTTCAAAGCTCCCTGGCTTTCCTTAAGAACTTTTAGGAACGAGGAGGATCGTCATCCTTATGGTTCTTGCGTCTGGCCTATATATTTAGGGGAAAGGTTCGGGATAGATATTATTAAGGATATCTGGACCAAGTGTGCTGAGGTTCCGTTTGACAATGTTCTTTCTGCTACAGACCAGATCTTAAATGATCTATACGGGAGTTCATTAAATGAAGCCTTTCGAGAATTTTCAGTCTGGAATTATTTTACCGCAGATAGAGCCAACCCTGAGCTGTTTGGTTTTTATTCAGAAGGAAATCTTTTCTACGATATCGATGGTCCTATAAAAGTTATGGAGACTGATATACATAATCTTTATCCGGTTACAGATAGCTCTGTTTATCAGTTACCGGAAAACTTAGGCGCAAATTACATAGCTTTTATCCCTATGGTAGATTCTATAGGTGGTCTTAGAATCTATTTTGATGGAGATGGAGATGGGGAAGTATCCTGGGAGGTTTCCCTTATCGGCAACAGATGCGTTGATTTTATTCCTGATACCACTAAATTTGAGCCATATCCAGATACTGTTAGACGAAGCAATAAATGCAATGATTTTCCCCCAGAGATCTCGAAGATAGAATTGAATCCTATTCAACAAAAAGGAATGGGACAGATTTTCGACTGGACTCGTTTTCTGGAAGTGGTGATGGTGGTTGCCAGAGGCGATACAAATTCTTCAAATTATAAATATAGTTATACTGCTGAATTTGACGATTCTTTGACCACAGGATGGGTTCCTCCATCGGCAGAGAAAGCATATCAAAATTTCCCCAACCCTTTTGTAATCAGAGATGCTAACTCCACCACCAAATTTCCACTTTCTTTAAAAAGTCCCAGCGATGTGAAACTCTTTATTTTTACCACATCTGGAGAACTTGTCTGGGAATATACTTGGTTAAACAGATGCGCTGGAAACTACGATATCAGTGAATTTCCTGATCCTGAATTTCTTCCCTTTCAGTGGGATGGCAGAAATATGAAAGGCGAATATGTAGCTTCCGGGATTTACATATATCGAATAGTGACTAATAGTACCTCAGGAACTAAAAAGTTAGTGGTGGTTAATCAGAGATAGAGATTCTTCGTCCAGATGGACTCAGAATGACAATCGACATACTGTGTCATGCTGAGCGAAGCGAAGCATCTGAATACAAAAAAAGAACAGATTCTTCGTCCTGCCTCTGGCGGGGCCCAGAATGACAGGAGAGAGGGCTTAGAATGAAGATAAAAAGGATAGATGTCATGTTGAGCGAAGCGAAACATCTCTACAATTGAAAATCTAAGAAATGACCTTCTCTTCAAGGAAGATAGCCAAGATGGGGGTATTTACTGCACTGCCCATAGTCTTGAAAATACCGATTCTTCAGATACCGAATGTGGAGTTCTTCAGCTTCGTAGTTTTTGCCGCAGGATTTTTGTTAGGCACAATCGAGGGAGGGATAGTGGGTGCCCTTTCGATGAGCATCTATACCCTGGTCAACCCTTATGGACCTCCGCCTCTTCCTATAGGAACTGCCCAGGTTTTCTCTATGGTTCTCATAGGTATTTCGGGAGGTCTATTCTTTCGCTTGATCCGCCTTAGGCGGATTAAGGGGATAAACTTTATAACATTTATCTGGATGGGGATAGTAGGATTTTCACTTACCTTATTATATGATCTTCTGACCAATTTAGGTGTGGTTATAGTTGTGGGTCAATTTCTACCTATTATGTTTGCGGCTGTGCCTTTTACTCTGATTCATCTGCTCTCCAACATTTTAATATTTATCCTTTTGACCCCGGTTCTTTTTCGTTTAGCCAAATTAGAAAGAAGGAGTGAATTTGTTTAAGAAAGTTATTTTTTTCTTACTTTTCTTTCTAATCTTCTATTCTTTTTCTCTGGCTCAGGATAATGATTCTCTTTTTTACTTTACCCGAGATTCCACCTTTTATATAGAGGAAAATCTAATTGATAAAATCTGTTCACTTTTTACCACTAACCAGCTTTTTTCCTCTGAACATATAGAAAACTCAATCTACAGAAGTTTAGGTGATCTTTTAAAGACAAACAGAGCAGTAGATATAACCAGATATGGTCCCTATGGCCAGCCTGAGTATGCTACTATCTGGGGCTCAAGTTCCAGACAGTTTTTAATCTACCAGGATGGGATTTCTTTTTTTCAGCAGGCGATATATCTACCTCAGACTGGAGATTTTGATCTTTTCACTATCCCCTTAGAGGATATAGATAATATCAGGATAATAGATAGTCCGGTTGCCAATATCTTGGGTAGGGGTGTGGGGTTAGGAGGGCTGAGACTAAAATCCAAGGAATATAAAACTGAAGTGCCATTTTCAAGGATAAATTTCGAAAGAGGTCCTTACGGGTACAGAAAAACCCAGATCGATTTTGGAAGAAATTTTGGTCAGAAAATAGGTTTATATTTTACCTACGGTCGGAAAAGATCAGATGGCTATGTAGTCAACAGTAATTTTAAGTCTTTATACTTAACCGGTAATCTTTTTTTCAAAATGAAGGAGAACTGGAAAACCAGATTAAAGGTTTTTCATTACGAGAACCGAGCAGGCAATCCACTTCCCTATAATCCCTGGATCAGTCTGAAAACAAAGGGAGACAGATGGATTTTAGACTTGAACTCAGACTATTTTTTTGAAAATAATGCACTATTGAAAATTGAGGTCTTTTATAGCTCTAATAAAGCTAAAAGTTATAAGGGTGGGTATTTTCTGGACAGGGAGAAGAAAGGGGATGAATATTATCTAAGAGGGAGTTATGATTTCAAATGGAACAGGAAGAATCAAGCCCGATTGGAAGGATTTTTAAGCACGGAGCAGTTTAAAATTAAAGCATTAAAAAAAACTGTGAAAGAAGGCTATCTTTCCTATCTGCATCTTTTAGAACTTCCTCATAGATTTAACACCTTTTTCTTTTTCAGATTAACCCGAAATTCCGATTCTGGATCCAGAGGACAGGAATTTGACTGGAATCTTTCTGGTGTAGGAGGGGTCTCTTATCAGCCGAATAAGGAGCTAACTTTGTTTTCTACTTTCTCCCGTGCCTTTGCCAATCCCACATTACACGACCAGTATCTTAAAAGAAACAGCTATTCTGTTCATTCAGATTCAACCTATTTTTCTTATCAAGAATATTATAGCCCTTTTCTTGGAACTGAGGCACTTACCTCTGGAAATGTTGGATTTTCCTGGTTGAAAAAAGAATTCAAGCTTAGAAGCTCACTCTTTTACTCTTTGAATCAGGATAACTTAGAATGGACTTTCTCCAAGATAGTTGATCCGGTCTATCCTTATACCTATATAAGATATCAATATTCACCTCAAAATCGGGAAAGAAAATTATTGGGACTCAGTTTGAATTTTGACTATAAATTCTCACCTAATTTCGAAAATGGTTTTTCCTATGCCTATAAAAGGGCTCGCTCTGAAGATGACTTTTCTATTCCCTATATTCCGGAGCACAGTTTTTTTAGTTGTTTCCAGTATTCAAATGAATATTTGAAAAAAAAGTTAGGAATAAAAATAAAATTGGAACAGGAATATCTCTCTAAAAGGTATCTGGCTGATTATAATGAGGCGCAAGTCCCTTTTGTGCTACTTTTCAATTCTAAAATCAGCTTGAGATTTTTAGATTTTCGTTTTTATTATGTGATAGAGAATATGACGAATGAGGTTTACAGAACCAGAGGTGATTTTAATATGCCGGGAAGAACCATGTGGTTTGGGTTTAACTGGAATTTCTATGATTGAAGTTATGATATAATAACTCTGTCATTGCGAGGAGCCCAAATGGACGACGAAGCAATCTCATTAATTCGTAGGGCAAGGCCATCAAGGTCTTGAGACTTTCAGCCTTGCTTAAGCGACCCTGTCCTACGGATCCGTTAATAGGAAAAGGGTTGCGCTACGAGTAGCTCGTTAAAGCTTTTCGCGATGACAGTCTAAAGTAAGGAGAAAAATTATGAATAGGGAAGAGGCTTTGAATTTAGTTAAATCTAAAGTCAAAAATAAGAATCTGGTCAAACATATGTTAGCCGTGGAAGCTATTATGAGGAGACTGGCGGAATATTTCAATGAGGATATTGAACTCTGGGATTTAACTGGACTTTTGCACGATTTAGATTACGATTCCACAGTTAATGATTTTGCCAGACACGGTATTCTTACAACTGAATGGCTTAAAGAGTACGATTTAGATGAAAAAATCATTTATGCCATTAAAGCTCATCCCAAGCATGTGCCGGCAACTTCTAAGTTGGACTGGGCTTTGTATGCTACAGACCCTCTGTCAGGATTGATTGTAGCTGCAACTTTGATGCATCCAACCAAGAAGTTAAAAAATGTGACTTCGGAATTCGTCTTAAATCGTTTCAAGGAGAAAAGGTTCGCTGCCGGAGCAAACCGAGAGGATATAAAAGCCTGTGAGAAAATGGGTTTAACTTTAGAGAAGTTTGTGGAATTGGCTTTAGAAGGGATGCAAAGGATTGATACAGATTTAGGATTGTAGATTGTAGTTGCCTGATTTATCAGGCTTTTTTAAAATCGCTTTGGAGTGTAAACCTTCAGGTTTGCCAAGAAGTAAAGCTGAAGATTTTCTCGTCGGGCATAAAGCCCGACGCTACTCCAGATTTAATGGATGATGCGAAAAATTATCCTTATCTTTGTCTCGCTCCTTTTGTTTTTAAATATTTTCCAGAGGAGCTATGCTTGGTATTGCAGTAGCTTAAATGGAGAAGAAAATTACCCCTCCCCCAACCCCCTCCTACAAGGAGGGGAGGCAAGATCAAATATAGCATCTGGGTTTATCCCAGACGCTTTCCCTCTCCTTTATAAGGAGAGGGAAAGGGAGAAGTTTTTTCCGTCGGGCATAAAGCCCGATGCTACCTGCCTTTATTCAAAAAATAAAAAACAGAGATTTAAGGAAGACAAATGGCTGGGCTGGGATAAATTTGGACATTTTTTTATAAGCGGATTTTTGGCCGGGGCATCTTACTCCATTTATCATAAAAGTTTCAATAACGATAGAGAGTCTTCTGTCTATTTTGCCAGCATTTTCACTTTAAGCCTAGGGATAGGTAAAGAAGTAAATGATTCTAAAAAACCCCAGAACAAGTTTAGCTATAAAGACCTTATCTTCGACTTATTGGGAATTTCAGCCGGTCTTTTAATTGCCACACCTTGATCTTTTTCTTAGCCACTTTAGTGGCGTAAAGACCTGACTAAAGTCGATTTGAAAAAAACTACCTCCTATGAAAGAATTCAAGCAGAAAAGAAAAGAAGTCTTCTCCTGGGCGATCTATGATTTTGCTAATACCATTTTCTCAATGAATGTCATCACTATGTATTTTGCACAGTGGATAATTGTGGATAACCATAAAGAAGACCTCTGGTATAGCACCACCTATGCCTTATCTATGCTTTTAGTAGCTCTGACTATGCCTATCTTAGGTGCGATCTCAGATAGCCGGGGCAAAAGGAAACCTTATCTTTTGATTTTAACCCTGGGTTGTATTTTGGGAACCTTTCTGATCGGAGGAATAAGCACCAGCATTGCAGATGTTAACCTCAAAATCCTCTGCGCCCTTTTTTTCTTCGTCTTGGCTAATTACTGTTTTGAGGGTGGTTTGGTTTTTTATAATGCTTTACTACCTGAGGTTTCTACTCCTGAAAATATCGGCAAGATCTCCGGTTTTGGGGTTGCCTTAGGGTATGCCGGTGCTATTTTCGGGCTTCTTTTAGTCAAGCCCTTTGTTAACGGGAATCTTTTCGGGCTTCAATTTGGCTCCGGCGGAAGGGAGAAAGCATTCATTCCCACGGCGATTTTTTTTCTTCTGTTCAGCCTACCAACTTTTATATTTGTTAAAGAGAAAGTAAAAAGCTCCCTGGAGGAAAAAAGAATAAAGATAAAAGAGGCATTTAAAAAAGTCTGGAATGGAATTGTCAACACCAAGAAATATCCGGGGGTTTTGCGCTTTCTTATCGCAGACTATTTTTTCGAGGATGCCATAGCCACAGTGATTATTTTTATGGCAGTCTATGCTCAGGTAGTTATGAATATGGGTGATGAGGTTAAGATCTTTTTTTTCTTGCTTGCCACGACCTTTGCTGTCATAGGGTCATTTTTGTCTGGAATGATAAGTGATCGTATAGGTCCAAAAAAAACCTTGTTTTTTGTGGTCTTGGGTTGGATTCTATCCTTGTCCGTTATTATGCTAACTACTCACACTACCTATTTCTGGGTAATGGGTCCTTTCATAGGGATCTGTTTAGGCTCAACCTGGACAACCTCCAGACCACTCTTGACCACTTTAGCTCCCAGAGAAACTTTAGGGCAGTTTTTCGGCTTATATGCTTTATCCGGCAGAACCGCCGCTATTATGGGTCCACTTCTCTGGGGTGGGGTAGTTCTTTATTTTAAGAAAGATAATCTGTTGGTAAAGGGAGTGATAAATTTCTTAGAAAAATTAGGGTTCAATTTTTCAGAACAGGTATTAAATACAATTCAATATCGTTTTGCTATCCTGGTTTTAATCCTTTTGATGATAATCGGCCTTTTGATATTTATAAAAGTTCCGGATAAAAAAAAATATAACTAATGATACTATTGCGAGAGACTGTAAGAAAACAGTGGAACAGACATCTCCTATGGATCCGTTTCTCGGACTTGTCTGTTCTGTAGTGGTGTCAGACAGGAATGTCTGACCTACCAGCTTCCAGCAGGTGAGAGGAGAGAATTTGGAAAGTCCGAATGGATCCATTCTGGAATGGCATGAGATAGTGGGGGCGATCCATATCCATTCTACTGACTCGGATGGGACTAAGTCTATCCCGCAGATAGCCAAGCTCGGGGATAAAATCGGGCTTGATTTTTTGATGTTCTCTGATCATATGACCTTAAAATCTTATCAAGCTGGTTTAGAAGGATTTTATGGCAAAACCCTGGTCATAATTGGCTATGAGATTCACGATAAAGGGAACAAGAACCATTATTTAGCTTTTAATCTCCAAAAGATTTTGCCTTTTGGGCTTTCTCCTCTGGAATATGTAAGAAATGTAAAAGAAAAAGGAGGGTTGGGAATAATTGCCCATCCGGATGAGATCCGCAAAGATTTACCCAAATACCCGGCCTATCCCTGGACTGCCTGGGAAGCGGATCAGTTTGAAGGGATTGAGATCTGGAACCAGATGTCCGAGTGGATGGAGAAATTGACCAAGTTTAATCAGCTCAAGATGCTTTTCTCACCGCGCAAATCTTTAGATAGCCCAACTGAAAGGGTTCTGAGCAAATGGGATGAACTTAATCAGAAAAGGAGGGTCTGTGGCATAGGCGGAGTGGATGCACATGCTCACCTTTATAAGTTCGGTCCTTTGAAATTGTCCATTTTCCCCTATGAGGTGCAGTTTAAATCTATCCGCACCCATCTGGTTTTAGACCAGCCCTTATCTTCAGATTTTGAAAAGGCTAAAAACCAGATATTTTCCGCACTTATAAACTGCAACGCCTTCGCCTCCAATTCCAAAAGGGGAGAGGCAAAAGGGTTCCTTTTTTATGCTGAAGGTAAGAAAAGCATAGCTAAAATAGGAGAAGAGATGAATTTAGAGGAGGCAGGTAGCTTAGTTGTAAAGACTCCGGCTAAATCGGAAATAAGATTAATTCATAATGGAAAGTTGATTAATATATCAGAAGGTAAAGAATTGATTTACCATCCGAAAGAAAAGGGGATTTACAGGATCGAAGCATTTAAGGGAGATAAGGGCTGGATTTTTTCAAATCATATAAGAATTATTTGAAATGACAATAATTTTGTTATTTTTTGTCAATTGCAAGATATTTTCCAAAAAGTGTTTTCGACACATCAAATTGTTTTCTAAACCATTCTAACAGGTCCGCTTCTTCATCTACTAATTTTGTTCTTTTCTCTTCATCAAGACGATCGTTTTTAAGTAGGCTTTCGTAACGTTTTAAATCGACTCCTTTTTTATAAAGTTCTTCTAAGTAATCTTTTACATCTTTGCCGAAAAGAAATTCCTTATCCTTTGAATTTCTTAGGAATTTCATAAGTTCTTCCATGGTTACACTTGCATCTCGCATTATCACAGAAAGATATTCCATGGTTCCTAAATAGACTGGATATCTTTTATCATATAAGTCCAAGCGCCAGCGTCTTTTTGCTAAGAGATATTGAAGAACAAGAATCGAAACCGCAATAAAAGCTATTAAAAGATTTGTAAAAGTTATTAAATTCTTTGTAAGCCAGGAAATAAATTGAATCATCTTTCAACCTCTCAGTTTATAATAACATTTTATCTTTTAGTAAATTAGTAAGATAAATCACAACTAATGTCAAGAAATATTCTAATAATTTCTTTTAAACCTAATCTCTACTAATTAACTCCTCTTATTCGTATAAAAATTTATAAAAAGAGATCTCTGAAAAACTTAAATTAGCAGGGCTGGGAGCCCTGCCTACGATCTTTAAGTCATTATCTCTCGTAGAGCGGGCACCCCTGCCCGCTAAATTAATTTCGGAACTCTCGATAATGACAGATTGACAAATTCAGGATTTATATTAAATTGAATTTGATGAGTGAAACTGCCGATAAATTAATAAATAGGAAGGATTTTGAATTTGTAGATAAGGACAGAACACTGTTCTGTCCCTACGGAATATAATCTCTTGAACAACAATCAGTTCCAGCGGAGGTATGATGGAAAGGTTTAAGTGGGGAATTCTGATTTCGGGGCTTGCATTTGTCTTGATTATTTTATTTGGAGGTTCAAAAATTTGTTATGGAGTTGAAAAAGGAACTTTAGAGTTGATTGAGGAGGCTTATAGAAATGGGGAGATAGATTACCAGACCAGTCTTATCTATAAAGTTCAGACCATCCGTCAACCTAAAATGATCCCTGCAAAATACAGAGCTAAAGTAGAAAAGATTCAAAAGGATGCTACTCCAATTCTTTTGGAAGTACAAAGAAACTGGCCTGAGCTTTCTATTGAAACCAGAAATGTTTTAAAGGCCCTTTTAGCCCGGCCTCCCAGAGCTTGTTCTTATGATAGCCCTGAAGGATACTTCAAGATACATTATGATACCACGGGCACACATAAGGTTCCTACAACTGATGAGAATACTAATGGAATCCCGGATTATGTGGAAAATTTAGCTCTTTATGCAGACAGCTCTTATCGAACAATGATAACCTATTTGGGCTACAGGCTTCCACCTTCAGATGGCTCAGAAGGTGGGGATAGTAAATATGACATCTATACTGAGTCTATGCCCTATTATGGTTACTGTCAGCCTGAAATTCCAGGTCCTCAGCCCTGGAATGATTATACCAGCTATATTTCAGTTCATAACAACTTCATTGGCTTTCCGCCGAATGATGACCCAGAAGGAAATCAGAAAGGGGCGATGAAGGTTACTGTGGCTCATGAATATTTTCATGCAGTTCAGTTTGCTTATGATGTGGGTGAGGCTGGATGGTATATGGAGGTTTCATCAACCTGGATGGAGGATGTGGCTTTTGACCCGGTAAATGATAACTATAATTACTTATACTACTTTTTCAATTATCCAGAAGTCTCTTTGCAGGCTACCACAATTCATTGCTATGCCAGTTTTATCTGGAATACCTATCTTTCTATGAATTTCGGTAATGATCTTATCAAAGATATCTGGGAGGGCTGTATTTTCGGAACTGCGATAAATGAGATAGATTTTGCCCTTCAGTCACAGGGAAGCAATCGGGATGAAGAATTTAAAAATTTCACTGTTTGGAACTATATCACTAATGCCCGGGATGACGGACTGCACTACGAGGAAGGAAGCCATTACCCTTTAATAAAACTGATGAGGACTCATTCTTCCTACCCGGTAAACAATAATAGTTCCAGTATGCCTCCAGACAATTTATCAGCCAACTATATTCAGTTCAATACGTCTGGATCTTATACTAATCTGAACATCAAATTCGATGGACAGAACGGGTACCTCTGGGGAGCAAAGGCTTTAGGAGTGAAGATAAACGGAAATTATAATTATACCGAATTTGAGATCCCTTTAGATGATACTGGATACGGGGAGGGTATGATCCCTAATTTTGAAAATTATAATTACATTATTTTAATCCCCAGTGTCCTTTCTACCTCCGGTAATAATCTGAACTACCTTTATTCTGCCTGGCTTACCTCCGCTGACACTGTTCATAAGGTTGAAGTAACATCCGGTCCAGATAAAGAGGTTATTAATGCCAGCCTGGACACCTCTTTTTTCTTTATCAATAACACTGGCATCGTTACTGATACCTATTCTGTGGTTATTTCAGATAACCAGGGCTGGCTCCAGAACCCCGGCTCCCTTTATGATACTTTAGACCCTGGTGAGATCGATACCATAGAGGTAGTCTCGGAGATATCTTACGATTTGGCTCTTTTCTCCACTGACTCCTTGAAATTGGTCTCCACTTCTCTTTCTAACCCATTAGTAAAGGATTCTGCCCTGTTGGTCTTAACAGTTGCATACCTGAGAGGTGATGCTAACAGCGACAGCTCTATTACAGTCTCAGATATAATCCTTTTAATTGCTTATCTATTTAAGGGTGGACCTGCTCCACAGTATTATAACACCGGAGACATTAACTGTGATGGAGATATCTCGATTTCTGATGTGATCTATCTGATAAATTACCTGTTTAAATTCGGACTGCCACCCTGTTTTTCTGAATAAATTCATGAAATAAACATACTTACAATGGTACCACATCCTGTCATTGCGAGGAGTCCATCTGGACAACGAAGTCCCGCCAAAGGCGGGGCTTCGCCCCGGGCTTGCAATGGCAGCGTAAGTATACCTATTTAAATCTTTTCACATGCTTATACGGTCTCCAGGCAGGGGAGAGGATATTATCCGATTTTGGATCCAGAGGAGTGGTTTTAACTTTATCCAAAAGCCTGCACCAGGTAAGGGTGAATTCCCCATAGCGATCATTTACCTTATCCATAGCCGTAAGCAGAATCTGTTTTCGCCACTCCTCCTTAAATAAAGATAACTGCTCAGTTCCCTTTGTCAGATTGGAAACACTTACTCCGATTAATCTAATCCCTAAGATCTCGATATTTATCTGAGCTAAGATGGAAAGGGCGGTTTGATAAATTTCCCTTCCATCATCGAGGAACTCTTTTAGAGTCTTTTGCTGAGAAAAATGGGAGAAATCCGGGAAACGAATCAAAAGAAAGACAGTTTTCCCTTTATAATGTTTTCTTCTCAGTCTTCGGGCTATTTGCTCGGACAGGCTCAAAAGGTATTTTTTTGCCTCCTCCCGGCTATAAGTATCCTGAGGCAGGGTTATAGAATGTCCAACCGATTTAGCTTTTTTCTCCCTACGGGTCGTAAAGCTTTTATCGACATCCTCAGCTAAAAGGACCGGACCTTCATCTAAACCAAGAGCCATGCGGTGTAAAGCTATACCAACCTTACCAAATCTTTCCTCTAATCCGCCTAAGGCGGACACCGGATACCGGGATAACTGGCCGCAGGTCCGGATTCCTAATTTATTCAGATGAAAAGTTAACCTCGGACCTATCCCGCATATCTCTGAGATGGGCAAATCCTTCAAAATCTCAGAGATTTTTTCATCTCTTAACCAGAATAAGCCATCCGGTTTTTTCATATCTGAGGCTAACTTGGCTAAAAGCTTAGTAGAGGCTATTCCCACTGAACAGGTTAATCCTAATTCCTTTTTTATTCTTTTTTTTATCTTCTCAGCTACCTGAAGCGGGTCTCCAAATAATCTCTCGGTTCCAGTTATATCTAAGAAAGATTCATCTATGGAGAAAACTTCAACTACCGGGGTGAACTCTTTATAAATAGTGAAAAGCTTTAAAGAGACCTCCACGTATTTGTCCGGGTGGCATTGAATTAAAATCCCCTGAGGACAGATTTTTTTTGCCTCCCACAGGTTCATCCCGGTTTTAACCCCGTAGGCTCTGGCTTCATAAGAGGCGGTGCTGACCACACTTCTGCCCTTAGGATTGCCGCAGACTATAATCGGCTTGCCCCTTAAAAAGGGATTAGCTCTCTGTTCTACTGAGGCGAAATAGGCATCCATATCGATATGTAAAATGGTTCTTTTCTTCCTCTTAGGTCTCATTTTTTCTCCTTGCCTTGTTCTTGTTAGTGCAGGAATTGTCGTCAAGACCCGTGCCGGAGAATTCCTGCACGAGAATGGTTCGGGTCGCCAGGATTCCGTTGAAAGCGGAAAAATCTAATTCCCGAACCAACCGGGATGCCGATTATAACATACTGCACAGATGTGCAGTTGTCAAGAAGAAAAATGGGGGATAAATCACGAATTAAGAGGTAAGGCAAGGTTTTAGCCTTGCATTGTTTTTTTGTCAACCAGTTCTTTGGACATGGTTGACCTACGCATCTGCGATAATTTTTCGTAGGGGCAGGTTTGAAACCCGCCCCTACATACGTCGAATGTAGGGGTTCGATTTATCGAACCTAAATTTGCTCGTCCGACACGATGGTCGGACGTTACGGATCTTTCGTAGGGGAGGGGTTTGTCCACAGGATCCAAATTCGGATTGAGCTTAGCGAAATCCAGTTTTCTCTGGATCCCCTCCCGTTTTTTTTAGGTAAATCTTACGAATTTCTGGGATTTCCCTCAATAACAGAAATTTTTAAAGAAAAAATTTTAGTCCAAAGTAAAATTGAAGTTGACTTTTGACCGTTTCTATTTTATATAATTAGCGGTTACTTGAAAACAAATCCCATCTTATGGAGGTTAAAAGTGAAGATCACCATCAGCGTAATCAAGGCAGATGTCGGAAGTATCGGCGGACACATTAAGCCCAGTCAGAAGTTAAAGGATACAGTTAGAGATTTCATCCAGGGAAATGGCTTAAAAAAAGGGCTGATCATAGATACCTATATCAGCTCTACCGGAGATGATATAGCTATTCTTATGACTCATAAAAAGGGGAAATTGAATTCTGAAATTCATAAGTTAGCCTGGGATGCTTTTGTGTCTGGAACCGAGGTGGCAAAAAAGCAAGGGCTGTATGGAGCAGGACAGGATCTTTTAAAAGATGCTTTTTCCGGGAATGTGAAAGGGATGGGACCAGCTGTAGCGGAGTTAGAAATAGAAGAGAGGCCGAATGAATCTTTCCTTTTCTTTGCCGCAGATAAGACCGACCCGGGTGCCTATAGCCTACCTTTATATTTAAGTTTTGCTGACCCGATGCATAATGCTGGACTCTTGCTTTCACCTGGCATGGCTAAAGGGTTTAAGTTTACCATTATGGATGTGGGGCATATTGAGGCTGACAGGGTAATTGAGCTTTTTGCTCCGGAAAATATTTATGATATCGCGGCTCTTCTGAGGGATAACCAGAGGTTTGTGGTTGAGTCTATTCATTCCAGAGATACCGGTGAACAGGCAGTTGCAGTCAGCACTACCAGGTTGCACAATATCGCGGGTAAATATACCGGTAAGGATGACCCGGTCTGTTTAGTTAGGGTTCAGGGGAGCTTTCCTGCAACCGGCGAGGTATTGTCACCTTATGGTATAGGTCATTACGTAGCTGGTTTTATGCGAGGCAGCCATACAGGACCTTTAATGCCCTTGAAGGCTAATTCCCCTATCTCCTTTTTCGACGGCCCTCCGGTAGTATCTGCTCAAGCCTTCTCCATGAAAGAAGGGGTGCTGACTGAGCCGGCAGACGCCTTTGACCAGCCTTTCTGGGATTATATTCGGAATATAGTTTCTCAGAAGGCTATAGACATGCGCCGTCAGGGGTTTTCCGGCTGTGCTATGCTGCCTTATTCTGAACTGGAATATGGAGGGATAGTAGAGAAGCTTAAGGAGTTGGATAAAAAGTTTGTGGTAAAGAAATAGAAGAAAGATTAACCCACGTTGAGGGCAACGTGGGTATACCGATTAACGGATAAAAGAACCTTAATCCGTAATCCCGCCTTGCTCTCAAGGTGGGATAATTTACTTCCTTTCTCCAGAACTTTCAAAAATTATACTTGACAGTAAATTTCATAAGTTATATATAATTAACAATTAAGCGGGTGTAATTCAGCGGTAGAATGCAAGCTTCCCAAGCTTGACGTCGAGGGTTCAACTCCCTTCGCCCGCTTTTTTTATTGGAGTTTTTTCCGAATTTGTCATCAAGACCCAAAATCGGGGATCCAGAGGAAAAGTGAAAGTAAAATCGGTTGAAACTAAAAGTTTAGCTGAGAGATATTCAATTCTACCAGGAGATGAAATCCTGGAGATCAATAGCCATCCGATAAGAGATCTGATTGACTACAAATTTCATTCAAGCGAAGAGCAACTATATTTGAAAATCAAAGGTAAATCTGGCAGGATAAGGAAAGTTAAAATAATAAAAAAACCAGATCAAAACTTAGGAATAACCTTTGTGGAAAAAGGTTACAGAGGTTGTGGCAATAAATGTATCTTCTGTTTTGTAGACCAGTTACCTGAAGGCTTGAGGAAACCACTCTATTTTAAAGATGAGGACTACCGGCTTTCCTTCTTGCACGGTAATTTCATCACCTTGACTAATCTTTCTGAACAAGATTTCCAGAGAATAATAAATCAAAGATTAAGTCCCTTATATATATCCGTACATACCACAGATGAATCGCTCCGAAAAAAAATGCTGGGTAATCCGAAAGTACCTGATATTATACCTTTAATCCGCAGATTGGCAGAGAACCGAATCCAGATGCATACCCAGATAGTCCTGTGCCCGGAAATCAACGATGGACTATTTCTGAAGAACTCGATTTACGATCTTTCTTCATTTTATCCCTGGGTAAAATCCTTAGCCCTGGTGCCTGTGGGTTTAACCAAGTTCAGAAAAGGCCTGCCAGAATTAAAGGCGGTTAATAAAGAATATTCAAGAAAGCTCATAAAGTTAGTTGACAATTGGCAGAACCGATTCAGGAAGAAATATAAATCTAATTACGTTTATGCCGCAGATGAGTTTTATCTTTTAGCTGAGCTTGACATCCCCTCAAAAAAATATTATGATGAGTTTTATCAGATAGAGAATGGTGTAGGTCTGGTTCGGAAATTTTTAGATAATTTTAAAAGGAAAGAGAGGCTATTACCACGAAGTCTAAAACATAAATTCAGCTTAACATTGATCACTGGAGAACTAGCAAATAAGTTTATGAGTAGTTATATTCTTGATAAACTAAAAAAGATAAAAAATCTGAAGGTCAATTTAGTTGGAGTGAAGAATAATTTCTTGGGAGAAAGTGTAACTGTCAGCGGTCTTTTATGTGGCAGAGATATACTCAGAACCCTGAAAAAATCTAGAAACGGAGACTTATTCGTGCTGCCACCCAACTGTCTTAATTCAGATGGACTTTTCTTAGATAATTTGAAGCCTTTTGATTTAGAGAAAGAATTAGGTAGAAAAATTGTTCTCGGCTCTTATGATTTAGTTAAATCCTTGTTGAACATATTGCCAAAGGAAAAATCGGGAGTGTAAAACTTCAGGTTTACCAATCATATAAAGCTAAAGTCTCAAGACCTTGAAGGCTTTATACTCCAATATAGAAGACTAAATTAGTTATGTCTTTACCCATCGTAGCCATAATCGGTCGCCCAAATGTAGGGAAGTCCACTCTTTTTAATCGCTTACTTAAAAGAAGACTGGCAGTGGTAGATGACAGACCCGGTATAACCAGAGACAGAAATTATGCCCCCTGTACCTGGAACGGTAAAAGCTTCTATCTGGTAGATACCGGAGGTCTTTTGCCCTCGACCAAAGACGACCTGGAAAAACAGGTTAAAGCTCAAGTTGAAAGTGCCATAGCTGAAGCAGACTTAATCTTATTTTTGATCGATAACAAAGTAG
>Ga0209979_1000802_pt1 | contig 38572 bp, 32 predicted proteins | sample AnhtaG_FD_183114 | JGI IMG/M metagenome (GOLD analysis project Ga0209979, IMG submission 183114) | Deep subsurface microbial communities from Anholt, Denmark to uncover new lineages of life (NeLLi) - Anholt_01485 metaG (SPAdes) (version 2) | ecosystem: Environmental > Aquatic > Marine > Oceanic...
AGGACAGAGGACAGAGGACAGAGGACAGAGGACAGAGGACAGAGGACAGAGGACAGAGGACAGAGGACAGAGGACAGAGGACAGAGGACAGAGGACAGAGGACAGAGGACAGAGGACAGAGGACAGAGGACAGAAGACAGAAGAGGCGACACGAACTACGAATTAAGGAGGTTTCTATGAAGTTTGAAAGTCAATTGTTAAAAGGTATTGCCCCGGTGGTTGTCCTGGAGATTCTTTCTCGCGGCCAAATGTACGGCTACGAATTGAGCGAGGCAATAGAGCAGCGAAGCGGCGATATCCTGACGCTCGGTAAAGGGACGCTGTACCCGCTGCTTTACAATCTGGAAGCCAGGAAACTTGTAAGGGGTAAATGGGAGACGGCTGAGTCCAGCCGAAAGAGACGATATTACTCCATCACCAGCAGGGGCAAAGGCCGGCTGGCAAAGCAAAAGGAACAGCTCAAGGAACTGCAAACCGGCCTGAATCTTATCTTCAGCAAAGCACTTACGCCGGCTTGAAGGCCCAAGAAAAGAATTCGCCACGAAGACACAAAGGCACAAAGAAATTAAAAATTAAAATTAAAACTTAGTGTCTTGGCGCCTTTGTGGCTAAAAAAATACTGGAGACCTGTGTTATGGAGAAGAAATCTTCGGATACCAATTTACAAAATCTTCCCGCCTGTGCAGTCGAGTTTATAAAGCTGGTTATCAAGAAGATGCGGTATCGCAGGGAAGTTCGGCTGGATGTGCAGGCGGAATTAGCAGCGCATTTTGAAGATGAGCTAAAAGATTTGGCAACCGATGATGAAAAGGGGCAAAAGGCCCAGCAGTTAATCGCCGGCTTCGGCGATGTGAAACTGTTAGCTGTTTTATTGCGTCGGGCCAAAAAGCGCTGCCGACCGCTGTGGCGAACAATGGCCGCAAGGGCATTTCAAGCTGTCGGCGTGTTAATTTTGTGTTTTATTCTTTATGTCGTCTGGTTCTTGACCGGCAAGCCGGTTATTACTACCGATTACGTTGCCGAGCTTAACCGCATGGTTCGCCCCGTCGCTGATGAATCGCTCAACGCGGCGTCTTTATATAACAAATCCATCGAAGTATTTGAAAACCTCCCCGTTGAAATCTCAAAGGTATTGGGGAAAAAATATTATGAAGTGACTGAAGAAGATAAGCAGCTTATTGAAAAATGGCTGACTGACAATGACCTAGTGCTAAAGCAAGTTATTGCCGGCACTCAGAAACCATATTACTGGCAGCATTACGAAGGCGACGAAATGCTCTCCGTGCTTTTGCCTCATCTTTCCGGCTATCGCAATGCAGCTCGTGCTCTTTGCTGGCGTGCCCGGTTACTTGCCGAAAAGGGACGATACGAAGATGCTTTTGGTGATATAAAATGCTGCTACCGCTTTGGCCAACATATAAGAGGGGATAAGACCCTGGTTGAGCAGCTTGTAGGAATTGCAATTGAAGCTTTGGCTATTCAGATGCTCAGCGGCATTCTTAGTGAGCACGAGATGGATTCAGCCGAATTAGCTGCGCTGCAAAAAGACTTTGAGCAAATGGTTGCCGGTGAGGATTTTATAGTAAGTTTTGAAGTGGAAAAAATGTGTGTGTATGACGAAATCCAGCGATGTTTTACTGAAGACCGCTTTGGCGGCGGGCATTTATATCTTGAAAGACTTACGAGAATTTTGCCTCTTATAACTGGAGATGACGGAAGCATATTCAAACTTATGTTAAATAACAAAGCCTTGACGACATCGCTGCATGTTTTATTCACTCATCCTAACAAGCAGCAAACCGGAGAGATGGTTGACCGTTACTATGCTTTTTGGGCCAAGGTAGCTCGCAAGACTCCCGCTCAGATTCGTGCCGAAGGAATAGATATCGATAAAGAGGCTATGGAAATTATCAAGGGCAACGTATTGCTCGAAATTCTGACTCCGGCACTTAGTAGGATAAGCGAATTAAGTCATCGAAACAGGGCTGATGTTGAAGCAGTTTTAACGATAATAGCTATATTGAGATACGAGCAGGATTCAGGCGGCTATCCGCAGAATTTAGAACAACTGATAGCTGATGATTATCTTAAAGAATTGCCCCTTGACCCTTTCAGTGATAAACCATTGGTCTACAAGAAAACGCAAGATAGTTTCATCCTCTACAGTGTCGGCCGTAATTTCACCGATGATGGGGGAGTATACGGCAAGGACAGAAAAGGTAAGCCGAGGTTGTGGTATTCTCTCGATGGCGATGCGGTTTTCTGGCCCGTGCCGAAATTGCAGCTAAAGCAATAGCACCATTTCACGAGAATATGGGGAAATTCTTGAAATTTTATTTGACACGCCATATCATATCCCACAAAGTACATACAACAAAATAGGTTATGTCGCCTGAAAAAAGCAGCCAACGTAACAGCAAAACCTAAAACATTTTTTTACAGGAGGTTCCTATGAGTTCTGGACGATGCCCTTTACACTGTGATGTCCATCACAAGTGCACACGCCGCGATTTTCTACGCGGCTCGACGGTATTACTTGCCGGCTCGTCGCTGCTGGGCGGCTGCGCATCTTTGTGGCCGCGGGGGATGGTAATGGCTCCGCTGCGTCCATCCGGCCCGGCGTCGAAATACGTCCCGACCATCAAGGCGGCGTTCGTGCGGCGAAAAGAAGATTACGGTATGTGGTGGCCGGGCGCAGTCTATGATGGTGAAGCGGCACGGCGAAAGTACACCGCGCAATTGATGGAAACGGCCGGGACGCTCAGCGTGAAATTCGATTTGCGGCCCGAACCAATCTATAGCCCTGCTGAAGCCGACGCCTGGCTGGCTGAGGCCAAAGCCGCCAGCGTCGATGGGTTGATGGTAATGCTGCTCGACCGGCAACAGCACGCCTGGCCTACGGCACAGAAGGCGGTCGAGACCGGCATTCCAACCGTTATCTTTTCGCCGGTCGGCACCTCGTTCACCACCAATACTATCCGTCTGGCCGATACTCCCGGCTGTGTTATTTATTCGACGGACGATTTCAGCCAGGCGGCTTACGGGATGAAGATGCTCAAGGCCGGGCCGAAGATACGCCGTGCACGCTGCATTGTACTAAAGGGTAAGAGGCGGTTCGAGCAGTCAAGGGCCGCCGACTTGGGAATCACCTGGCGGTACGTGCCGGTGAAGACCTACCTCGACGAATACCGCAGCATGCCCGTTACCGATGAGGTGGTGGCTCTGGCGGAGGACTACATGCGACGGGCACGCCGACGCAACGGGCCGACCCGGCAGGACGTCATCAACGGCGCCAAGGGCTACTTCGTGGCCCGCAATATCCTCGAGCGTGAACAAGGCGATGCCATCTCGATAGCTGGCTGCGTGACTATGGTAGTGGAAAGGCCGTGTATAGCGTGGTCGCGTTTTAATGACGAGGGGACGCCCGCGGCTTGTGAGGGCGATGAAGGCGCCGCCGCTTCGCTGCTGGTCGTGCGGCATCTGTTGGACCGGCCCGGATTCGTGCAGGACCCCGTGGCCGATACTGCTCACAATGCCGTCATCGGAGCGCACTGCGTTTGTGCAACGCGTCTGAATGGTTTCGACAAGCCGCCCGAACCCTTCGACCTGACGCATCACCACGGCAACCAGGACGCCACGGTACGTACTTTGTGGCGCAAGGGGCAGCGCGTTACCGCCGTTGACGTCCAGCCGGGCAAACCGACGAAGATGCTTATCTCAGCCGGCACGGTGTTGGGCAATGTCGATGTGCCGCCGGCCGGCGGATGCGTGGTCTCAGTGAGGGTGAAGTTCGACGGCGATCAGGAGGTGCTGAGCTTCCCCGGCTTCCACCAGGTATTCTTCTACGGTGATTACAAGCGGCAGCTCGTGGAGTTCTGCCGGCTGTTCAACTTCGAAGCGCAGGTGGTCTGATGAATCCGCCGGCCTGGCTATGGCAATGTGGTTGTTGGCCTGTGTGAGAACAAAAGCCGAACAAGCTCACTTTTTACATTTTGCTTGCTCGGATTAAAGGTAAGTAAAACTGATTTGCAGAAAGAATTGTATTAGTAGTTTGTGCTTCGCTGGGCTTTGCGTATGCGCCGGCGATTCTTCTCCGAAGGTTTCTCGTAGTAGGCATTGCGCTTCATATCTCTAATCAAGCCCTCTTTTTCGCAGAGCTTCTTGAAGCGTCTTATCATTTGCTGAACTGATTCGCCTGTACGCGATTTGACTCTTAACATAAACAAAGACCCTTTCAACGCTTACAAATTAAAAGCAATGGGAAAATAATATTATGTTTTAGTTCGTCAAAAATATTAAGACCCATTAGCATAATGTAAATTTTATGTTTTTCAAGTCGAAAAAATCTCTGCCGGCAGTTTTTGGTGAAAAAAAGGCCTCTTTAGCTGAAAAAAACGCGAATGTTAGTTGAAAAAACCTGTAAATTTGTCGAATATCAGGACATTCTTGAGTAATATGGGAAAATATGCTAAAATAGAAAAGCAAAAAAGTGGTTTTGGAGGTGTTTTTTAGTTGGAGAAATTTCGTCAGACGCTGAGAGTCAGAAAAGAGCGTGCCATTTTAGTGGGTGCTGTCCTGCGCACCCCGGACGGCGGAGACGATTTAGTTGAGCTTACCGCGCTGGCTGAAAGTGCCGGGGCGGTCGTCGTCGATAGATTTCAGCAGAAAATCCGCACAATAAATCCCACCACATATATAGGTAAAGGCAAAACCGACCAGCTCGGAGAACGAGTCAAGCGGTTCAAAGCGGATGTTGTGATATTTGACAACGACCTGTCGCCGCGCCAAATTCGTGAGCTTGAAGAGATTATCAAAGTCAAAGTCTTAGACCGCAGCGAGTTGATTCTGGACATATTTGCAACCAGGGCAAAGACAAAGCAGGCCAAACTTCAGGTCGAGCTGGCACAACTCGAATATACATATCCGCGATTAACGAGGATGTGGTCGCACCTGGACAGTGTAGCCGGGGCGGGTGGCGCAACCGCTGCTGGTGTTGTCGGCGGCATCGGTACCAGAGGGCCGGGCGAACAGCAATTGGAAATCGACCGGCGATTGGTCAACAAACGAATCACCGAGCTCAAGCGCAAACTCGCCGATATCGACAGGCGCAGGATTCGCGAGATTGACGGTAGAAGCGGGCTGTTCAAAATCTGCCTTATCGGATACACAAACGCAGGCAAAAGCACACTCTTAAACGTCCTCACCGATGCAGATGTCTTTGTCGAGGACCGGCTCTTTGCGACGCTGGATACGCGAACAAGAAAATGGGCGCTGGGTAGGGGGGCTGAGGTGCTTTTGAGTGACACCGTTGGTTTTTTGAAAAGTCTGCCTCATCAATTGATTGCGTCGTTCAAGGCGACGCTGGAAGAGGCAGTCAACGCTGATTTGCTGCTGCATATCGTCGATGTCTCGAACCCCGATGCACTGAAGCAGATTGACTCCGTCAATAAGGTCCTGGAAGAGATCGGCTGCGCTAAAAGGCCGACTTTAGAGGTGCTTAACAAAGTTGATATTGTCAAAAAAATCGGCGAGCTTGAGATGCTGCAAACGCTGTTCCGCGATGCGGTGTGTATATCGGCTAAGACGGGCTTCGGCCTGGAGCAGTTGAGCGAGGCGGTGTTAGCAAAGTACAAGGGGGCTATTGTTCTGCTGCGGGTCAGCAGTAGTCAATCCGACGGCAAAGTCCAGAGCTTTCTGCGGGCGTATGGGACAATCGTTAAGGAGCACTATTTGGATGGCTCCGTCCTGATTGACGCCACACTCGGCCGAAACCAGCTACCCGGCTTGAAAAGACTTCAGCCCGACAAGCTCGAAATCCTCCAGAGCTAACTGAGTTCGTAGTTGGTAGTTCGTAGAAAAATTAGCCACGAAGGCGCAAAGAGAAATTAACCACAGATTTCACTCCCTATGGGATGCCTTACGGCAAGATTGCGCTGAGGGATATAGTTAGGAGTTGCACGAATTTGCTCTGTTTTTCGTTGATTTTCAACTACAAAGCTGGTATATTTTCACAAATAGTGAGGAGATTTCCAGTATTTCCTCTTAAAGCGACACGATGCAGCGGTGCCCTTTTTGGTCTGAAAAAGGATAAAAATTTTTGACAAGCTCACGATATTACTCGTTCTGCGAGCTGCTGGTTAGAATATATTACTTAGTTAGTCAGAGGAGACATGCCATGTGTCATTCACGTCACTACGGTTCGTGCGTTGGTTGCCATCACGGGATCACCAGACGCAGCTTCGTCAAGGGCTGTGGGATGGCCCTGGCAACGGCTGGCTGGGCGGTTTCGGGGATAAGCCCGGCCGGCGAGCCAAAGGACAGGCCGGTTCGGGTCGGCTTGGTCTTCTTGTCGAGGCCAGGCTCGAGCTGGCCGTACCCGGAGTTTGATGTTGAGGTGAGGGAGAAGAAAATCCTCAAGCTGCTGAGGGTGGGCTGTCCAGGTATTGAGTTTGTGCCTGTGCCCGTCCGCAGTTCAGGTGACATACTAAAAGCGGTATCGATGAAGGACCAGGTCAACGGCTATCTGGTCTACGTCGTTACGCTGACTTGGCCCCTCACGGGAGCGATCACAGCAATCGGGAAACTTGGCAAGCCGATGGTCGTGGCTGATGAATACCTGGGCGGGTCGGGTGTCTTCCTGGTCGGTTACAGCAGGCTTTGTCGGGAGGGAATTCCAGCCTGCGGCGTGGCGACCACACGGATGAGCGATTTGGTGGCCGTGGCCCGCTGCTTTGCGGACCTGAAGCCCAGCACTACGCCTGAGGCATTCGCCCAAAAATGCCAAAAAGTTTACCGGAAGACCTTCGCCCCGGTTGGCGAGATGAAGTGCATCGCGGACCCCGTCAAGCTTACCGACATCGGTCAGGGCGCCTCGCGGTTCAAGAAGTCGCGGTTCCTGATTGTCGGACGTGGCAGGTCGGGCCAAGAGCAAGATTTCCTGGGTGCCAAGGGAATCTACATAGGGTTCGATGAGTTCAACGCCTTTTACGACCAGGTCGACCGGCAACGGGCCGCCGAGTGGGCCGACCGGTGGACGAAAAAGGCCGACAAAGTCGTCGAGTCTACACCAGAGTGGATTCGCAAGGCCGGCGCAGTCTACCTGGCCACTCTCGAATTGCTCAAGCGATACGACACCGACACGGTGACTATGAATTGCCTTGGAGGATTCGGTGCAGGACAGCTGGCCGCGTATCCTTGCCTCGGGTTCATGCAACTGCTTAATGACGGCGGGCACGGCGTCTGCGAGGCCATGCCCGATGATACGTTGAGTATGCTCATGGCTCGAATCCTCACAGGCCGACCCAGCTACGTCTCCGATCCGGTACTCGATACGGCGAAAAACCAGGTCGTTTACGCCCACTGTGTGGCGACGACCAAGGCCTTTGGCCCAGAAGGGCCGTCGAATATGTATCGCATCCGAACGCTCCATGACCTCGATCCCCGTGGGACCTGTGCCCAGTCGTTCTTGCCCGTGGGCTATATGACCACCTCGTTCCGCACTAACTTCGCCCGCAAGACCATGATTATTCACCAGGCCAAGTCGGTCGGCAACCTTGACGCCGCTCGCGGCTGCCGCACCCAACTCGTCGGCGAAGTCCGCGGCGATATCGGCAAGCTGTTCGACCAGTGGGACCGGTTTGGCTGGCATCGGGTGACGGTTTTCGGTGACGTAAAAGAACCGCTGATCGAATTCGGTAAGGCTCTGGGACTCGGAGTGGTAGAAGAGGCGTGATGGCCGCACGAGACACGTTGCGGCCGGTGATGATGGCATCGATTACCGCTGAAGAGGCAATCAAGACTGACGTAAAGCACCTTGACGGTGTTAACATAGGCTTTAAGCCGTTTGTTGATGAGTGGCTCGACTTTTGCCCGCCGGGCTCGCCGTTAAATGAGAGCAGAAATTGGCTTGTTGGCTTAATCTGTATCCTGAGCCATGATTGCTCTTACTGCTTGACTTTGGTGCGCTGATGTTGAGAAAAAGACGCGTTAAAAAATAATCAAAAGTCGGTTTGCGTTTTTTTAAATTCCTCTTATAGTCAAGTTTCGCACTTTTTTATTAAGGAAAACCTTATGGAACAAGCGCTTACACGCCATTTTGTATTTTATGCATGTTCGGTAAAAACCTCGAACTTGCCAAAAATAATCCGACCGTCTTCAAATCGGCCTATTGGTGTAAATTGCCTAAGTTAACGCATTGGCAAAAGTGCGAAAGTTCACTTATACTATTAGTTATAAACTATGCTTATCAGGTTTTTGAAGTGGTTTGTCCGAAAAATGCCGCTTAATGGCTATCGAGTCCGGCCGAGTAGCCGGATAGGAGTTATTGATGGGAAGACCCGTTTACTTTGTGAAAAAGGAAAGGAGCACTAAAATGACGAAGCTGGGATTTACTCTTACATTTTTAACTGTGGTGGGTTGTTCGCTGGTTCTGGCTGGTTGTGACCGTGGTGAGGAGCAAAAAGCCCTTGAAGAAACAGAAGCAAAAGCGGAACTTGCTGCCGTTATTCAGGACCGTGATAGGCTGCAAGAGCAGGTCGGTGAACTTACTGAAGGGCGGGACGAGGCGGTTGCCAAGGCAAAAACCGCTCAAACCACAATAGAAAACCTGATGAATCAGTTGAAAGCACAGATGGAAAAGGTCGCTGCGCTTCAGGAGCAGAACAAGGAGCTACAGGCGATCATTGACGAGTTACTATTCGGTTATGAGACTGAGTATGTAACGGAAGAGGTCGATCCAAACCGCGCTCCAGACGTCCACTTTGTCCCAACGCCCCAGGACGTGGTGGACAAAATGCTGGAGTTAGCGAGAGTCCAGAAGGACGATTTGGTCTATGACCTGGGCTGTGGAGACGGCCGGATTGTTGTGACGGCGGCCAGGAGGTACGGCTGCAAGGCCGTAGGTTACGACATAGACCCGCAGCGTGTGAAAGAGTCGCTGGAAAACGTGGAGAAGAACAAGGTTGGACACCTGGTTAGAATTGAGCAGAAGGACATCTTCACCCTCGACCTCAGCGAGGTAAACGTAGTCACTCTCTACCTGCTTCCGAGCCTGAATGTGAAGCTGATACCGCAGTTGGAGAAGCTCAAGCCCGGCTCGCGGATTGTCTCTCACGACTTCGCAATGGAAGGAGTAAAGCCGGACAAGGTCGTTAAGCTTACTTCTAATGAGGACGATGACGAACATGAGATCTATCTGTGGACCTCGCCGCTCAATCATGAAGTTGCCGAAAAAGAAGTTGGCTTATTTTCTAAGTGATTTGTTAGACGGCTGTGACCAATAAAAAACCCGCTCTTCAAACCCCGGAGCCGCTTTGGAAAATGAAGTTGAACCTTCTGCCTCGGCTTGGGTGCGGTGATGGTATGTATAAAACGCCATTAGCTTTTTGGAGGGGAAACAAACGATGTCGGAAATCAATTCCATTGACGAGATTTTGGAATTTGCGATTGCCAGAGAAGTGGAAGCTAACCAACTCTATATGTATATGGCCGGCCGGATGGAAAATCCGGAGATGTCTCAGGTATGTGAAGATTTAGCGAAGGAAGAGTTGGAGCACAAGGCCAAACTGGAACTGGAAGTTATGAAAAGAGGTGAAGTGGTACAGGATTTTGATGTATCCAATTATATGATAGACGTTGGCAATGAGATGGATATGGATTATCAGGAGTTGCTCATTTTTGCGGTTAAAAAAGAGCAAATTTCGATTGACCTCTATAATGACCTGGCGGCCGTAGTTAAAGACGAAGAATCTCGCGAAGTGCTTTTGACGCTGGCTAAGGAAGAGACCGAGCACAAGCAGCGATTCGAGATTGAATGTGACCGTCTGAACGCAAAAACTTAAACATTCGGACTCTTACTGCTCGGCTTGCCCAGCATCCAGCACCAAAAGAGCTTCGGCTCACGCCGTTTTGGTGCGGTGATGTTACGCAAGAAACGCTGAAATGCTCGTCAACGGAGCAATTGCCTTTCTTGCGCAAGCTCGGTACTATATGAAAAAGCGAAACCTCCGAAACTTGGCGAAATTAATGGTAAATGGGAAATTCCAGATAAGAGCGGTCAGATGTAAAGGCTTGTTCGGCTGAAACGTGGTAGAGGATTCTTCTTACATGGGACCAGGTATTACAAGAATGTTGCGAGTTCTCTTGATTATCGCAAGTTTGCCTGTTGTCGTGCGGGGCAGCGGCTACGATTCGGGCAATGTGCTTTCCAACGGCGATTTCGAGAAGGGCGACCTTTCGGAGGCGGCAAATGATGCCATGGGGCGCTATCCCTGGTTTAGTGGCAACAGCGGCGGCAACACGATTGCGGCTACAAGTAAAAAGAGCAACAGTGGCGTGTTCTCTCTCGAGTGGAACCCTATCGGCTGGAACGTTAAAGACGACGGGACAGTGGAGGACGCCAGCACGTTTATTGTTGTATCTTGCGGCCGGTACACTTCGGGTGGGGCCGATGCGATAAGGTTTTCGGGCTTCGTGAACACTTCGTTGTTGAAACCGAAGTTAAGCGTTCAGGTGATTCTGGCCAATGATACTTTCAGTCGGTGGAACGTTGATACGATTCTTTCCGCCGGTGTAGCCGGCTGGCAGCAGTTCAATGTGACAATGCCGGTCAGCAGCCAGGACAAATTCATTTTCGCCGCCTTCAAGGCGCTTGGTGCCGCCGGTGTTGGAGCCGGGAGTTCTGCCGTTTATATCGACGGCTTGTCGCTTGTTTACACGGGAAAGACCAGCAAAGCGCCCATAAAGACCGTTGAAACAGTACAGAGTATAGCGGCCGTCGTCGGGGACAGGCCCTTCTTTATGGGCTTTACGCCGTTTCCCTGGGACGTAACGCCCGCGGCGGTACAGAGTACTTACAAGGGGATCACGGCAAACGCAGATATCATCTGCCATCATTTTGATGATGGAGTTCCGTGGCCCGAAGCGTTGGAGGATAAGCCGTTTTCAGCACATCTGCGCAACGACTGGAAGACGCGGAAAGACAACACGCCTGAGGGTTTCAAGGTGTTCGTGGCAGTGACGCCTCTGGATATGTTCCGCAAAGGTATGGCTCTGTACCACGGCGAGAAAGAAAATATGCCTTTGCCGAAGTCATTTAGGGGCAAAACGTTTGACGACCCCGAAATTGTGAAGGCGTATCTAAACTATTGTCGTCGGGTGGTGAAGTACTTCAGGCCGGATTATCTCGCCATTGGGATAGAGGTCAACGAGTTGATACATAATTCGGCTGACAAGTGGCCTGGATTTGTCAGACTGTACAGACATGTTTACAGCCGGTTGAAGAACGACCATCCGCAAATGCCAATCTTTGCCACTTTTACCCTTCATAATATGCTGCAGGAAGGCTGGAGCGATATCGAAAGCCAGCGAACGAAGGTCAAGGAGTTCCTTGCGGAGGTTGACATAGTCGGAATAAGCTTCTACCCGTTTATTAAGACTGTCGGCCCCCCGGAGAGGCCCGTCGAAGCCTTCGACTGGTGTCGTAAGTTCGCCGGTGACAAACCCATTGCCATTACCGAAACTGGTTTTCCCGCTGAGCCGACACGTCTGGAGGATTTCAAGGTGAATCTGCCGGGCAGTCCGCAGAGTCAGGCGACGTATTTTGAAACGCTTCTGAGCGCGGCCCATCGTGACCAGTATCTTTTCGTGATTGCCTTTCTCTACCGGGACTATGACGCACTTTGGGAGAAGATAAAGGTTGGCATGTCAGGTGACTGGGCGGCGGCCTGGCGGGATTGCGGCCTGGTGGATGGCGCCGGAAAAAAACGACCCGCCTATGAAGTCTGGGGAAAGTATTTCAACGCAAAATATTTACGCCGGCAGAACACTCCTGAGACAGCTCGGCGATGAGGCCGACCGGCAATTGCTGTTTCTTTGCGTTGAGAGGCCTGCATGGAATGCTGACAATTTCTTTGAAAGGTGGGAAAAATACCGGGAAGATGTTAGAACAAATGGAAATGAGGGCAGGCCGAATTGAAACCGATGAGCAAAAACATAGCTCAGAAAATGTTCAAGAGGGGTGAAAATGTTTGAGCGTTTTACAGACCGTGCACGCAAGGTTATGGCGCTGGCCAACCAGGAGGCGAAGCGATTTAACCACGGATATATAGAGACCGAACACGTTCTTTTAGGGCTGGTCAGGGAGGGCAGCGGAGTGGGTGCTGCGGTCCTGAAGAACCTGGAGGTGGATATAAAGAAGCTGCGTCTGGAGGTGGAAAAACTGGTCAAGAGCGGGCCTGATATGGTTACGATGGGCAAACCGCCGCAGACGCTGCGGGCCAAGAAGGTCATCGAGTACGCCATCGAAGAGGCCCGGTCACTTAACCATAATTATCTTGGCACAGAACATATTCTCCTGGGTTTATTGAGAGAAACTGATGGTGCCGCAAATCATGTTCTTACGGCTCTTGGATTGAAATTGGAGGATGTGCGTCAGGAGGTGTTGAATCTCCCTGGGCCTGGTGCTGTTGAGAAGAAAAAATCTGAACAAAAGCCAACAATTATTGCCCGCTGCAAATCTTATTTGAAAGGAAAGGGACCGGTTATGAACCGGAAACAGATGATTTGCCTTTGGATAGGTATAGCTGTAATGGTGCTGATGGGTCTTTTCCCGCCTTATAGATGGGGTGATGATTCTTTTTTATTTGATATGGAAGCAGATGCTATAGAATTTGCCAAACTATTCATTCAGTGGTTTATAGTTGCTCTTGTAACAGGTGGCCTGATTTATACTTTCAAAAGCAAAAAACCAAAAAATGACTAAACCAGCCACCCTTTGACTGCTCGGCTTGTGTGCGGTGATGGTAAGAAGGAAACGCTGAAGCGTGACTCGTCGCTCGTGCCCCGTGGCTTGGGGTTCGTATTTCGTGAAGTGTATCTCGGCCAAATCGTGGCTTGCACTCAAAAAAAATACCAGTTACAATACCGGATGGCGTATACTTAAATTAAAGGCCAGCAATTAAACCTAAAGGAGGTATGCAAATGCCTGAGAACGTAATTGGAAAGGTATCAGATTTCTTTGCCCGACCTGTAGTAGCCGCTATCGAGTTAACAGCAGCTTTAAAAGTGGGGGATAAAATCCACATTAAGGGTCATACTACCGACCTTGAACTGATTGTTGACTCAATGCAGATTAACAATGTAGATGTTAAAGAAGCTAAAGCAGGAGACTCTGTTGGAGTAAAGGTTAGCGAGCGGGCAAGGGGTGGGGATACGGTCTATAAGGTTACCGACTGAGTTGTGGCTTGCACTCAAGAATGCCTCAGTCTCAAAATCGCTTAAAGAATCTTTAGACTACGCAGGATTTAAATTCGCTGGCAATGGCTGTCTTACCCTCGAAGCGGTGATGTTGAGAAGAAAAAACTAAACGTGGCCAAGAGATGATTTTGAGGTAATTGAGTTAAAATGGCTGGGAAAGAATATTCAAGTTATCAGCGGGATGTTATTTCCAGATATTATGACAAACTCGATGCGATAACGCTGGGCAGGTTACAGGAATTGGTGGGCCGGCTTTACCTTGCCGACAGCGAGGCCAAGCAGGCTCGGCTCTGGGAGAGGGCGCAGAAGGCGATGGTGACCCTTAAGATAAAGCCTGCGATAATTGAGCATATTATGAACAAGAAGGACGTGACTGTTCTTGCGAAGAATATTGAGGACTGGCTCAATGCTTCGAGACGGTAATTTGCCCACAACTTTCGGGACGATAATAAAACCGTAAACCCCAATATTGTTATTATAAAAAGGGGCTTGCGTGCGGTGGTGGCAAGAAAACTTAAATTGCAAAACGAAAAGCGTAAAGCCACAGCGTAAAATTCAAAAACACATTTCTCCGAGATACCCCGGGTCCTAATATCAAGATTGACATTCGTGGATGAGGGTGGTTTAATTGGCCTCTATGTTCAAGAATATTTCCATAATCGGCGATGGCGGGATGGCCACGGTGATGGCTATTTTGCTCTGTGAGAAAAGATTAACCGCAGAGGGCGCAGAGAAAAAATTAAAATCAACGATTCGCAGCAACTCGGTGGTGAAAGAAAAACCAGGCGTTAAAATGTGGGGTTACGACCGTGAGCAGTTGAAGCAGATAGAGTTGAGCCGCGAAAACAAAAGATTTCTGCCCGGCTATAAACTGCCCGCTTCTCTGCTATTTGAGCCGGACGATGAGCATATAATGACAGGTGCCGACCTGATTGTCTCTGCTGTGCCCTGTCAGTTTATGCGCCAGGTCTGGAACCGCCTGAAAGATTACGTTCCCGAGGGTGTGCCCATCGTCTCGACTGCCAAGGGCATTGAGAATGATACGCTGCTGCGTCCGACCCAAATACTTGCCGACGTGCTGAAAGGGAAACTCAAAACTAAAAACTTAAAACTTAAAACTGCCGTTCTCTCCGGGCCTACGATTGCCGATGAGCTGGCCAGAAGGCTTCCGGCGACGGCGTGCGCTGCGTCGAGCGATGAGGAATTGGCCAGGGAGGTCCAATACACTTTCAATTGTCCCTGGCTGCGTGTTTATACCAATACCGACATTGTCGGGGTCGAATTAGCTGCGGCTTGCAAGAACATTATTGCTATTGCCGCAGGAATTATAGACGGTATGGGGGCCGGCGATAACGCCAAGGCGGCCCTTTTGTGCAGGGGACTTGCCGAGATAACCAGATTGGGCGTCGCAATGGGTGCAAGGCCGCAGACGTTTGCAGGATTAACCGGCCTTGGCGATTTGGTGACAACTTGCATTTCGCCAAAGGGAAGAAACCGCTCGTTCGGCGAAAGGATAGGCAAAGGGCAAACTATAGAGCAAGCGCAAAGGGCCACTGAATCGGTTATCGAAGGCATTGCTACCTGCAAATCGGTAATTGCGCTTGCGGGCCGATATAATGTTGAGATGCCGATTACGCAGGCGGTCTATGAAGTGCTGTTTGAGAACAAGGCGATACAAACGGCAGTTGCCGATTTGATGAAAAGGCAGTTGAAAGCTGAGTGAATCAGGCACTAAGGCACAAAGAAAGATTAACCGCGGAGGACGCAGTCCTCGGGACTCCTCCGCAGGATGCCTTACGGCATTACGGAGAGAACGCGGAGAAAAAAGCAATAATCAGTAAAAGAAGCTGCGGATTGCGCAGATTTCACTGATTTAATCGACGTAGAAAATTCCCCATTTCCTGAAGATTTGCCACGGTCAGGGTTGTCCTGCATTGAGGGGGCTCAATATCTAAAAATGGACGTAAAAGTTTGTCCTATAAGGTTTGTTTTTTGCTCATCCGATAAAAATTCCACACATCGCAACACCTTTTTGAAAAGAGAAAAACTTTATTTTGTTTGGAAAATTTATTGTTTTTCAAAAGTTTTTTCTCACTTCAAGACACTTTTCAGACGTCCGTAAGCCGAAACTGTTATGAATTTATCTTCGGTCAGCAATTAAAATTGCGGATTTTATCGGCAGTGTAATCAGTTTTTCGTAATACTTTGCAGAACAACGTCCGAATATTTTTGTCGGCGGTTGGCGGGTCGGTGGGCTGTTTCTTATATTTTAATTAGTACCGCACCAATTCCCCTAATGGGGACGCCTGATTGGTGCGGGATGCGCCCAAGTAATTTAATGCGGGTATTAACTTTGAACGATGATGAGGTTAGGAGCAGGGAGTCCATTTTGTGAGCCGTCGGAAAATGGGAGCCCGCACGAGTGTTAGAGGCGTGAAACGTGGTGGCAGATGCGCTCTTGTGGATGGAATTGATATGCTTTGGTTTTTGAAAAACCGCACATATTCGATTGGTGTGGATATGGGACAAGACAGCCTGAAGCTGGTTCAGCTTGGGGAAGACGGAGGGCATATAAGTGTAATTGCCGGCGGCAGTGAAAATCGGCCTAAGAACGTGAAACCCGGCAGCGCCGGTTGGCAAAGATGGGCCATCGAAGCTATACGTAAATTGACAGCAAACGGAAGATTTCGGGGCAGAGAGGTGATAGCGGCAATACCGGCAAGTGAGATGTTTATTGACCATATAAGAATGCCGAAGGTGGATGATGATAAACTGTCGGATGCTATCTGTTCAAGGATAAAGCAAAAGTTGCCGTTTGAACCTGATGACGCAATGATAAAGTACATCCCGACGGAGGGGGACAATGTTCTGGTGATAGCAGCTGAGCGCAAGATTATTGATAGACATCTGGCGGTGTACGAAAAGGCCGGCCTGACGATTAAGTCTATCGGTGTTTGGCCGGTAGCACTAACGGACAGCTATACCAGGTTTTTTGCCAGACGCAAAACAGATGTTGAAGTGGTTGCGATGCTGCTTGATATAGAGGCGAACTGTACGAATGTTGTAATTTGTCGCCATAAGACACTACTTTTTGCTCGTTCGATACCGATAGGAGCCAACCAGCTCAATGGTGATGAAATAGTAACGAGATTGGTATTGGAATTGACTTCCTGCAGACGGCACTTCGCCTCGATGCACCCAAAGGCCCGAATAGAGCGTTTGATTTTCCTTTCGGGTCAGGCCGTAGATAAAGACATATGCACGAAAATAGCAAAGCAGTTGGAAATGCCGGCACAGATGGCTGATTGTCTGGCAGCGGTGAAAATGGCTAATCCATATCGTTCGGGAAAGGCCCCCAAACGCCCGGAAGAGTGTTTGGGACTGCCGATAGAGAGAAGGAATTGTCGGGTCAATTGGGCTACTGCCTTCGGGCTTAGCTTGTCATAGGCATAAGAGAGAGTGGGTTAAAAAATGCTTAATATAAATTTTGTGCCTGATGATTACATGCAAAGCAGCGAATCCCGCAGAACAAACTTGATGTATCTTGTGTTGCTTGGGGTAGTAATGGGGGCATTGGGCGGCTCGTTTGTGACTATCAAGCTGCGTCAGCGTGCTTTCAGAGCTAAGGGAGAACTTGTAAATGCAAAAATGGTCCGGGCACGAGAGGCCATAGACCAATTTGAAGAGCTTCAAAGAAAGCGCAAGGTGATGATGAAGACGGCTCTTACCACCGCAGAACTGCTTGAGCCGGTGCCGAGAAGTGTTTTGTTGGCGTCGTTGACGAATAACCTGCCGCCGGGGGTGTCGCTTTTACGACTGAACCTGGTTCAGAAGGAGCCGAAGCAGGTGGGCCGTGTTGCCGGGCCGGCCAATAAATACAAACAAGCCCAGGCCAAAAAGGCGACGGGAGCTCAGGCGGAAGTGTCACGAGAGAAATTGTTAGAGACACATATAGATATTGGAGGTATGGCTCCGAGCGACCTTCAAGTTGCAGCCTATATTGAGCAGCTTAGCGGTTCAAGTTTATTGAGCAATGTGGCGCTGGTGGAATCAAAAGAATATAAAATCGAAGATGTGACGTTCAGGCAATTCAAGCTGACGGCAATGCTTAGAAAAGACGTTCATCTTGGCGGCGAAGACGTTGGGAGGATTAGAGCAAAAGCTGAGAGTGCAGGATGGATTTTTTAATGCTGATGGTCTTTAAGCCAATGTCACTTTATAAAGGGCAAAAGTATGACAGGCGGTTTTAGAAAAGCTGTGTTTTTCATTTTGCTGTTAGCGTTAGCTGTGGTTGGCTACCAATGTATGATTAAGCCGGCTAACAGGCGCCTGGCTAAGGCAAAAGGGCGAGTCGAGGCGAAATTGGCCAAATTGGCCGAATTTGAGCAAACCAATGCCGCGGCAGAGGGGCTTACAAAGCAGCTTGAGCAATTACAGGAGGCCGTCGAGTTTTTTGAAAGCAAGCTGCCGCCTACAAATGAAATTGACAAGGTGCTTCGGGACGTAACTGTAATTGCAAGAAGGCAGGGCCTGAAACCCAAAACAATTCGAACGCTGACGAAAGAGAATAATAGAGGTTATATTGAACAGCCGTTGAAAATGGAATTAGAAGGGAATTTTAATTCGTTTTATTCGTTCCTCCTGGAGCTTGAGAAGCTGCCCCGGATAATGAAAATCCGCGAGCTTGAGTTAAAGAAACAAAGGAAAGACGAGGGACAAATAACAGCTAATTTTATAGTGAGTATATTTTTCCAGAATGAAACCGGATAAATGGTAATTGGTTAAATGGTTGATTGGTTAAATGGTAAGCAATTACCACTCACCAATTACCAGTTACCAATTACCAGCTTTAGAGGAGCTTGACTATGTTGTCTTTTTTGCGGGAGCAGGGTCCTGAAGATTCGTTGGTGCCAAAACCGCGCAAGATCGCTGGTAAGAAGCCTGCCGATAGCACCAAGGAGACGCAGGAGCAAGAATATCTAACCGTAGCGACTCAGGGAAAGCAAGTTCGCAAGACTACGATACTGCTTGCTGTTTTGTTTGGTATAGGCCTGTTGAGTCTTTGGTTTATGGTAAAAAAGAGCGCACCCCAAACAGCGGCAGCGTCCGTTGGCACGGAAGAGGCGCAGATTGAGAAGGCGATCACCCGGATTACCGGCGTCAGGTCCGAAATGTTTGGCCGGATGGATGAGATAGCTAAGAAATTTTATGAGTTTTCGGACGTGCAGCAGGTGAAGGTCGGTGAACTCGCGAAAAATCCGTTTGAACTTGAGGCATTTTTGGCCAATGTCAAGGAAACTTCCGATACTCAAGAAGGAGATTACGATATCGAGGCTGAAATGATGAGGCAACTGCGGGACCTGCAGCTCTTGAGCATTATGCAATCCGACCAGGGTAATTGCTGTATGATTAATGATAGAATCCTCTATGAGGGGGATTCAATAAGAGGTTTTAAGGTTTGCCGGATTGGCGATAGCTTCGTTAAGCTCAGGTATGAAGACGTGGAAAGTGTATTGAAGCTGTCTGAATGAATCCCGTTAGAAATTCTGTAACGGGAATCTAACGGGGTACAAAAACAGGAAATTTCTAACGGGATGAAACTGTCTTTTATATTTGTAAGTGTCATCGTGTGCTTATTTAAGAGATTGTGATATGGTGGGTGTAAAAACCATATTGTCAAAAGCGATAGAGAAAAAGGCCAGCGATGTGCATATCAACGTTGGAATGCCTCCGATATTGCGCAAGAATACGGAATTGATCGATATGGATTTCCCTGTTGTCAGCGATAAAGATGCAAAAGAAATGGTTCTTGCTATGGTTGGGCCGGACAGATTCAAAAAATTTGAAGACAAAAGAGACCTTGATTTCTCGACGACCATTGGTGATGGCCATCGGTTCCGCGTCAACACTCATTATCAGCGTAATACGATTGCAATCTCGTTTAGAGTGATTCCGAATCGGATTCCTTCGGTGGACGAATTGCACCTGCCGTCGATAGTCAAAGAGCTGGCAGACCTGCCAAGAGGCCTGGTGCTCGTAACCGGCCATACCGGTTCCGGTAAAAGCACGACGCTCGCTGCGACGATAGGATTGATAAACACAAAGTTCAGGAAACGCATAATTACCCTGGAAGACCCTATCGAGTATGCGTTAGAGAACAAAATGAGTATGATAGAACAGCGTGAAATCGGTTCTGATTGTCCTGAATTTGCATCGGGGCTGAGGCACGTGTTGCGGCAGGACCCCGATATCATTATGGTCGGCGAAATGCGAGACCTGGAAACTACAAGCTCGACAATTACCGCTGCTGAAACCGGGCACCTTGTCTTTAGTACTCTGCACACTATTAATGCCGCTCAGACTGTTGAGCGTATTATAGATATTTATCCTGCAAATCAGCAGAATCAGATTCGAACGATGCTGGCTAATACGTTACAGGCCGTTATTTCGCAGACATTATTCAAGCGAATAGATGAGCCGGGGATGGTACCGTGTACGGAGATATTGCTGTGCACCTCAGCGGTGAGAAACTGTATTCGTGAGAACAGAATCTACGAGATACCCAATATTATTGAGACTTCCCGCAGCGTGGGCATGCAGAATATGGATATTAGCGTTGCCGATATGTATTTCAAGGGTTACCTCGACAGGGAAGAAGCAATTGCACGGTCAAGCAATCCCGGGAGGATGGAGAAGGTGCTTACCCCTATAGAGCGGTTTGAAGTTGTCCAGCCGCCCGAAGGGGCTTCGATTTTGCCCTGAGCTGTCCCCACTGCTTCGTTTCTGCGAAGCAGAACGGTGGGGACAAATCCACAAGGGGGGGACCAAAGTAATAAGCAGATTGGTTAATTAGTTAATTAGTTAATTGGTTAAATGGTAAGCAATTACCACTCACCAATTACCAGTTACCAGTTACCAGTTACCAATTACCAGTTACCAATTACAAAAGGGTTAAGAATATGTCCGAAGGATCCTGGCGAAATTATGAAGGTGCGGCTGCAGTTGCAGAAAATGGGCAACGAGCTCAAGCACGAGGGCAACAAGAGCAGCGTGAGCAGATTGCGCCTAAACGTTCCCCGGTGAGCGAGCAGGCAAGCACACTGCAAAAGATACGGAATTTCAGCGTTGAGTTCGGGCCTCGCCAGAAGGATATTCTGAACTTTACGAATCAGCTTTCGGTTATGGTACGGGCCGGTATCAGCCTTCAGAGTTCGCTTGAGTCAATAGCGGAACAGCAGGAGAAGCCAAAATTCAAGGCAATCATCACTGATTTGAAAAATCGAATCGAGGCCGGACAGAGCTTTTCGCAGGCGCTTGCAGAGCATCCGCAGGTATTCAGCAATCTTTATGTAAATATGGTGGCTGCGGCGGAGATTAGCGGCTCGCTGAGTGGAATGCTGCAAAAATTAGCAGAGTATCTGGACGGGGAAGCAGAAACTCGCTCACAGGTTAGAGGGGCTATGGTTTATCCGATTATCATAGCAGTTATGGCGGTAGCGGTGACCGTTTTCCTGCTGTGTTTTGTTTTACCGAGATTTACGGCGATATTTGCCGGCAAGGAACATTTGCTGCCCGGCACCACTAAGGTTTTAATGGGCAGCAGCGCCTTTCTGCGCGGTTATTGGTTTTTGATTATACCGGCTGTTGGAGGGATGTCTTGGGGGTTTCGGTACTTTATCGGCACGAATGTTGGGCGGTTATGGTGGGATAAAACGAAATTGGTATTGCCCCTTATAAAGACGCTGTGCCGAAGTCTTTATATAACCAGAGGCCTGCACACGATGGGTGTACTGATGGGAGCGGGCGTGCCGATTCTTGATACTATTTCGGTCACGGCCCAAATATCGGGAAACGTTCTTTATAAAGATATGTGGCTTGGTGTCTATGCGGAGGTTCGTCAGGGTAAGAAAATCGCATCGAGTCTGGGTCGGTATAATCTGATGCCGAGCAATGTAGTGCAAATGATAAGAAGTGGCGAGGATTCGGGTACGATGAGCGAGGTGCTAAGGGATGTTTCCGATTATTACGCAAGAGAGCTCAAAACTGTTATTAAAACGGTAACGTCAATGATAGAACCCATAATGATAGTCTTGATGGGTGTTCTGGTCGGCTTTATCGCGATGAGTATTATTCTGCCGATATTTAAAATGTCCAGTCTTGTTATGGGCAAATAGGAGAAATTGTCAATTGTCAATTGTCAATCGTCAATTGAATAGCGGTTTTTCGCTCATTGAGGTGTTAATTGCAATAATGCTGGTAGGTCTTGCAATTGCGTCTCTGGTTGCAGCGAACGGTGCATTCACAAAAGCTAACAGTGCCGGGACGGAGTTGTCAACCGCCGAGTTTCTCGTTGAACAGGTAAGAGAGCTTGCCGTCTTGCTGCCCGTAATTGACCCAAACACCGGCGAATCCACGTTTGGTCCGGAGGAGGCAACTCTGGCTGAGTATGACGATTTGGATGACTTTGATGGTGCGAGTTTTTCTCCGCCAATCAGCGCCGACAGAGAAGTTCTGAACGATTTTGCTGCCTTTAGTCAACAGATTACTGTTGAAAATGTCAACGCGGCAAATTTTGAACAGGTTGTCTCTAATCATAGCAGCTTTTTTGTTAGGGTAACTGTAAAGGTTTTGTTGAACTCTCGGGAAATCAGCTCGGCAAGTTGGATTCGAGCCAGACAGTAGTAAGGGAAAAGCTAAATGCGAGACACGCAATACACAATCCTGCCCTCGAGCGGAGCGAAGGGACGCAATACACAATACCGGAACGGTTTTACCATCGCAGAATTGCTGCTTGCTCTGGCAATAACAGGCCTGCTGCTTGCTGCGGTGGCTGTGGCTTTTAACGCTTCGATTACAAATTATCGGGAAAATGAGGATGCCTTTAAAACAATCAACAGCGCCCGTCAGGCATTGTTTCGAATAACAAGCCAGCTTCGCACTGCACAGAAAGACCTTGTTGACCCTAATGCACCGGACAATGAATGCAGCTTTTTTACCGCCGGCGGAGATGATATTACCTATCGATATAACAGTGGTGATAACAAACTTTATCTTATTGATAATTCCTCCGGCTCTTCTTATGTGCTTTGTAACAACGTTACTGCAATGACCTTTACGAAGGATACTGCGGTTGAGGACGCAACGATTTACGTTAAGAGTGTTCAGATTTCGATGACAGTTTCAAGCGGCGATGTCCAGCGAACGGTTTCGGCTGCAGTGGTTATTAGAAGAAATTTGAAGTGATAATTGTTGTCGTTTAATGTGGATAGTTTGTATTGAGCTATTCTCAGTTCCTGTTATTAGCCGCAAAAATCCGCTATAATTTACATTTCTGATGGTGGGCAAGTGGTCGATTGTGTTGTTATTAGCCGCAAAAAATTTGCTGTAACTTACGTTATTATCTAATCTTACGTTTACCGGCAGGAAAAGCCGGTCGAACACGTTCCTCGGTTGGCTTTACAGTTCATTTTTTTGAAAGCGGTTTTGCATAAAAATGCTTGATTTTTGCGTTTTCTTACTCATACTATAGCTAAACACATCAGGGGCGGTTAGCTCAGTTGGCTAGAGCGCCTGCTCGACACGCAGGAGGTCACTGGTTCAAGTCCAGTACCGCCCATTTTTATAATCCCTTCTAATCGATATACTTCTATTGTCGGTTATCCTTTCATAAGAACCGGATCAATTTTTGGGGAGCAGGCCATTTTGAAATTCTTCTTTAAATCAAATGTTCTCTCGGCCGCGGTACGATTAGCAGGATTTATTCTGTGGACTTTTTCACCGCGTAGAGGTTCTTCATTGTGGCAACATAAAGCACGCCGTTAGCAGCGACAGGTGTGCTGTGCATGGGGCTGTCCAGGTCAATTGAGCTGATGACCCTCTTGTTCCTGCTCGCAGCCAACACCCAGAAATCCCCCCGGCGGGTGCCGATATAGACCTTTCCGTCAGCTACGAGCGTTGACGCCCAAATCTCTCCCTTGGTCTCGTGGGTCCAGTAGGGCTTGCCGGTCTCGGCATCTACACAGTGGACCAGTCGCCCGCAATCGGCAACAAAGACCAAACCATCGTGAATGGACGGTGTAGAGCAGCAGTGGCGCTCCAGCGGATACGACCACACCTCACCATCGTCGGTGATATCACCGGTCTTAGTCGCATCGATGCACTTCAGCCAGGCCTGGTGTTTGCCCCACCAGATGTCACCGCCTACCGTCACATATACGCGATTGTTGTGAAACGCCGGCATGCTCTTGATATTACTTGGGCTCTCGCGGCGGTTTCCAAGGTATTGGTGCACGTTTTCTTTCGGCGCCGTGGGGTCGCAATCGAAACGCCAGACATTTTTCAGTTTTTTCGCCACTGCCGCCGCTGGAGCAGCCTGCCCCTGAAGGGCCGCAGGCCCAGGGGACTGTAACACATCAAAGGCGTAACAGACACCGTCGCCGCCGCAGAAGAATACCAGCGCCCGGCCGTTGACCCCGTTAGAGACTTTTTCCGTTGGGTCTCTAACAGGGTTGACTTCGCCCAGCGCAGGCGATGACCACGTGCTATGGAATGTCCGGGGACCAATCTGCTCATCCTCTTTAGCTGCGAGTCGTCCCGTTGTCTTGTCGAGTACTATCAGGCTCGGGGCATCAGGAGCGGGAATACGTTGGTGCTTGTTGTCAAGCCCATTGCTCGTATTGACATACAGAAACTCCCCGTGCAGGAGTATCGAGCTGTGTGCCGAATCATGTTGGTGAATTCCCACCTCGGCAGGCATGTCGAACAGCCAGATGATGTCCGCGTCCGTCTTGGTTACCTCCAGCGGCTCAACACCGGGCGGGGTCATATGCCGGCCTTCGTCTTTGTATGGTCCATCGTTGCCGTTGGCCTGGCCGTTGAGGTCGAGGCACATTACTTCCCCGCGATTGCTCACGATGTAAACCCGGTCGCCTTCAACAGTAGCCGGCGAACAAATACCCACTCTGGGCCAATCCATGTAGAGGGGGTTTGGAAGCTTGGGAACGACGAGCTGCCAGCAAAGGCTCCCGTCTTTTTCGTCTAAGCACAACAGCACGCCGCGGTCTCCCTTATGCCGGGGGTCGCGCGGCTTGTCGTTGTTTGTGCCGATATAGACCTTGCCGCCGGCCACCACCGGGGTGGAGTAGGTCTGCGTGCCCAGTGGAACCACCCACTTGATGTTCTTCCCGGTCGCTGGGTCAAAAGTCTCCGGGAGTCCTGTTTCGCCCGACACCATATTCCGGGAATATCTCTGGCCCCACTGCGGCTGGTCGTCCGCAGAAACAGATGAGATGACGACTACGCCGCAGAACAAGGCGCAGATTAGTCCGGCTGTTCTTGGGACTCCTTCCGGAGAGACGGACCAAAGCGTTCTTCTTTCTCTCAACATTGCACTCCTTTCATCACCGCCATAAAATGTTTCTTATAGTTCTGCCACAGGTATCGAGTGCTCATTATACAGAACAAGTGACAGAATTTCAAGCCCGCCTGCATCAACCACAGGCATTCTTCCATTTAGGGGCCATGAAATCGAAGCAATCGTGGCATTGCCTCCCGGAGCCGGGTGATGTTAAAAATCGCAGAAAAACTTGGTTTTCAGACGGGGACAATGGTTGCGGTGTGTAAAAATCGCACCTCAACAGCATTTTTAACGTCAATAATTTGGGTTTTGGGGGTTCCTGGCGGCAAGATTGATAAAAAGAGACTTCAATTGGTTGCAATTCGAGGGAGATTTTGATATTGTAGTGGAATTGGAAGGCTTGGTTGCGTAGCCAGGCCTTTAATAGGGGAAATGTCAGCGCCGTAAGGTGTCCCCGAGCGGACTTATGGAGATTGACTCTATTGTCTTTGAATAAACAGGATGCTCTAATGAAACCTGTTTTTATGCAAAGGACTCAAATGCTGAGAAAGAATAGCCCTACAGTTGTCTTGCTCCAAATGCTTGTTATTTGTGTACCTCTTTGTGCTCAGCATCGTCCGGGCCAGGCACGCTTTGAACAATTTGAAAGCAACGGCAAGTACACAGCGACGAATGATATCGACACCCTTGTGATAGCGACGTTGCGCAAGCAGGGCATCGAGCCGGCGAACCTGTGTTCCGACGAGGTTTTTATCCGGCGCGTGTACCTGGATGTGAACGGCTCGTTGCCCGAGCCTCAGGAGGTTCGCACATTCTTGAAGGACCGTCGTTCCGACAAGCGTGCCGCGCTAATCGACGCCCTCCTGGAGCGGGATGAGTTTGCCGACTATTGGTCGCTGAAGTGGTGCGATCTGCTGCGGGTCAAAGCGGAGTTTCCCATCAATCTGTGGCCCAACGCGGTGCAGGCATATCATCGCTGGATTCACGATTGCCTGCAGGAAAATATGCCTTACGATAGATTTGCCCGCGAGCTGTTGACCTCGAGCGGCAGCAATTTTCGCGTGCCGCAGGTTAATTTCTATCGTGCGATTATAGGCCGGGAACCCTCCGCCATCGCAGGGGCGGTGGCACTGACTTTTATGGGGGTGCGACTGGAAAAATGGCCCCAGGCCCGCCGTTCCGGCACGGAGGCTTTTTTCTCACGCGTGGCATACAAGAAAACGGCTGAATGGAAAGAAGAAATCGTTTACCTGGATCCTGCGCCGGCCGGACCTTTGAAGGCCGTTCTTCCCAATGACGTTACTGTGCATATCCAACCGGGCAAGGACCCCCGCGAGGTATTTGCCAAATGGTTGCTCGCTCCGGAAAACCCGTGGTTCGCGCGCAATATCGTGAATCGTATCTGGGCCTGGCTGCTGGGCCGCGGAATCATCCACGAACCGGATGACATCCGGCCGGATAATCCTGCCGTCAATCCCCGGCTCCTGGCTTATCTGGAAAAGGAGCTGGTGAAAGCCGACTACGACCTGCGGCATATTTACCGTCTGATTCTCAATTCCCGCACCTACCAGCAGTCCTCGATTCCGCGCAGCGACCATCCCGACGCTGAGGCCCTGTTCGCGTATTATCCGGTGCGTCGGCTCGACGCGGAAGTGCTGGTCGATGCCTTGTGTTGGATTTCCGGGACACGGGAAAGCTATTCGAGCCCCATTCCGGAACCTTTCACCTTCATTCCGGAAGAGAATCGTTCCATCAAGCTGGCGGACGGCAGCATCACCAGTCAGTTCCTCGAAATGTTCGGCCGTCCGGCTCGCGATATGGGCCTGGAATCCGAACGCAACAATCAACCCACGGACGCACAGCGGCTGCACCTGCTGAATTCAACCCATATTCAAAACAAGCTCGAACGCAGCCGGCGGTTGAACGGGCTGGTCAGGACCGCCAAGGGTAACCGTCGCATGCTGGTCAATCTGATCTATCTGAACATTCTGTCACGTTATCCGACGCAGGATGAACTGGCCGCCGCGGTAAAATATTTTCAAACCAGGGGAATAAACGCCAGACAGGCCACGAACGATCTGGCCTGGGCGCTGATCAACACTAAGGAATTTCTATACCGGCATTAAGCCGGTCGGATGCCGTCTATCTGGTTATCCGATGAAAAAAGAGGAAACGGTCATATGAACAAGCAAAAAACCACAGACTTCATAACTCGGCGAGAAGTGTTAAGACGGGGACTTGTCGGGGCGGCCGGACTGGCACTGGTCGAACCCTTCGGCCTCAAGGCGCAGGCCGCGCCTCTAAAGCCCAGGGCCAAATCGGTCATACAGATATGGATGTGGGGCGGCCCGGCCCATCTGGACACCTTCGACCCCAAGCCGGATGCGGGCTATGACTATTGCGGCCCTTTCGACAAGGCCATCCCCACCAACGTGGACGGAATACAAATCAGCGCTCAGCTCCCGCTGCTGGCAAAGCAGGCCGACAAGTATTCCATCATCCGCAGCATGACCCACGGCATTAACGCACATGAAACGGCGTCATACATCGTGCAGACCGGACGCAAACCGGGTCGCCTCGTCTATCCCTGTGTCGGCGCAGTAGTGTCCCTGTTCAAGGGATATGAGCATGGCTATAAAGGGCTTGTCCCGCCCTATATTGTGTTGACCCAGCCTCAAGGCCGTTTTTCCGAAGCAGGTTTTCTGGGGCAGCGATACAAACCGTTCGCCACCGGCGGAGACCCCAACCAAACCATTTTCGCGGTGGAAGGGATTGTCGCAAGAGGCATTTCCGATAATCGCCAGCGAAGCCGGCGCGAACTGCTCCACACACTCGATTCGCTCGGCAAGGCAATGCCGGAAAACCCACATTTCGAACGACTCGACCGCTGCGAGGAAAATGCCTACGGTATGATATTCGGCGACGCCAGGAAGCTGTTCGATCTGTCGGAGGAAAAAGACGAAATCCGGGAGCGCTACGGCCGTAACACGTTTGGCCAGTCCTGCCTGGTGGCGCGTCGGCTGGTCGAACACGGCGTGCCCTACATCACCATCAATTACAAGGGGTGGGACACCCACAAACAGCACTTCGAAACAATGCGCCGCAAGCTCCCCGAAATGGACTCCGGAATGGCCACGCTGTTGCAGGACCTGGCCGAACGCCGCCTGCTCGACAGCACGATTATATGGTGGAGCGGCGAGTTTGGACGAGGCCCGAAAATCCAATGGGACCCGCCCTGGAATGGCGGCCGGTCGCACTACGGCAAATGCTTCTCCGCCGTGGTTGCCGGCGGAGGATTCAAGGGCGGTCATGTCGTCGGGGCCTCGAACGATAAAGGCACGGAAGTGGCCCAACGTCCCGTGTATCCGCAAGACCTGATCGCCAGCATGTACGAGTTGCTTGGCATCGACCCCGATGGCCCGCTGCCAAACCCGCGGGGACTGAAAGTTCAGGTCATGCCGTCATCGGAAGAGGGCGGCGGTCGCCTCAAAGAGATTATGTAAATCCAGGAGCAGAACCATGTCATTTATCCGGAGACCGTTGTTTGTGGCGTTGACCCTGTGCGTTGCGACTGCGTGGGGCCAGTCGAATAAGAGAGAACCGCATATCGGCTACCTTTACCCCGGCGGCGGGCAGCAGGGCTCTGTCGTTCAAATCACGGCCGGCGGCCAGTTCCTCACGGGCGCAACGAACGTGTACGTCTCCGGTGAAGGCGTCCGCGCTTCGGTCATTCGGTACATCAGGCCCCTCAGAAATTTGCAAAAAGAACAACGCGTGTTACTCCAAAAACGTCTGAAAGAAGTGCGGGACAAGTGCCTGGCCGAATTGTCCGGGAAAGGCAGCGCTGCGATACCGGTCAAAAAGAAGTTCATAAAAAAGGCCGCGGAAAAGCCCAGGGTATCTCCGCAGGACTCCTTACGGAGGAAGAAGGAAAATGGGGCGAAGAAAAAAAATGTATCGACGAAGGAAACCACCGCAAAGACCGAAGAAGTGAAACTGCCGGAGCATCCGTTATTGTACGACCTGGAGAATAAAAGCCTTCGAGAGCTGGCCCATATTACGAATGTTCTCTTCTTCCCCAGGAATAAGCAGCAGCTCAACCGGCAGCTTGCCGAATCGGTGCTGATTGAAATCACCATCGATCCTGATGCGGCGCCCGGCAACAGGGAACTCCGGATTGGAACCAGGACCGGCCTGACAAACCCCATGGTCTTCCAGGTAGGACTGTTTCCGGAAATCCGTGAGCTGGAGCCCAACAACCGGAAAGCATATACCGAGATGCCCAACCTACCCAGGGGAACGAAGGTACCGAAGGACAAACCCATCGAGCTGCCCGCATTGTTGAACGGACAGATCATGCCGGGTGACGTCGATCGTTTCCGCTTCCGTGCGCGGCAGGGACAACCGCTCGTGATGGAGGTGCAGGCCCGGAGCCTGATTCCGTATCTGGCCGATGCCGTCCCCGGTTGGTTTCAGGCCATGCTGGCCCTCTACGATGCCAATGGCAAGGAAGTGGCTTTCGCCGACGATTACCGGTTCAATCCCGACCCGGTCCTCTTCTACAAAATTCCCGAAGACGGCGAATACGAGCTGGAAATCCGCGATTCCATCTATCGCGGACGGGAGGATTTTGTTTACCGTATCGCCGTCGGAGAACAACCCTTCATCACGCAGACGTTCCCTCTGGGCGGTAAAGTGGGCGTCAAGACCGTCGCCTCAGTCGCCGGCTGGAACCTGCCAGGGACACGATTACCGTTGGATACCCAACCCGGCGACGACTGTATCCGGCAGACGGCCTACCATAAAGGAAAACGGCTTTCCAATTCCATTCCTTATGCCGTGGATACACTGCCTGAGTGCGAAGAAAGCGAATCCAACAACACCACAAAGGACGCTCAGCAAATCGAGCTGCCGAAAATCATCAACGGCCGAATCGACCGGCCCGGCGATGTTGACGTATTCCGGTTTAAGGGTCGTGCCGGGGATGAAGTGGTGGCCGAAGTCTATAGTCGCCGGTTAAATTCTCCGCTGGATTCGCTCCTGCGGTTGACAGATGCAGCGGGTAACGTACTGGAATGGAACGACGACCACATGATTAAGGATGAGCACCTGCACAAGGACATGATGGGATTGGTTACACACCACGCCGACTCGTATCTATTGGCCGAGTTGCCGAAGAATGGAACTTACTATGTGTATCTGGCCGATGCGCAGCATCACGGAGGACAGGCGTATAGCTATCGTCTGCGCATAGCTGCCCCGCAGCCCGATTTCGCACTCCGCGTGATACCCTCCAGCCTCAGCGTGAGCGCCGGGGGCATCGTTGTGGTCTGTGTACACGCGTTGCGAAAAGATGGGTTCGACGGCGAGATAGAAATTGTGTTGAAAAACGCACCCACCGGTTTCGAGCTTAACGGCGGGCGGATTCCACCGTTAGGTGTCCTGCGGACTGTCGGAAGCGACCGCGTCCGCATGACCCTGACGGCGCCCCCTAAGGCGCCCGATGAGCCGGTCGCTTTGCAGCTGGAAGGCCGCGCCCGTATCGGCGGGCAGACGGTCAGCCACCCGGTCGTTCCTGCAGATGATATGATGCAGGCATTCCTTTACCGGCATCTGGTGCCGACACAGGAACTGCTGGTCTCAGTCAAAAAATCCAAATGGCGTGTCCCTGGCGTTGAGCTGGCCGGGCGTGGTCCTGTCCGGATTCCCGCGGGCGGCACGGCCCGGGTACTGATGAAAACGCCGAGACGTACGGTGCTTAAGGAAATGCAGCTGGAGCTCAATGAACCGCCTGAGGGATTGACACTTCACGACGTGACCGTTGTGCCCGAAGGGCTGGCATTCCGGCTGAAAGCCGACAAAGATGCTATGCAAACCGGTTTCGCGGACAACCTGATTGTCGAGGCCTTCAGGGAGTTTACGCCCAAACAGCAAGAAGGCAAACCGGCACCTCAGAAACGCCGTATTTCGATGGGTGTCTTCCCGGCCATCCCCATTGAAATCGTGCAGCGATAAGCATTTCAGGGACGCCGGGGCTGTTGAAAGAGTGTAGGTTTGACCCCGTAAGACTTCCCCGGAAAGGATATCGGCGTTGAATAGACACGTTCGGTTTTTACAGCCCGTACCGTGCAAATACTCGATAAGCAACTAATGCAATCTTAGGTACGTTGCACTCTCTTACTTATTGTGCCGGGGTCAGCATTCCGAGACGCCACGGGATTTCCCCGTACTTCTTTCCTCGCTTGTCCTCATCACTTACCCCCTGGAACAGAAGTCTTAAGCGGGCAGGGTCCACCACAAGGTTTTGGTCGTAACCGTCTCGTATAAGCTCGCCGTGGCTAAACGAGTCGGTCCAGTGTGCACCTGTATTCAGGGTATTTGCGGGGCCGGCAAATGGTTTGTCTTTTCTTGCTGCCAGCGGCATCCACTGCCCGTCGAGTTTCTCCGCAAGGTAGGCCTTGTAGTACCGTCGCCCGCCGGCCTGGGCCTCGACTATGGTCAGAAATTTGTTCAGCCCCTTGAGGCGGTACGTGTGACTCGCCTCAAAGATATCGCCACGAATCACAATGCTGGGTTGACTCCAGCCGCCCGGGAAATCCCGCAGCTTGGTCTCCGACCGCCACATACGTCCATCCAGTGAGGTAAAGAAGAAATGTGCACGCGTGGAATCACAAATCACCCAGAAATCTATCCACCTCTTTACATTCTCCGGCTGCGCTGAGAATAGCAGCTTCGGCTTGCTCCAGGAATTAGGGTCGGAGATGTCGCTGGTCCTTGAATAGGCAGGTTGTAGAGAAGGTTTACGGGACTTGTCAATTACCTGGTATATCATATACCATTGCTTATGAGGCGTGAAATAGAAGACTTGAGGGGCGCAAAAATAACCGTCAGAGAGTTTCAGCACACAGCGCTTCGCACCGCTCACACCTTTCCAATCTTCAAAACAAATATATTCTATTTGGTGAGACCGTTTCTTGCCGCGGATTGTGCAGAACAAGTGCCAGCGGCCCTTATAGTGGACAACTGTAGGGTCCTTGACGGAATAGGTCAGGTCATCCGGACGGTTAAGAGGGGTAACTAACGGTGGGCTAATAATCCATTTGAATCGGCCCGTCAATAGATTGTCGATGGCGTGCGGCTTCTCGGCTGCAGGGTTAATAGCCACCCCCCTGTCTGCTGGTGCAGATAGCAAGGGGGGCGCCGCGATTCGTGTTAAGAGTGCGAGCCCCAGGAGCAGCGGTCCGAACTTCACCATATTAGACCTCCATAGATAAAAGAATTAAACGCAGAGAACGCTGAGAACGCAGAGAACATTGGTTAATATGGTAATTGGTTAAATGCTAAAATAATCACCAATCACCAATTACCAATCACCAATTACCAATCACCAATTACCAGTTACCAATTACCAATCACCAGTTACCAATTACCAGTTACCAATTACCAATTACCAGTTACCAATCACCATATCATCTCAGCGGGCTCTGCGAACTCGGCGGTAAAAAAAGTCGTGTTGGTCTGGTTCCTGGCAGAGATTTCAATATGATTTCCTACTTCTTTGTGCCTTCGTTAATCAGCAGCCACGTGCCGCTCTTGCCGGCCACCGCAATGTCCGGTCGGCCGTCGCCGTCGAGGTCAGCCCAGGCCATACTGTGCGCCTGGGACCATGAGTTGTCAATTAGATGTTCCTTCCAGGTCGTCGTCCCGTCAGGTTTCGGCTGGCCTTGCTTCCACCAGTACACACCGTAGTCGTGTCCCCTGCCCCAGATGATGTCATTGCGGCCGTCGCCATCGACGTCCGCGACCACGAATGGGGAGCTGGCCGTCCGCAGGGCCGTCTCGGGATGGAACTTCCACGGCTTGGCAAATGGGTCGCCTGCCGGGCGCTCGTACCAGCCGACTTCACAGAGGATGTCTTCTCGGCCGTCGCCGTTGACGTCGCCGAACGCATAACCGTGCCCACAGCCGTTTGCTCCCAGCACGATACGCTTCACTGTTGGCCGGCCATCCGCGGTCTTGGCCAGCTTCCACGCCACCACCGGAGCTTTTCTGACCCAGCAGAAGACCACGATTTCCGGCACCCCGTCACCGTCCAGGTCGCGCAGCTTAAAGGCCTCATTCTGTGCGCGGGCGTCGACGAGCAGATGCGGCTCCCATTTCCAGCCCTTTTCGAGCCCTGCCTTGCCCGGGTTTTTGTACCAGTTAAGCTGCGACTCGGTCCAGCCGCCGGAGATTACATCGAGCCAGCCGTCGCCGTCCACGTCGTAAACGAGGTCTGCGTTATTGGCGTAGAACCCTTTGCTGCCGAACCCGAGCGATATCTGGGGGATGTCGCGAATCGGCCGCGGTATGAAATCCGGCGCCGCATACCAGTGCGTCCCGGCGATGATGTCGGGCTTGCCGTCGCGATTCACGTCACCGATGGCACAACCCTCATTCGGGTTGACCATCAAACAACGCCTGGAAAACTTCAGGCCTCTCGACTCACCGGCAGCAGCTATACGGGCTGAACACAACTGGGCCAGGCCGAGACTCAGGGCCACGAGACCTGTCATCACACGCCACAACAAACAATGACCAGACATAAGATTCCTCCTTTTACTGACATTTTTCAGGGACCTCATTTTGCAATCTTTTCGCAAAATGGGAACCCATTCCAAATAAACCGCCCTCAACTCGGTACGGGGCTTCTAAAAGCAGTATAATAACTCAAATTGCCGCACAGTGCAACTTCTTTGGTGTTTTTCTTTGCGACTTTTCTTCGCGAAACTTTAAATCAGCCGAGCTCTTTTCCCCCGTTGGAAGTAAGTTGCCGGCCCCGTTAGAAGCAGGTTGGATTCGGGAAGTATCGCAGTTTTGGTCGGGACTTCTAACGGGGCTTGGTGGGGTGATGGTGGAGAGGGCAAACAAGGAGGTAACTGTCCCAAAATGTGTGGTTGAGGTGTGAAAAACAGGGTCTCCTTGCCGATGTTGATTAAAAAAGCACGGTAAAGAGACCACAAATGGTCAGATATATAGTTCCTTCGGTTGGTTCGCAGTTGAAACTTGAGAGGCGTTGCCCATTTTGCAATCGTTCAAACGGAAATATTCACCGGCGAAAGAACACTCTACCGAAAAATAAAGGAATATCATTTGTAGGGGCAACCCCACGTGGTTGCCCTGATTTGTTATGAAATTGTTCTGATGTGTTGTTGACAATGAGATGAAATCTTGGTATTGTAACGCTTGAATCGTACAGGAGTGCTTCAAAAAGAGTGTCAAAGCGTGCAGTCCGCAGGACGCCTTGCGGCGGAACGCCGTTTATGAAGTTAAATGGGAAATCCCGGTTTCAGTTTCGCCCACTGAGAAACGGGAGGTTCGTTATGGGCAGGCAAACGGGAGGTTCGTTATGGGCAGGCAAAGAGGATTTACATTAGTAGAACTACTGGTGGTGATTGCCATTATTGCGATATTGATGGCGATACTCATGCCGGTGCTGAATAGAGCCAAAGAGCAAGGCAAACGGGCGGCATGTCTGAGTAACTGCAAACAGTTGGCCCTTGCTTGGGGTATGTATGCGGACGACAACGAAGACAATATCGTCAACGGCAACACAAGCACCGGACTCCACAACAAAGACGGCACCTGCTGGGTATATTGGCCCGGCCGGGGCGCCCCGAAAGAAGACCGAATACAAGGAATCAAAGACGGATTGCTATATAAATACTGCCCCAACGCTAAACTATATAAATGCCCGACCGGTATCAGCGGAGAGGTCGTCACCTATGCGATAGTCGATGCTATGAACGGATATGACGCGATAACCGGAGCTGCGGACCAGATAATCAAGAGCAGGAGCCAGATTCGCGGCGCGGGCAGAAGGGCACTCTTTATCGACGAAGGCCGGCTCAGCCCGGCCAGTTGGACCATCTGGTACGACCAGGAACGATGGTGGGACCAGATTACCGCCAGACACGGCGACGGGACCAACTTTTCATTTGTGGATGGGCACTGTGAATACTGGAAGTGGAAGGACCCGCGAACGTTGGAGATTGCCAAGATGAACTATGATTACTGGCAAAGCACGGGCCGCCACGGACCTCTCTCGTCGCCATCGGGCAATCCTGATTTGCCCAAAGTGCAAAAGGCCGTGTGGGGCAAGTTAGGTTATTAGCCGGGCAGGGTGTGCAACTTGTTTGCACACGCGGGAACTCTTGCCGTTATGTTTAGCCCCGCATCCCTGTAAGCCGTAGACAGGGACCCAGACCCCCTGTCATTCCTGCGAAAGCTCCAAATCCATAAGAAAATCTCATTGCGAGGCCTGCAAAGCAGGCCGTGGCTCGTGCTGCGTAGCGACTTCGCGGAGCAGTGCAATCTCCTCAACTAAGAACTCAAAACTAAGCACTAAAAACTAAATTGCTTGACAGCAATTTCACTTTACGCTATTTTATCTAACTAAATAAGGAAACACCAAGGGGCGCAATACTTCCTCGAATTTGCCTGCCCCCTTGTTTAGAGTGCCTTATACTCTAAGGGGGCCTGCCCCCTTGTTTAGACGGGTGGCAGCCACTGAACGAACGCAGTGAGCGAAGTGGATGGTAGTTCCGAAATGTGATAATCTAAACCTTACGGATGCCGTCCTGAATAAGCCGGAGCCCTGCCTGCCCTCCGTAGCTTTAGCGAAGGGGGGAGCCTTGTCGAAGGGAGAGAGTTGCCGCTAAATCAATTGGTTCAGACGCGGATTTACACTGATTTCGATTAGTGAGGATTAAATCTTGCGGTTTTTGACCATAAGGTTATAATTACAGACCAGCTAACATCGGGGGCCGACAACTAAGAAGGCAGATAATTCGTGATTGCTAAATACTTGTCCTGAGTTTATCGAAGGAGTGATTAGTGAATTGTATTTGGTGAATAATATCTGAGGCACCTTTCTATGGAATCATCCAGCTTACAAGAATTAGAACAAATTCCCGGCGTTGGTAAAACTATTGCCCGGGATATGCAGAATATCGGCATCCATTCTATTGACGATCTTAAGGGCCGGCAAGCTGAGCAGCTTTATGATAGACTCTGCGAGTTTAAGGCCTCTCCAGTAGACAGATGTATGCTTTACGTATTCCGCTGCGCAATATACTACGCTTCGAATACCGAGCATGACCCCGAGCTGTTAAAATGGGAGAACTGGAAGGATAAGGAATAAATAACTGCTCACGTTCAGGCAAAAGCAACCGGGGCGATAAAAAATAAGGTGAGTTTTATTATAATTAGAGAACTATCTATGCCTGAATCTTGCACTATAGATGAGTTTAGGGAGTACCAACAGCAGCTTTGGGATGCTTATAAAATTGCAGAAGAAGAACTTCTGGCTTTTTCAAAAGAACATATACCTCTCTCTGGATTTTTATTAGTCGCTATGCTTCGTAAACTATCAGCAATCCAATTAGCTATATTCGATTTATGCGAATCGGAGAATTATTATAGCTTGAATATTATTTACCGATCTTTTATAGAGCATTATCTCAAATTTCTATATTCTTTTTTGAGACTATTAGAAGAAAAAAATGATGATGTGGGCAAAGACTATTATGTTCACGGCATGTTATATGAATGTCAAGCCCTGGAACGGTCGCAAATAAACGCCCAAAAATTAGCCGGTGAAACTGAGATTGAGAGAAAGTTTAGCGGGCAACAGGACAAATTTAAATTGAGGGACATTATCAAATATATTAATGATAAAATTCCAGCATGTAATTCTAAAATCCCACCATTAATCTTAATTCCTATGTATTCTCGATTGTCTTCTTTTGTGCATTGTGGGCATGGTGCAGATGTAGATGATTTGCTTTCCAGCGCGACAACTCCAAAAGAATTCACAGAAATACCCGATATCTCTTTTTTAATGTTTAGCTCTTCGTTTCTTAAGACATTTGTTGCCTTTGACAACTTGCATCGACATTTCAAAGGAAAGGTTAATAATATCTTCGCAGAGCAAAGCCAGAAATCAAGTAATATATATTATGAAATTCAGTCAAAACTTAATTCTACTTCTTGAGTCTGGGTGTGCAACTTGTTTGCACACGCGGAATCATTTAATGAAAGAGATTGAGCAGAAAAGCAAGAAGCAACGGGAACTTCTTATACAGAAAGAGTCTGTGTTTCCCGTTTTATACAGACTGTATAATCATTGTTCGCACGAGAAATAAAATGGGATTACTCGACGCACTCAAGGACATTCTCGGTATTTCACCGGTAAATATCGGCGACCTTAACAGGCGGGCGACCTACGAAAGGCCGCAGCCGCCTATTCCCGTCGTGACACATGATCCCCTTGAAGGAATAGAGATCACGGATGAATACCGTGCTGTCAAGACGCTTCTTGAAGAGGGCTTTCCCATTGTCTTCGTGAGCGGCAAGGCGGGCACAGGCAAATCGACGCTCATCCATTATCTGCGCCACGTCTTCAAAAAGAACGTCGTGGTGGTCGCACCAACAGGAGTTGCAGCCATAAACGTCAAAGGCACAACAATTCATTCGTTCTTCTGTTTTCCGCCCAAAGTGGTCACAGATGAGGACATCAAAGAGGTCAAGGATCGGCGTTTGTATGCTATACTTGACCTTCTTATTGTTGATGAAATCTCTATGGTCAGGGCTGACCTAATGGACGCGATGGACAAATTTCTTCGTTTGAATGGACGATATTCAGACAAACCGTTTGGAGGAGTTCAATTGTTATTCGTGGGCGACCTCTTTCAGATTCCACCAGTTGTAAATCGCGAAGAGGAAGCCGTGTTGCTTGCCAGACCATACAAAAGTGAATTCTTCTTCAGTAGCAAGGCTCTTCAGAACTGTCAACTCACTCCCATTGAATTAACCAAGGTTTATCGACAGAGTGATAGTACGTTCATGAACATGTTGAACAAAATTCGAGTTGCAGAGGATCTGGAATCCGTAATTCCATCAATCAATGCTGAATGTTGTGGTCGTCCTGAAAGCAAAGATTCAATAACCCTGACCTGTACGAACGTAACGGCAGATCAGATAAACACAGCGGAACTCCGCAAATTGCCCGGAAAGTCACGAACATTCACTGGCGAGGTCTCTGGGAAGTTCGCGGTGAAGGATGCCAAATTGCCCTCGCCGCTCAACCTTACCATAAAACCTCATGCGCAAGTAATGTTCACTAAAAACGATAGCCAGAAGAGATGGGTAAACGGAACACTCGGGCGGGTTACAGCCATCAAGAAAGCATCGATCCAAGTCGAACTGCTTACCAATGGTGCAATTCATGAAGTCCAACGTGCGGAGTGGGATTCATACAAGTACGAATATGACTATGTAGAAGACAAGATCAAAACAGTGGTGTCGGGGCGGTATATTCAATATCCCCTTATGTTAGCGTGGGCCATTACAATACACAAGAGCCAGGGAAAGACCTTGGAGAAAGTTTGCGTTGATCTCGGTGACGGAGCTTTTGCTTCCGGTCAAGTCTACGTCGCGCTTAGTAGATGTCGGTCATTGGCAGACCTATCGCTGGCCCGCCCGATATATATTAGTGAAGTGAAATGTGATGAAAGAATTAAACGTTTTTATCTGGCCATCGTCGAACTGCAAACTCAACCATCTGACCATACTACAGATCGACAATCGTAAATTGAAAATGAAAAAGCCCCACCCCGCGCGCTTGCCGCCAAAAACAAAATCCGTGAAATATGCTTGCCCCGCTTGCCCCCTTGTTTAGAGTGTCTTTTACTCTAAGGGGGCCTGCCCGAGTCCCTGCATGCTTTAGGCAGGGATCCAGCAGGGATCCATCTATTTATGTGCTTATAAAGCACTTTTTTGGCCATTTTTTTGTCCCTTTTGTGCTTTTTCGTGCCTTTTCGTGGCTATATTTCTACGAACAATGAACTTGTTTTTTAGTCTTTCTTCGTGTTCTTCGTGGTCTAAAAAATGTTTGTGCTTTTTGTACTACTCTGCGAAGTA